>JABAOH010037700.1_pt1 | contig 11815 bp, 7 predicted proteins | sample 7062181 | NCBI WGS metagenome assembly JABAOH01 (sample SAMN14538630, study PRJNA623070) | marine sediment metagenome | biome: marine biome [ENVO:00000428]; feature: marine pelagic biome [ENVO:01000023]; material: deep marine sediment [ENVO:00002113]; isolation source: pool of 5 deep marine... | reverse complement strand
CTATTGAAGCCTTTGGGCAAATTTCCTTATCCCATGAATTGATTTCCATCTTTTAAGCTCGCCTGTCTTGCTGACACATTGTCAAATTCTTCACTTCTCTTCTTCTTCATAATATGGGCAATAAAATTTCTTGTCCAGCTCTCTTAATGCGTAAAAAAAATCCTGTTGTTTATCATTCCAACCTTGAGATTCCTCAGCTATCAGATCTAATAAATATTCAGCATCTTCAAGTTTTGCAAATTTTTTCAATGCCTTTACCGAAGCACGTCGAACACCACTAAATTGGTGGTGTAACATCTCGAGTATCTTATCTATATCATCAGAAGTTGCTATCTTTATAAATGCATCTATTGCAGCATCCCGAGCAAAATAGTCTTCATCGAGTAACACCTCAATTATTTTGTCCAAATCCCCAGGTTTGGCTATCTTTAAAAATTCATCTAGTGCAAAATATCTAAATTTTCTCTTTTCAGACTTCAACAATTCGAGTATTTTATCCATACCTCCAGGATAAAATCTCTCCAGAAATTCATTATGTATCCTTATGCGATCCAATATACCGCCAGTAGCACTACTGAGCACTATCCTATCTTCCTCATCCCAATGTTTCAATTCAGAAATAGTCTCATCTTCTTTAATAATAAATCCATGTGATTGGTGCTCTTTTTTCATCTCAACTATTTTACTTGTGTTTAAATCTTTTAACCAATACCAGCCTAATCCCACTTTTTTGTAAAGACAAGTGCATAAAATGAGCGGGTATTTTTCGTCGGTTATTTTGATCTTCATCCTATTTCTATATAAGTTAACCATAAAAATGGGATCCATAATTGGTGTCCCATGCACGTTATAATTTTGATAAAACGAATCTAATTGTTCTTCCAAAAACTTAATTGTTCGATCTTCTTCCTTGACCAATTCTTCATCAACAATTTTTCCCAGGTAATCGTGAATGATTTCAAATTCATCTTTACTGGCAGCACTTACCATTCGAAGATCAACCATTTTATTTACGATTTCTTTCAACACATCCATCTCTATTTCTGTTGCTCTACTTAATTCTTTCAAATTCTTTTGGGCTTTTTTACCGGTTGAAGATGTTAGGAAGGCCAGAACTCTCTCTGCTTTATCTTTCTGGGAGCCGAATTCTTTCAGCCGTTCCATTAGATAGCGGGCAATGATATTATCTGCACCTTTTAATTGGTCCAGATAAATCTCTATGGTGATGATTGGATTAGTGGGGTCTACCTTCGCGCACAATGTCTCAGCCACCATCTGGATATATGGGGGGTAGAGCCGATCATCTCCTTTCTGGATATCATCGAGAATGATTTCAATTAATGATTTCTGCCCCTTTTCTTGCCGCGGATCTAGACCGATGTGTGCATTCTCCAGCCCGGCTAATAATGCTTTTGTTGCTCCTTCCCTTGTCAACCGCTCCAATTCAACACTTGGGAGTTGGTAAGCCGAACCAGTGATCTTCTTTAATAGCCTTGAATTAATCTTTACTAACGCATCCTCACGAAAAGATATCAATATCCTGAGATTGGGTATAATGGTCCCGGTTTGAACTGCTGTAAGACGTAAGCAAAAATCATCCAGTATCTCCTTTACACCGCAATTTAATATATCTTCAAACTGATCCATAACCACCAATAATTTTTTTGGCTTAATCTTCTCTGCCGCATTTTTCATTACGTCCAGAAGATTCATTGTCGGATCAATATTTCCTTCAAAAAAAGCTGACCAGAGCATCTTCTTAATATTTTCTTCAGGATTATCAAAAGGTCTTGTACAGACATATCTCCACGACATTGCATCCAATTTTGGAAAAAGCCCGGCATGAATCAGTGATGTTTTACCTGCTCCGGATTCACCGATTAATAAGGTAATGGGCCAATTGCTCACAATAGATAGTAAATCCTCAATTTCTTTGTCTCTACCTTTGAATATTTTAGCATCATCTTTGGTATAGAAAGCCATACCGGGAAATGGTCGTTTAATCACCGCTTTCTTTTTTAACTCAGCTTTAATAAAAACATCGCCTAAATCAAGTTCGCCCAGCTCAAACGGATATTCATAAAGTTTTAGGTAGGGAGATATTTGAGCAAGGTCCTCATTCATCATGGCTTTAAGAGTATATACGGAATCAATTTCATCTTTTTTAGGCACTGCTTGAAGAATAATCCTGTCTTTTTCATCCAGGTACCAACCGGTAATTGCCGGTCTTCCCTTCCACTTTGAAGGTACATCCCCTTCAGGGAATTTAATTATTCTTAAAATTTCCGGTACTCTTTGATAGTTGGTGTCCAGCATATCTGCCAAACGGAATATGGCAGCAAGTCCGATAAGACTTATCTCTTCACTGCCTATTGCTAATTTGGGAGGTAATTCATCCAATCTACCATCACCGTGAACACTCACCACATAGCCTACTGCAATGGCCTGCCCTTTATCAAGACCCAATTTATCATATTCTTTCAGAATAATCTCCATCGAACGCTTTCCGTGATCACTTTTCCATCCTTTTGCATCATCAATAACTACTTTCCCAATATCATGTAAACATGCGGCTGCGGATAGAACGAATAATTCGGTTTGGCTTAATTCTTTTTCTTTCTTGTCATCTGGGATCAATTTGCACAAATTCGTTTCCACAGCTTTACAATGCAATGTACCCTGGATATTATCTCCTTTTTGGTTGTCCTGGTATGACTCACCTTTTCTCCAGACTTCATTTAACTGGATGAGTAAGTCGCCCTTGATAATTTCCCTTAAAGCCTTTTTCCCTTTTGGCATGCAATTTACCTCACTTAAAGCCATTAAATACCATAAATTGGAGTAAATAACAACTGTCAGCAGAAGAAAATAATTTCTAATATTCTATTACTTCAGTATTCCACGAGGTTTTGCAATTTCTCAATATCCTCTTTCTTAAGTTTTTCTTTAAAATTTTGTTGACTTTCAGATTATAATAGACTAAGATTGTTCTTGTGATGGCTGTAATGACAATTAATAGGATGATAGCCTGGCCGACAAAGCAATTAAGACGTGACTCGTATTTTGAATGAATGAAAACGCTGAAAGAAATTCAGAGACAATTATCGCAAGGTAAGTTCGAATTTAGCAGACATGGTTTTAAGCGGACAGTTGAGCGTAACATCGGGGAATTGGAGATAAAACAGGCTGGAGCGAATGCAGAGATAATTGAAAACTATCCTGATGATAAATATTCTCCAAGTTGCTTGTTGTTAGGGTTTACTAAATCAAACCGCCCGTTACATATACAAGTATCGCGTGATGATTCAAACCTCGCAAAAATCATCACACTTTATGAGCCAGACGAAATGGAGTGGATTAACTACTCCAAAAGGAGGTAATTATGTTCCGCTGCAATGTATGTGGTTCAACAAAGAAAAAAGAAGATTTTGTCACTGAAATTTTTAATATTGACGGTAAACCAGTAATGGTGGAGAACATTCCTGCAACCATTTGTGATCGTTGTGGGGAGGAAACGTTTAGTCGCGAGACTACGGAAAGAATTCGGCGAATGGTCCATGGAGAAGCAAAACCTAAAAGATCGGTTTCTATGGATATATTTGCTTATGCATAACATTGCAATTTTGCGACCTTTTTTGAGAGTGATTAAGGTGCCAGGTACTTTATTCTTACTTTCAATACTCGACAGGATACCGGCAAAAAATAAAAGCTGCCGGGATTCCTGATAGAACAAGGGCCTATTATTTCCGACGCGGTAAGAGATGGCAATTTACCTCTGAATTTTTTTTCAATATCTCAGAGATAAAATATTATTTCTCTGAGATATTTTAGAATAACTCAGAGTTTTTCAAAAATATCTCTAAAAAAATTTGAATGTCGGTGCGGATATTCCTAAACCTGTAGGGCAAAAGAAATAACTTATCTGGCACCTTATCTCTCGTACCGCACAGGCACTCTGAAAAAACTGCTGCCCTCAGTGCGAATCTACTAACCCCTATTTTTTTCTACAGGATGGACATAAAAACTAAATAAAACTTAAAAACTTTAAGTATGTCCATCCTGAACTCCTATGCCTCCGGCGGCCAGGGGCTCTTTTTATAAAAACCGCCCCTGGACCCCGCAAAAATTTTTGTTAAAAAAAACAGTCAAAAACCCTTTTTTTATTTGTGACTTATGATTTTAGCCATTATGCTGCCTCTCCACAATGGCGTTCATTTCCTCCTCGCAGTCTGTGATGGATTGCACCAGTCTAAACTGCCGCCGGCAGCGGTCCAGATTATGACCTTCCCGATGAACTTTATAATACGGATCACCTTGCAAATAGTCGGTTAAAAAACGCATGCCTATCAGCAAGGTCATCAGTTTGATACTGAAGACCAGGTAATTCCTCTCAACCCGATTCAAACTCCCACCCACACCAACCAGGAACCCGTTTAGTATGGTTTCAAACCTGGATAGTTCCACAGACACCCCGGATAAATCCCGCTCGTCTTCTGCCATTGGACTGAGAGTCGTACGGCCCAGGTCGCCAAAATCGTAAAGCGACAATCCCGACATCACCGTATCCAGATCAATAACACAGACCCCTTCTCCAGTGATGTCATCTAACATAATATTGTTCACCTTGGTATCGTTGTGGGTTATTCGCACCGGGATTTTACCCTCTTGAACCAAACCCGGTAAAATATCAAACATCGAGGCCCGGTCCAGTAGAAAATCAATCTCTGATTTGGCTGCTGCAGCACGGTTGTGGGAATCCGATGCCAGGGCCTCTTGAAAGTCCTTTAATCGTTTGCGACCATTATGAAAATCCGGGATGGTTTCGTGCAGCGGCGGACCTGCAAGGTCCTCCAGCATTGCCATGAATCTTCCGAACATATATGCCACCTGGAAAAGTTGCTCATTGGATGACAGTACATCATACGTCCTGGCCCCTCTAATAAACACATACGCTCTCCAGTAATTATTTTCAGGATCAAGATAATAACTGCCTCCGTCGTGGGTAGGAATAACCCTCAGCACCCGGCGGTCAATCTCCCCTTCCGAAATACCCTGAGTTTCCAGTTTCTGGCGAATATGCCGGGTCACTCGCACGATATTTTCCATCACCCCAGGCGGATCAGGAAAAACATAGCGATTGATTCGCTGAAAAATATAAGGCACACAACGGCCTTTCTGACGAATATTTACCAGGTAAGTATCATGAATATGCCCGGTCCCATAAGACCGCGCATCCAAACATTCACCCCCCGGTTGAAATTGCCTGGCAATCAATGCCATGTCAATATTTAATTGTTTATCCATTTTTTCTGCCTTCGGCGACCAGGGGCTCTTTTTTTAAAAACCGCCCCTGGACCCCGCAAAAACTTTTCATACACGGTCAGCCTGTGTTACTATGCTTCAATCATCGTGCCCCATTCAGTCCAAAAAATCCCCTCTTGAGAGGGGTGGCCGCGAAGCGGTCGTAATGGCGGTGTGTCATCTTCTCTTCTTCGTTTCCTCTTTTGCCAACTGCCTACTGCCCACTGCCTACTGAAATCAGGCTTTCTCTGATTAAATAACCCAAATAGGCTTCATCGCGGTTTAAAATTCCCAGACGGTTGTTGGTCATATGTACGTAACTTTCCAGGATCGCCCACAATTGCTGGTTGGACTCCAGGATATTCTCCAGCGGTTGAGGCTTATACCATTCGGGAATGATCAACGTCCCGTCGGTCTGGGCTTTTTTTAATTGATCCCGGATAACCGCCATGCCTGCGACCCAGCGGTTAAGCCATTCCTGTTCAAATTCAACGCCCTCGGTAAACGCATTCCACAAGGTTTCGTGATATGGAACCAGCATGGCTTTTTGTTTATCGAAATTCTCTTTAAACGCTTTCCAGGTGATATCCTGGCGTTTTTTTAGTTCCTCTTCCGGGATATTTTCTTCATACCCGTAAGACCTGGCAAACCACATCCTGGAGATATGGGAATAAAATGCAGTGGTCTCGGTTAAATCCATGCCCAGGGCAAAGGCAAAACCCAGATGCATTTGAATCGCAGCTCCCAATGCCCGGTCATAATCCCAATGATCACTCTCCTCGATGATGGCTAAAACAGCATTGGCTGAAACCTGGAACTGTTTTTCGGCAATGATGATACCTGTTGGCCCGCCGTACCGTTCCACTTCGGGTTCATAAGGAATATACTGGACAGTATTGTTGGGAAACCAGCGGTGCTCTTCGGGTAAATTCTTTACATATTCCGGGTCTTCGCGTTTGGAGGGATTTTGTTTGAAATAGTCATAAAAATGGGATTCCAACCGGGGTTTGATATCCGCTGCCATTTGTCCGGGATCGCCTTTGAAACGAAGCCTTATGTGGGGGCCCCGTTCCCAGTAACGGATGAAAAAAAATTGGTCTGCCTGGTTTTTTTCCATTACAGACCGTATAAACGGCTGCACACCCCGGATCAAAAATTCCTCCCAGGGTTCCGCATAATACAAATAAGCCGCCAACCAGGTCTCGTCGATTACACCTTCACTCATCATTTTACTCCGGTTTTCATCATTCATTATTCCGACTGTGCATAGGTATACCACTGCACCGTAAATTCCGTAATGTGCCTGCTGTCACCAACTTTCAACAGGTACTGAGAATCGGGCAGCATTTCCACCACTCTCAAACTGTAGGCCACCCGCTTGATTAATTTTTCAAACAGGTCTATCAAGAATGGATTTTTAAAAGAAATATATTGGGGTTTGTAATCATCCCGGGTAGGATTTTGTTTTGCTTTGGGTTTGGCTTTTGGCGGTATTGGCCCCGGCATGCGCTCCACCACGTGGACAAAAACTTCGTCCGGCATTTGCAGTTCATGCCGCCATTGGTTCACACGGGCAAAATATGCCCAGGAACTCTCACCAGGTTCTTTGAAGGGCAAGTGTTCTACCGGGATTTGCCAACTTTTCCGCTGCAGCACAATCCGGTTATCATAGACCACCCTGGGGCTAACATTAATACCGGGAGTTTGTTCTTTTTTCTCATCTCCTGGTTTTTGCTCCGGCCGGGCAATACTCATTGCCGCATTGACCAGCGGCATGGGGAACAGGTATTCTGCTTTGGAGAATTTTTCCAGCAGTTGGAACAACTGTGACCGCCCTTTATGCCCCTGGAAACCCAGGTCAATAACATAGACCCGTTTTTGGGAGGGTTCATGAATCAATTGCAGCCGTTTTCCTGTTTCATCCAATTTTACCAGCAGTTCGGTAATAGGGATTTGTTTTTTCGATGGCAGGGTATTATGTCCACCCGGTATGCGAACTTCATAAGGCAGCAGCGGCGGGTGTAAATTAGCATTGAAATAAGACGCATCCGTGTCCTCTGCCATCAGGGCATCGCCCTGGCAGGTTTCATTCCACTTGCGCATATCTCCGGTAATACTGTCGTCGAAAATATGCAAAAACCGGCTGAAAAGTTTACCAAAACCTGGAAACGACGCATTTAACACACCCATTAATTTTTCTTCGCCCCCTGGTTTTTTCTCTTTGTAGAATTGAATAAAACTGCCGTAGGAACGATCCCCATCCGCCCGGGAAATACCTGTGTCGTATTCGCGGTGGGCCTGTTCCACCTGGAGGGGTGACAGGAAAATAAAATCGGGATCCGGGGTGATTTCTTTTTTTAGTATTTCTTTGTAATGATCCGTCCACTGCCTGTTTCTCTCCTGTCTTTCTTTTATAGACGGCACAGCCAGGAACGCCGCCTTTTTCTCCTCTTCTTCGGTTAACTTTATCTCTTCGGCTTCATCACCTTCTTTTTTTGGAGTCTCTTTTTGCTGCTCCTCTTGTTTTTGCTGCTGCTGCCGCTGCATTGCCTCTTGTTTTCTTTGCAGTTCTGCCTCCGGTTTTTTAAATTCACGGTAATATTCTTCATAAAACGTCATCAAAGGAATGGACGCGTTTTCGTCATACTGGTGTGTAAAAAAGTACAGCATTTTTTCCCGTTCGTCCTGCATACCTTCGTAATGCTTCATCAACTGCAGCAGCTTATGAAGCTCACCAAGAAATTCCATCAGGCTGGTTTCATCCACCTGGAGAGTGATGTCCACGGTGGCGTCTTCGTAGAACATCTGTTCCGGTTTGAAATAAAAATACGTGCTGGACTGGTGTTTAAAAACTTCTTCTGTATCTTCTTTTTTTTCCTCGCTTTCCTGTTTTTGTTGGTCCTCTTCCTCGCTTTTACCGGGATCTTTTTCTTGTTCTGCTTGCTTTTTTTCTTCTTTCATGGCTTTCATGCGTTCTTCCGGGGTTTTTCGTTCTTCTTCCGGGAGTCCGGCGGCTTCGTGCAGTTTCATACAGATTGTCCGGCATTGTTGAAACGCTTCTTCCAGGATTTGGTTTCGTTTGTCGCAAGGTGCTTCACCGTATTGGTCGGCCAATGTACGGATGTTCTTTAACGTTTCCGACAATTCCCCCAGGAGGGGAATCTCCGTATCAGGAGCAGCGGAAATAATGTTAGCAAGAACTTTTCTCAGTTTGATATCCCAGTCCGGGTCAATGCCGGATACGCCAATGTTGTATTCCAGGAAACCGTATTCGATCAATTGAACAATATAGGCTTCCAGTTCTTCTGCCGGTGCATCGATGTACTCGTTTGCGATGATTGACCGGATCAATTCCCGCATGGGAATACCTTCTTTCTTCTCTGCCGTCAAATACCGGAATACCTCCAACACCGGGTTGGCAGGAATTCGTTGAAACGCTTCGATATTATCGTTGTTGGTAAGAAAGAGGTAATGGTCTTCGCCTTGTTTTAACGTGGGATTGGGCCGGATTAAAAAATGCCGGTAAATCTCCGGGTTTTTGCAAAGCAAGATTTTCAAGTAACTGTAGAGGAAATTATTTAAGCGGATATGACAGATGACTTTTTTCTCTTTTACGTCCGCAGGAAGCCATAAAAACGGGTTTTTGCCGTTTCCTTCCTCGGCCGGTGCTTGTGCTGAGGGTACCGGTTTTCCCATCACCAGGTTAGTAAAGGTGCTGAAGGGGGATGTTTTGCCATACATGCGGGAGATGTATTTAATCAAGCCCCGTTCCGTTTGGAAATCCTTTTTATTCAACCCGGATTTTTTGGCAGCATAAGCCGGGATTCGTTTTAGCAGCGACTGGCTGCCCAGCAGCAAACCCTTTTGCAGGGTATCTTCCCGGGCCAGGGCATGGAGATTTTCCCTCAGGTGGGTAACCTCCTGGGAAAAAATCTTTTCACCTTCGGCACACAAGCGATCCATGGTCTTTTTTATTCTCAGGTAATTTTTCAGGTCTTCATTTATGGATTTCGGCAAATGGGCGATAATATTGTCCAGTTTATCTGTGGGTATATCCCGTTCATTAAAGATATCCCGCCGGCAATTAAGCAAAAGGTTTTGTACGTTGTGGTCTTTTTCTTGAGGGATAAGTTGGTAAAGTTCGTCGGAGATTTTTTCTTTGATTTTTTTTAATTGTTCTTTTATTTGGAGAATTTCCTTCACCTGGTGAAAGGAGTCTTTAGCGTTAAGGGTTTCCAGTTGTTCGAACCCTCCGCCGCTGACCCGTATTAAGATATGCGGAAAAAGTTTCATTCGTGCTTTCCTTCTAGGGTTTAGATAATATGGTACCTAATTGTCTACTTATTGTCAATTCCAGGAGGCTGCCCGAGAATTAAATACAGCCGTAGGGGTTAGATTTAGAGGCTGTGTCAAAATAGGGGATGAACACGAGGTTCACCCCTACGTCCGCCTGGAAACCCTTTGTAAGGGCTCGGTCGGGATTTTGTATTCGCCCGAATTCACTCTTTTTCAAAACGGTAGCCTTCGTTTCTGACAGAGATAAAGTGTTGGGGTTGTTCCGGGTTGGTTTCGAACAATTTTCTGAATTTTAAAATGAAGTTATCGATGGTGCGCGGGGTAGGGGAAACATCCATTCCCCATACGTCTTCAAGGATATCTGCCCGGCGCAGCGTTTCTCCCGGGTGCAGGGAAAAATAGGCCAGGAGGTTGATTTCTTTTTCTGACAGCACCACGGTTCCTTTATTGCTTTCACATTCCCGTGTGGAGAGGTTGATTTTGTGCCCATTAATAATCAGCAGCTGGCTGGAGGGAATACTGCGTTTCCCCTGGCTGCGGCGAATCAAGGCATTAACGCGGGCCAGTAATTCTTCCATATTAAAAGGTTTCACCAGGTAATCATCAGCGCCGGTGTTTAAGGCACTAATTTTATCTTGAATTTGACGCTGCACCGTCAGCATCAGTATCGGTGTGTGTTCATGAATGCTGCTTTTTCTCAGCTCGTCCAGTACCTTCATGCCGGAAATGCCCGGCAAGAGAATATCCAGTATAAACAGGTCAAAGAGCTCTTGCTGGGTGTGCTCCAGCAGCGATTCACCATTGGTAAAACACTGCACTTGGTAGTTACCCTGTTCCAGGTTAATTTTGATCATATTACGGATCAACTCATTATCTTCTAAAACGGCAACTTTATATTTCATTTTCTTAGTCCTGGATTGTTTCGTCTTTTTGTGCTTTGGAGAGGTTTAGGTAAAGCCGGAATTCAGCCCCCCGGCCTTCTCCTGTGCTGGAGGCTTCCAGGTATCCTCCCATTTTTTCAGCCAGCTGCCTGGAGATATACAATCCCATGCCGGAACCGTGCCCGTGTAATGTGCCAGGCAGCTCTCCATCCAGGTAGCGATAGGCTTCAAATATTCTTTGGGAAAATTCAGGCTTGAATCCGGGACCATTGTCTCGAATGGTTACCACTGCTTTTTTGCTTTTGTTTTGTAGATATACGTTGACTGTCAACACAAGTCCCGGTGAGCAATACTTTAAGGCATTTTCAACAATATTATCCAGGATCAAACGGAGAATATGGCAATCGGCGCGAACCATAAGGGAATCCCTATCAAAATGGAAAGAGAGTTTGGTATCGGTGAGAAGAATCATATGGTTGTCAAAGTAGGCTTGAATACATTCATTGAGATTTAAATCTTCCATAAGTGGAGTGTGATCGGTTTTTGGGTATCGCAAGCCGCAGCCGGCCAGGATATTTTCTGCCAACTGTTCCTGTTTTTCCACCTGGTTCAATGCCATATCCACAAACTGGGGCAGTTGAGCCGGGTCCAGGGATTGATTCTTAAGGCTTTGTAAAAAAGCTTTAATACCAGTGATAGGGGTTTTGATCTCATGGGTCACCCGCCCCCAGAATTCTTCCACTTCCCGGGCCGACCGTCTTTCCAGTTGAATAAACTTGTAGAGCAAAATGCTCCCCAGGAGAATTATTAACACCAGGAGGCTGGATTCCCCTATCACCATTACTTTTTTTTGTTTAAAATCCTCTTCAATGGATTTTAACTCCGGTTCTCTCACCCTGAGGCACAATTGGGGCCAATGGGGCAGAAGCGGTCTGGAAAATTGCAGGGTGTCGGCGCTGCAAGGAACAATCTCAAACCGGTTGTCTGATTTGAATATTCCCGGCTTGGGCTGATTATTTTTATCCCTGCCAAGATGCCAGGATAAAAGCCCCAGTGTGGATTCCAGGTTTTGTTTGTGCAGTGCCCGCCGCTCATTAATGGACCGGTTAATAAACACTGACCACCAGGTTGCCAACAAGGCCAGTGACAGGATGGACACCCCGAAAATCACATGATGCGCGTGGCGTTTTGACCTTCTTTTAATACTGTCTGTCCATTTCATGATTGGATAGTTATAGAACATAAACCAGGGAATGTCAACCCCGCGGGAGGGAAGTCTATTAGGAAAAGCCACGAAGGGCACGAAGAGCACAAAGAAGAGAAGAAGTTAAGAAGTT
>JABAOH010024219.1_pt1 | contig 11820 bp, 8 predicted proteins | sample 7062181 | NCBI WGS metagenome assembly JABAOH01 (sample SAMN14538630, study PRJNA623070) | marine sediment metagenome | biome: marine biome [ENVO:00000428]; feature: marine pelagic biome [ENVO:01000023]; material: deep marine sediment [ENVO:00002113]; isolation source: pool of 5 deep marine... | reverse complement strand
CCGCATACGCAACAGGCAAAGATCGCAAAGGAAAAGCTAAAAGGGATTCAATAGGACTGGCTAATATCCCTCTTGGACCACCTCTTCTTCACCCTCCGGATATTCCACATGGAGCTGCATCTTCTTGAACTGGGGCAGCCCAGTGCCCGCCGGGATGAGCCTCCCCATGATAACGTTCTCTTTCAATCCCAATAGATGGTCGACCTTACCTTCTATGGCCGCCTGGGTGAGAACCTTTGTGGTTTCTTGGAAAGAGGCGGCAGAAATGAAACTATCGGTAATCAAGGAGGCCTTGGTGATACCGAGAAAGAGAGGTTCTGCGATAGCTGGCTTTCCACCATCCCTCAAGACCCTTTCATTCTCCTCCTCAAAAACATATTTTTCAACTTGATCATCAACCAAGAAGTTGGTATCCCCGGTTTCACGAATACGAACCCTCTTGAGCATCTGGCGGACGATGACTTCAATATGCTTATCATTGATTTTTACCCCTTGGAGCTTGTATACTTCCTGAATTTCATCCACCAGGTATTTGGCCAACTCCTGAGTGCCAAGGACCCTCAATATATCATGCGGGTTTGATGGCCCGTCCATCAGCGGCTCCCCCGCTTTCACGAAGTCACCCTCATGTACACTGATATGTTTGGCTCGGAGGACGCTGTATTCTTTCGGTTCACCCACCTCAGGGGTAATGATGACTTTTCTCTTGCCCTTGGTATCCCTTCCAAAGGAAACGGCTCCATCGATCTCACTGATCATGGCAAATTCCTTGGGCTTTCGGGCCTCGAATAATTCGGCCACCCTCGGTAGGCCACCCGTTATGTCCTTAGTTTTGGTCGTTTCTCTTGGAATCTTGACGATAATATCCCCCGCCTCGACCATATCCCCTTCGGAGACGAAGATATTTGCCCCAACGGGTAAGAGATAACGGGCCTGAGAAGTTGATCCGGGTAGATTCAACGTTCTCCCCTTTTCATCCTTGATGGAAATTCGAGGCCTCACTTCGGGATCCTTTGACTCAACGATGACCTTTCTGGAGAGACCGGTGAACTCATCTACCTGCTCCTGCATGGTCACACCCTCGATGATATCGCCGAACTTCACCCTTCCCGCAGCCTCCGTGAGTACGGGGATAGCATAAGGATCCCATTCGGCCAATAAATCTCCTTCCTTCACCTTCTTGCTATCTTCCACCTTCAGCTTAGCACCATAAATGACTAGATATCGCGCTCTCTCCCGGCCTTCCTGATCGAGGATGGCGATTTCACCGTTTCGATTCATCGCAATCAAATCCCCTTCCTTGTTCCGCACGCTTTTGATGTTTATGAACCGAGCGGTTCCGTCAATCCTGGATTCCAACGCCGTCTGCTCCACCCTTCGGCTCGCCGTGCCTCCAATGTGAAAAGTCCTCATGGTCAACTGGGTCCCCGGTTCACCAATAGATTGGGCAGCGATGATTCCGATGGCCTCCCCGATGCTGACCAATCTTCCCCTGGCCAAATCTCTCCCGTAGCAAAGCCCACAGATGCCCCTCTTGGATTTGCAGGTGAGCACTGACCGAATCTTCACCCTGTCGATACCCACATCGACGATCTCTTTACAGGCCTCTTCATCGATCTCTTGATTTGCCTTAACGATGACACTTTCTTCAAATGGATGCTTAATATCTTCCAGGGCAACCCTGCCCAAAATTCTCTCCGCCATCGGCTCTATGATCTCGCCTCCCTCAACCAGCGAAGTCATGCTTATGCCGTCCAATGTCCCGCAATCCTGCTCAATGATCACCACATCCTGGGCAACGTCCACCAGTCTCCTGGTGAGGTAACCGGAATTGGCCGTCTTCAACGCGGTATCTGCCAACCCCTTTCTGGCGCCGTGGGTTGAGATAAAGTATTGGAGTACGGTCAATCCCTCACGGAAATTCGCGGTAATGGGAGTCTCGATGATTTCCCCCGATGGTTTAGCCATCAACCCCCGCATCCCCGCAAGCTGTCGAATCTGTTGGGCGCTTCCCCTTGCCCCGGAATCGGACATCATGAAGATGGGGTTGAAACTCTCAACGCCCCTTTCATTGCCATCCTTATCGGTGATCCTTTGCGTCCCAAGTTCCGTCAGCATTTCGTCGGCGATTTTTTCCGTTTTCTGGGCCCATATATCGATGACCTTATTGTAGCGTTCACCATCGGTGATCAGTCCCTCCGTATATTGATCTCTGATTTCCTGGATTTCCTCGTTAGCCTCGGTCAAAAGTTTCTCCTTATTGGAGGGAATCAGCATGTCATCTATACAGATGGAGACTCCCGCTAGAGTCGCATACCTATACCCTAAATCCTTCAATCGATCAGCGAGGATCACCGTCTTCTTTTCCCCGGCGTGTCGGTATGAGTAATCGATTAAGGTAGCCAATTCGCCTTTCTCCATCACCTTATTGATCAATTCAAAGGGGATTTCCTCTGGGATGATCTCCCTGAGGATTACGCGGCCAACGGTGGTATCAACTAATTGCCCATCCATCCTCACCTTAATCATGGCATGGAGGTCTACCTCATTGGCATCATGGGCAATTCTGACTTCCTCAAAATTGGAGAAAATCTTTCCCTCCCCTTTCACCATTGGTGCTTCTCGGGTCATATAGTAAATCCCCAGTACGATATCCTGAGTGGGAACGATAATGGGTTTCCCACTGGCCGGAGAAAGGATGTTGTTGGTGGACATCATTAAGATCCGGGCCTCCGCCTGGGATTCCACTGAGAGGGGAATGTGTACGGCCATCTGATCACCGTCGAAGTCGGCGTTAAAGGCCGCACAGACCAATGGATGGAGTTGAATGGCCTTCCCCTCAATCAGGACGGGTTCAAAGGCTTGAATTCCCAACCGATGCAAAGTCGGGGCGCGGTTCAACATTACCGGATGCTCCCGAATTACCTCGTCCAAGATATCCCATACCTCCGGTTTCTCCTTTTCCACCATTTTCTTGGCGCTTTTGATGGTGGTCACATACCCCTTCTCCTCCAGCCTGTTATAGATAAATGGTTTGAAGAGCTCCAGGGCCATCTTCTTGGGAATCCCACACTGATGAAGTTTCAATTCCGGTCCTACCACAATGACAGACCTTCCAGAGTAGTCAACCCTTTTTCCGAGGAGGTTCTGGCGGAATCGCCCCTGCTTTCCTCTCAGCATATCGCTCAATGATTTCAGTGGCTTTCTATTAGGGCCTATAATCGTCCGTCCCCTCTTGCCATTGTCAAATAAAGCATCAACGGCTTCTTGTAACATCCGTTTCTCATTTCGTATGATGATCTCAGGGGCACTCAATTCCAGGAGCCTCTTGAGCCGGTTATTCCGATTGATAACCCTTCTGTAGAGGTCATTGAGGTCGGACGTCGCAAATCTCCCACCATCCAAGGGAACGAGGGGTCTCAGGTCTGGAGGGATTACCGGTATAACCTCCTGTATCATCCATTCGGGCTTGTTATGGGAATCTCTGAATGCCTCGACGACCCTGAGCCTTTTCCCCGATTTTCTCCTCTTGGCCTCCGAAGAGGTCTCCTTCATTTCAGCGCGAAGTCTCACCGAAAGCTCATTAACCTCGGTATTCTGCAGCATCTCTCTGATGGCCTCGGCTCCCTGACCGGCTATGAAGGCATCCCCATGCTTCTCCCGTGCCTCTCGGTATTTCTCCTCGGTGAGGAGTTCACTCCGCTTCAACGGGGTATCCTTTGGGTCAATGACGATGTAAGCCTCGAAATATAAGACCCGCTCCAACTCCTTCAGCGTCAGATCCAAGAGAATCCCAATTTTGCTGGGAATGCTCTTTAAAAACCAAATGTGAGCTACCGGGCTGGCCAACTTGATGTGCCCCATTCGTTCCCTTCTCACCTTCGACTGAATGACCTCAACTCCGCACTTTTCGCAGACGATTCCCCGGTGTTTCATCCGCTTATACTTCCCACAATTACACTCATAGTCCTTAACGGGTCCAAATATCTTCGCGCAAAAGAGGCCGTCTTTTTCCGGCTTAAAGGTCCTGTAGTTAATCGTTTCCGGTTTTTTCACCTCACCATAGGACCATGATTTTACCTTTTCCGGGGAGGCAATGGAAATCCGGATTGAATTGAAACTTAAGGGGCTTTTCGGTTTTTCGAAAAAATTGAGATAATCTTCCAAGTTACCCTCCTTGTTTCGTCTTTGCCTTCTCCTCTATGAGTTCCACATCCAGGCCAAGACTTTGCAATTCTTTTACCAGGACATTGAATGATTCGGGAAGTCCAGGTTCCATAATATTTTCGCCTTTTACAATGGCCTCATATGTTCGCGTTCTTCCGGCCACATCATCGGATTTTACCGTAAGGAATTCCTGGAGTGAATGGGCAGCCCCATAGGCCTCCAAGGCCCATACCTCCATCTCTCCCAGTCGTTGGCCGCCGAATTGTGCCTTTCCCCCTAACGGCTGTTGGGTAACTAATGAATAGGGACCGATGGATCGAGCGTGGATTTTGTCATCGACTAGGTGATGAAGCTTAAGCAGGTATATATATCCGACGGTTATCTTCTGGTCAAATGGTTCCCCAGTCCGCCCGTCGTACAGGGTAATTTGACCCGTTGCGGGGAGACCCGCTTCGTTCAAACGTTCCTTTATCTCAGTCTCCGAAGCACCATCGAAGACTGGGACAGCCATATAAACTCCCTTGCCCAACCGTTTGGCGACCTCCAGAATTTCCTCATCCGTAGCATTATCAATGAAGGCGTTGACTTCCTTTGATGAATAAATGGCTTTCATTTTCGATCTCAGGGTTTTTGGGCTGTATTGCTTCTCGAGGAACTGTTGAATCTTCCACCCTAAGCCTTTTGCGGCCCAGCCCAAATGGGTCTCCAAAATCTGTCCGACATTCATCCGAGAGGGAACTCCTAACGGATTCAACACGATATCAACGGGGGTTCCATCCTCCAGAAAAGGCATGTCCTCTTCAGGAAGGATTCGGGAAATAATACCCTTGTTTCCATGTCTTCCTGACATCTTATCACCGACGGCCAACTTCCTCTTCATAGCGACATAAACCTTCACCTGTTTGATAACCCCCGGAGGCAGTTCATCACCCCTTTTGAGCCGAGCAATCTTCTCATCGAAAACGATCCTCACCAAATCGATCTGGGTGTCTCCACTACTGAGAACCTCCTGAACTTCCATCTTAACCCTTTCGTCTCCCTTCACGGCTATTTCCGCCAACTTTTCATAAGGGATTTGGAGGAGGGTCTCTGCCGTTATCCTATCACCTTCATCGAGCAAAACCTTCTTCTTACCGTCGGTTAACCGACTCGCCGATCTCTTCCCCGCCAAAAGTTCCGCCACTCTCTTCTTGATATTATCCCTGATGATACGTATCTCATCTGCCTGATTCTTTAAGAGTCTCGCCCGCTCCTGAGCTTCAATAGTCTTGCTTCTCTCGTCCTTATCCACGCCCTTTCTTGCGAAGACTTTCGCATCGATAACGATACCCTCTATTCCGTGGGGAACTGTAAGGGAGGTATCCCTCACATCCCCAGCCTTCTCGCCGAAGATAGCCCTTAATAACTTCTCCTCCGGGGAAAGCTGAGTTTCACCCTTAGGGGTAACCTTGCCTACCAAGATATCGCTCGGTTTTACCTCTGCCCCAATGCGGATAATTCCGCTCTCATCGAGATCCTTCAATGCCTCTTCCCCCACATTCGGGATATCGCGGGTAATCTCCTCTCTGCCTAACTTAGTATCCCGGGAGACGCATTCGAGTTCCTCGATGTGAATCGATGTGTATCCGTCCTCTTTCAGAATCTTCTCGCTGATGAGAATGGAGTCTTCGAAATTATACCCGCACCACGGCATAAAGCCGACCAAGACGTTCTGTCCGAGGGCCAGCTCTCCTCCATCCGTCGCAGGACCATCGGCGATAACCTCGCCCATCTTAACCCCCTGGCCCCTTTTGACGATGGGTTTTTGATTAATGCACGTATTCTGGTTTGACCGTTGATATTTGGTGAGATTATAGATATCTACGCCCGTATCGTTATGGCCCTTGGAAGGATGCTCACAACGGACGACAATTCTGGAGGCGTCAACGTCCTCGACCACACCATCCCTTCTTGCGATGACCGCAACCCCTGAATCCTTTGCTACAATGCCCTCCATTCCCGTCCCAATGAGTGGAGCATCGGTACGCATGAGGGGTACGGCCTGCCTCTGCATGTTTGAACCCATCAGAGCACGATTAGCATCATCGTTCTCCAAAAAGGGGATGAGAGAAGTGGCAACGCTAACCAGTTGTTTCGGGGAAACATCCATATAATCCACTTCTTCCGGTTTCACCATAATAAACTCCCCGCCCTTTCTTGCGGAAATGAGGGGAGCCGTGAACCTCCCATACCTATCAATGGCTGCATTAGCTTGGGCAATGACAGCATTCTCTTCCTCGAGGGCAAAAAGATACTTTATGGTGTTGGTTACCTTTCCCTTGACCACTTCCCGATAAGGAGTCTCTATAAACCCATAATCGTTCACCCGGGCATAGGTACTCAGGGAGGTAATTAATCCTATATTCGGTCCTTCAGGGGTCTCAATAGGGCATATCCGTCCATAATGGGTTGGATGGACATCTCTCACCTCAAATCCGGCACGCTCCCGCGTCAACCCACCAGGTCCCAGGGCGCTCAGCCTGCGCTTATGGGTAATCTCCGAAAGGGGATTGGTTTGATCCATAAATTGTGATAGCTGGCTGCTCCCGAAAAACTCCTTAATAACGGCTGAAAGCGGTTTGGAATTGATCAGGTCATGAGGCATGAGCGTTTCAACTTCCTGCAGGCTCATCCTTTCCCTAATGGCCTTTTCGATTCTGATGAGCCCAATATGGTACTGATTTTCCAAAAGTTCACCCACAGTCCTCACCCGACGATTCCCTAAATGGTCGATGTCGTCTACCATTCCCCGTCCATCCTTCAAACTGATCAAATACTTGACCACTTCGAGGATATCCTCCCTCCTGAGGACCGTTACCTCCAAGGGCACATCCAATCCAAGTTTGAGGTTCAACTTCATCCTCCCCACCTTGGAAAGGTCATATCGATCCGGGTTGAAAAAGAGGTTATAGAACAGGTTCCTCGCCGTCTCCAAGGTAGGGGGATCCCCTGGCCTCAACCTTCGGTAAATCTCTATGATAGCTTTTTCCGTTTCCCTTTCTTCGGGAGACTTCCCCGGCTCCGTACTGGCCAATCTCTCCTTCTCCTCCCGGCTCATTCCGAGCTTGTCAACCTTCAAGGTGTCCCTGAGGGAAGAACTGACTATGATATGATCGATAAAAAGGATGTTGAAGCTCTCGATTTTCCTCTTCTTAATCTCCTCCAGGGTCTTCTCCTCGATTGGCTCATTGCACTCAGCGATGACCTCCCCAGTCTCACCGTCCACCAAATCGCTGGCCAGATACCGACCTAAAAGATCGCTGGAGTCGATAGGAATGGAATGGATCTTCGACGTCTCCAGCTTTTTAACAATGGCCTTGGTGATTTTGCGATTCTTTCTAATGAGGATCTCCTTGGTTTTGGGGTCGATGATGTCCTGGGTAGCTTTCTGACCCGCGAGGAGATCATAGGAAACCTTTTTATGGAATTTTCCTTTTTCGGTAAAGATTTCCTCTTTATCATAGAAATAATCTAGCAATTCCTGAGTCGTATAACCCAGAGCCTTCAAGAGGATGGTCACCGGCAACTTCCTCCGTCGGTCAATCCGTACGGAGAGGATATCCTTGTTATCAAATTCAAAATCGATCCAAGAGCCACGATACGGTATGATTCGGGCATAGTAAAAGGCTTTACCCCCAGTTAACTTCCCGTGATCCCGATCGAAAAAGACCCCGGGGGAACGATGGAGTTGGCTCACGATGACCCTTTCCGTCCCGTTAATGATAAATGTGCCATTTCCGGTCATCAGGGGAATCTCCCCAAAATATACCTCCTGTTCCTTCACGGCCTTGATGTTTCTCGCTTTCGTTTCCTCGTGGACATCCCAGACCACAAACCGCAAGGTCACCTTGATCGGAGCCCCAAAGGTCATCCCCTTCAACAGACACTCATCTACATCGTACTTAGGCTCTCCCAATCGGTAACTCACAAACTCCAGGGATGCCGTTTCGTAAAAATCCCTTATGGGAAAGACGCTCTTGAAAACCGCTTGAAGGCCGATATTCTCCCTTCTATCGGGATCCACGTTTGCCTGCAAGAACTTGTCGTAAGATTGGAGCTGGATATCAATTAAGTTCGAGATCTCGAGGACTTCATGGATCTTTGCAAAATTCTTCCTCAAACGTCCGCTGTTTTGTCTTAAAGAGGCCATAAGTATCCCTCACCCATTCATTGAAAAGTGTCTCGTCCCTTCATCGGCAGAATCAGAGGAAACTATTTAATCTCCGCGGTTCCCCCGGCTTCCTCGACCTTCTTCTTAGCTGCCTCAGCCTCTTCCTTGGGAATACCTTCCTTTACCGGTTTCGGGACCCCTTCCACCAGATCCTTTGCTTCCTTTAAACCCAAATTGGTAAGCTCACGTACGGCCTTGATCACCTGAATTTTCTTGTCTCCAAAACCCGTCAAGATTAAGGCGAACTCGGTCCTCTCCGCCTCTGGCGCAACTTCAGCAGCACCTGGGACAGCAGCCATGGGCATACCGACCGGAGCAGCAGCGCTCACCCCAAACTTCTCCTCTAACTCCTTGACGAATTCCGAAAGCTCCAAAACGGTCATATTTTCGATGAATTTGATAACGTCCTTCTTGGTCACCCCTGCCATCGTATCATCCTCCTATCATGGAATTCTCGCAGGCTCTTCCCATAGGCTTTCCTATGCCTCTTCCTTCTCAGGTTCTTTTTTGAACTCTTCCTCAGCCTTAGCCTCTTCCTCTACCTCTTCCTTAACCTCAACCTCAGCCTTAGCCTCTTCCTCTACCTCTTCCTTAACCTCAGTCTTAGCCTCTTCCTCGCCCTGCCGAGCAATGCGAATCGTCTCCAACACCTGGACCAACCTTCTCATATGACCGGATAAGGCGTTTACCAAACGGAGCTGCCCAGCCGAGAGTAGTCGCAAAAGATTACCCAGTAAAACCTCTCTTCCCGGGAGTTTAGCCATAGCCGCAATCTCGTGGGGTCCAACCACGCGTCCCTCGACGAGGCCTCCTTTTATCTCCAGCATGGGTATATCCTTGCTGAATTCTGAAAGAACCCTCACAGGAGCAAGGGGATCGTTATTCGAGAAGGCCATCGCCGTCGGACCAACAAAGAGGTCTGAGAGTTGCTCCACACCTGTCTCTTTCGATGCGAGACGCATCAACGTATTCTTCACTACCCGGTATTCAACGGAAGCCTCCTGCAACTGTCTCCTCAAGCGGGTGATCTCCTCCACGTTCAATCCACGATAATCCGTTACAACTACGGCCCTCAATTCTCGGAGCTTCCCGTGTAGCTCTGAAACAACCCGTTCCTTTTCCCTCCTATTCACGCCACTCATCCCCCGTTCCCCATCAACTCAATTTCATCACGTTGCGAATGGACATGGGATCAATCTTGACCCCAGGGCCCATCGTTGTCGATAAAGCGATACTCTTCAGATAGGCCCCCTTACTCGTGGGGGGTTTTGCCCTCATAATAACTTCCAATAAGGCCTTTGTGTTCTCCAGGAGCTTCTCAACCCCGAATGAAACCTTTCCCACGGCCACATGTACGATGCCAGCTTTCTCTACCCTAAACTCTACCTTTCCTGATTTAATCTCCTTGACCGCTTTCTCAATATCGAAGGTTACCGTCCCCACCTTGGGATTGGGCATGAGACCCCTTGGTCCCAGCACCTTTCCGAGTTTTCCAACGGAGCTCATCATATCGGGGGTGGCGATGGCCTTATCAAATTCGAGCCACCCGCCCGAAATCTTCTCTATCAAGTCATCGCCGCCTGAATAGTCGGCTCCAGCATCGCTGGCTTCCTTCTCCTTCTGACCCTTGGCGAACACCAACACCCGAATCGTTTTCCCCGTTCCATGGGGAAGGAGAACCGTTCCCCTGACCATTTGATCGGCCTTTCTGGGATCGACGCCTAGCCTGATAGCCACATCCACACTCTCATCAAAACGGGAATAAGAGGATTCGGTGACCAACCTCAACCCTTCCCCAAGATCGTACCTTTTATTTCGATCGAAGGCCGCTTTTGCTTGGGTATACTTTTTGCCCTTTTTCGCCATAGAGAACCCCTCAAACAATCTCTATCCCCATGCTTCTGGCCGTCCCCTCGATGATTCTCATTGCCCCTTCCATATCGATAGCGTTCAAGTCTATAAGCTTAATTTGGGCAATCTCCCTTATTTGATCCCTTGTCACCTTCCCTACCTTTTCCCTGTTGGGCTCGCCAGATCCCTTGGCAATCTTCGCTGCCCTCTTTAAGAGAATCGCCGCCGGTGGGGTCTTGGTCACGAAACTGAAGGATCGATCCCCGTAGATGGTGATAACGACCGGGATAATCATCCCCTCTTGTCCCTGTGTTTTGCTATTAAATGCCTTGCAGAATTCCATAATATTGACCCCGTGTTGTCCCAGCGCGGGACCAACAGGGGGAGAAGGGTTTGCCTGCCCCGCGGGAACCTGCAGCTTAATCACGCCTATCACTTTTTTCGCCATCCTCCAACCCTTCTACGCCTTAACTCTTCTCCACTTGAATAAAATCGAGTTCTACAGGGGTAGCTCTTCCAAAAATACTAACCAATACCTTCACCTTCCTCTTATCAGATTTCACCTCTTCGACTGTACCGACAAAATTAACAAAGGGACCATCGATAACCCTAACATTATCGCCGACGGCAAGGGAGACCTTCGGTTTGGCCTTGGTTACACCTTCCTTTATTTGGGCGATGACCTCCTCAACCTCTTCCTCTGGAATTGGAATCGGCCTCGTTCCTTCACCCGCGAAACCCGTTACCTTTGGGGTCCCTTTTACAATGTGCCAGGTCTCATCGTCGAGTTCCATCTTGACCAAGATGTATCCCGGGAAAATCTTCCTCTGCGAGGTCTTCTTCTTTCCCTTGACCAGTTCGACCACGGTCTCGGTGGGAACGAGAACTTCCGAAAAAGAAGCGGCCTTGCCCAAATTCTTGGCCCTCTCCTCCAGATTCGCCTTTGCCTTATTCTCATACCCTGAATACGTATGAACGACATACCACTTCTTAGGCATAGACCGTGCTCACCCGAATTAGCTCAATATGATTTTAATGAGTTTCCCTAGCCAGAAATCCACAATTCCCAAGAAGAAGGCACATATGAAAACGGTAATGAGGACTACGACCGTTCCAGCAATGGTATCCCGTTTCGAAGGCCAGGTTACTTTCCTCAGCTCAACCCTTACCTCCTTGAGAAATTGCCTTACTATTTGAACCCTTCCCACTCTTATTTTCCTGTTCCAGGTTGTTCACAAAAAATGGCAGGCCAGGAGGGATTCGAACCCCCAACTTCCGGATTTGGAGTCCGGCGCTCTATCCGTTAGAGCTACTGGCCTTTCCCTTTTCCGAAAGCCATTGACTTGTAAAGAATGATTTGCTATTTCGTTTCCTTGTGTAGGGTATGGCTGCGGCAAAACCGGCAATACTTCTTTAGCTGTAATTTGTCCGTAGTAGTTCGCTTATTTTTCGTAGTGCTATAATTCCTCCGTTTGCATCCACTACAGGCGAGCGTTATGATACTTCGCATGCTAGAATCGGCTCCTCAATTACTTCATGATATCGCTGATGACCCCGGCGCCAACGGTCCTCCCACCCTCCCGAATGGCAAA
>JABAOH010098730.1_pt2 | contig 11823 bp, 9 predicted proteins | sample 7062181 | NCBI WGS metagenome assembly JABAOH01 (sample SAMN14538630, study PRJNA623070) | marine sediment metagenome | biome: marine biome [ENVO:00000428]; feature: marine pelagic biome [ENVO:01000023]; material: deep marine sediment [ENVO:00002113]; isolation source: pool of 5 deep marine... | reverse complement strand
AAAAAACAGAAAAAGACGTCGATGTTATTTTTTCGCCGACGTATCCTAAAGAAGGTGGAAACCTTTTAAGGCAATTGAAAGAAATGAAAATCGACTTACCTATATTTGGCGCTGATCCATGGGCAAATGCTGAAATTATCGGTATTGCAGCAGAAGGAGCAAATGGCGCACGATTTTTAGCACCGATGCAGTATGAAGGCCCGGAGTACCAGGCATTTAAGAAAAATTTTGTAGATGAATACCAGGTAGAACCGGATTTAACAGCCAGTGCCGGCTATGATTCAATGGATATCCTGTTATTGGTTGTCGACAATATATTAAAAAACAATGGTGAAGTGAATTCTGACAATTTGAAAAACGAACTGATAAAAATGGATAATTATATCGGAGTAACTGGAAAAACCAAATTCGACGTCAAAGGCAATGTCATAAGTAAAGAGTTCGAAAAACGCATCATTAAAGAAGGTAAAATCGAGAAATTTGAATAGCATCTAAAATTCAATTTCGCCAGTCTATGTGGAGAAAATTGACAATGGGCAAAATGGACGATTTTAGACTACTAGTAAAGGCAATAAAAGCCCGATTTGATAAAGGACATTTTGACGGTATATCTAAATCAGAAGCGCTCAATCTGGCCAATGCTCCTGTATCGGTTTATACTGCAATATTCGACCTGGCCGCGCAGGTTAATTCAAAGATAGAAAAGGAAGTCGATAAATGCGGCTCTTTCTATTCGGATATATCACCCTGCGCTGAGGACTGTGCATTTTGCCCATTCTCTCATAGGCACTATGCTTCATTGAATCTTGAGAACCATAAATCTGAAGAGCTGGTTGAGAATATGATAAAATATGCCGATAAGATATCGAATTTCGGTTTAAGTCATTTCAAAATAGTCTCAACTGGTTTAAGAGCTGATAGTGATCATATTGAAAAGATATCCGAAGGAATATCTATAGTTAAAGCAAGGTATCCAAATCTCCAAATATGCGTTTCAATGGGGTTATTGTCAAAACAAAATTTGATAAAGTTAAAGGAAGCCGGTGCAGACTGTTACAATAACAACCTTGAGACATCAGGAAAATATTTTGATGAAATTATTACAACTCATTCTTTAATGCAAAAGATCGAAGTGATAAAATTGGCAAAGAAAATAGGATATAAAATCTGTTCCGGAGGTATTTTCGGGCTGGGTGAGAAAATCGAGGAGAGAATTGAATTATTCTTTAAGGTAAAGGAACTAAAAGTTGATTCCTCGCCGTTCAATATTTTTGTTAAATATGATCACATCCCTCTCAGTTCGAGAGTGGGAGACAATTCGATTTCAGTTATGGAAATTTTTCTCTCGTTGGCCCTTTTTAGATTAATATATCCAGGGTGCAGGATTGTACTTGGTGGAGGACGGGATTTTTATCTGGCTGAAAAAGAACAAGAATTTGCACTGCTGATCGGAGCAACAGCACTTCAAAGTTCAAATGCACTTAATGGACAGGGTTTAACCGATAGGATTACGAAAGACGATAAATTGTTTAAGAACGTATTGGGGCAAAATGAAATTCAATAAATATATTTACAATGATTTCACCGAAGGCTATGATCAGACCATAGAAGACTATGTGATGCATTATGAGGAGATGATCAACGTAATTTCCAATGAAATTCCTGATGAGGATTTAAGCGTTTTAGAGATGGGATGTGGAAGTGGAAACTTAACAAAAAAAATTTCAGAAAAGCAAAATCTGAGGATTACAGCGGTTGATATTTCTGAAAAACTCCTGAACGAAGCTCAAAAAAAGCTGGAAAAATCTTCTAATGTCAACTTAGAAGCGGGTAATATCCTGGAAATCGATCTACAGAGTAATAAATTCGACTATATATTATCTTTCTTGTTTGTCCATGAGCTTTATCCCTCTGAAAGAGAGAAGCTTATGGACAAAATAAAAGAATGGGGTAAAAGCGAAACGAAAATAATAATTGGAGACAGTTTTACTATTAATGACCAAATTGAGCGTGAAAAGTGTATTGAAGAATGGTATGAATGGATGACAGGCAGGGGGATTAAAACCGTGGATGCGTTAAAAGAAATTGAGATGCATATTAGAGATAGTATTTATACAGACGATTATTTGGCCGATTTATTGAAAAGAATCAATTTCAGTACCTCCAAACTGATTTGGTCTCAAAACATCTATAAGGTCATGGTATTTGAACAATGAGAAAAAAACGGGTTGTATTAGCAGCTTTTCGAAAATATTATGGATTGTTTTCCTTGAGACGGCATGCCATACTCGAAGTGACAAGCTCCATTCAAATTCATACTCTATTGGGATATCTACAAACAAAGAGGAAGAATTTCGAGATAAAAGCAATCGAAATCTTTTACATGTGGCCGGATGAAATCTTAGATAAAGATAACACCCTGGGGTTTATTAATGAGTATGCCCCGGATATTATTGCGGTTTCGCTCTTAAGCGTCGATTATGGAGCCTTTGAGTTTTTTAAAAGAGAAGTGGAGCTAAACAGTAAGAAAAAAATAATCTGGATTTGCGGCGGATATCTCCCAACAATCCAACCCGATAACATGCTGCTTAATGGATTTGATTTTGTGATCAAGGGGCACGGAGAAATCCCGCTTTTTAAGCTCCTGGAATATTTATCCGGCGGCATATCCGTATCATTTAAAGAGATACCAGGGCTCGTCTGGAAGGACAATGATGAAATTCAATCAAACCCTCCAAAGATCTATCGAGAAGAGGAAAGTAAAGTAAAATTAATGTACGAGCCCTTTAACCCGGAATATTACATAAAAGAATCCTGGCAATTACCCCCCGTTTCCGAACAGGTTTATATGACAACGTGGTTTAGTCGGGGATGCCCGTTTAAATGCAATTTTTGCTTAAATAATGAGATGAACCAGGGGGTTCAATTTTTCAGATCACCGGAAATTGTTATTGAAGAGATACTTGAGCTGGAAGATAGATACGGCGTCAATTTTGTTTTTTTCGGAGACGAAAATTTTCTCCTCGATATTATCAAGGCAAAAGAATTACTGAATTTGTTAATCACTAAATCCATAAATAGACGGTTAAGATTTACCTTCATGACCGGGACCAATACCCTGGCACAGATCATTGAAAAAGACCGGGAAATTCTACCGATGATCAAAGAAGCGGGATGTGAAGAAATACAATATGGTGTTGAGAGTGGCACGCAATATATGCTGAACAGGATGAATAAAAAGGCATCGATTGAAAATTCATATAAAGTATTCGAATCGACTTACGAAAACGGGATGTCTGCTGCGGCAATGATGGTCCTGGGGTATGAGGGCGAAAATTTAAACACATTGGAAGAAACAAAAAAATTTATATTCAGCCTTAAGCCCGACAGAATTTCTCTCTTTTTTGCTGTTCCCTTTCAGAAGACCCGGTTATTCATGGAAAATGAAGAAAAATTACAGGGACTACCCTATTTTTTTTATGATTCCGATTTTCCTGTCTTTAGGATAGACTCTCTTGAAAGAGACCTTCAGCATATGGAACCGGTCGATTATTTCATCGAATTGAATGATAAATACTTTTTTAAGAAATATAACTTTGAATTGAACCAATCGCAATTATTTCTCCTGAAATACAGAGAGGAGCTTATGTACGATTACTTTTCTTCACAGATTTTTAAAGAGAAGCAAAGAGGCCTATTCTTAAAGAGAATCAATGGATACAAAGAAGACAAAAATAAGTTGTTAAAAGCCGGGAACGAATGGTTTGAGGTTCTTGGGAGAAGTATTGCCAACAAAAACCTAACAGGACTATTACAAGGATTTTAAAATGAATAGTGAGTCGAAAAGAGCCAAAGCGAATTGCAGCGATAGAATTGAAGAAGAATATATAAAGTATATTTCATCACTGAAAAATGGAATTCGAAAATTTATTTCAAATTATCCAGGTGAATATGATGACATTTCCAGGGCCAGGGTGTTCTTTACTATAAGGAAAAGAGATACCAAAATTAAAGATCAAAAGACTGACAAATTCCAATGGCGTTATTGGAAGGGAATTGAGAAAGCTGATTTGCTTAATGAGGAGAATAAAAATCTAATAAAAGAAAACGATCTGGGTTCATTACTGGAAAATGTATATCGTTTTCTTGGAGAAAAAAAATCTCCATTTTTGTTTACGGGAAAAGATGTTTCAGCTTCAGTTGACATTTTTAATAAGTGGGGAATCAGTAACATTCGGGATTTCAAAGACGGACATTTCAGATGTGAAGAGCGAATTTTCAGCGATCAAAATAACCATACCGAAGATAATAATAGTGACTTTCAGAATGTTAAAAGGTTTATCGATGAAAGCGTCAAAAAAAGGAATAATGACTTTATTATCGAAATACCTCAAAAATATAAAAAAATTAAAAAGGAAAAGAAAAGGGAATACATACGTTCTATAGATTATCATTTCCTTTTTAAAGGATATGACTATTGTTTATACCATGCCTTGATTGTTGGGGGATACCATATATTTACTTTCTATATTAACTTTAAATTTGCCTCGGAAACCTCTAATAATAAGCTGTTTCTAGAAAAATTATGGAAAATGGTAATTCAAGATATTCGTGATGAAAAAAAGATCGACCCTGTATTTAATGAAGAAGAATTATTTGGGATAGGGATTGAAGACAAAGAAAAGGAAGCAAGAACATTCTGGTACAATTTCTTAAAAGTCTTTGAAAGTTACGGCATTCAATTCTATCAAAACATTATGAATAATCTTTTCCAAAAAATTGTACAAGAGATGAAAGCAACCGCAAATTTTACAACCTTTATAAAAAAAACCATCTCTTTTCTTTTGCTTATAGATGAATCCGAAATTACTCTTGCTCAAAATAGAGATGAGGATGGTGACTTCTTCTATGTTGAAAACAAAGGCACCAGAGGTAATTTTATAAAAATAAAAAGGCCAGAAGAAAAACCAGAAGAAAAAGTACTGAACAATGAAATAATCGAAAGCCTGGTAAAATCTGCGATCTCAGTATACGATAACAGTCTTTTGCCTCTGTATAAAAATATATTAAGAACTGCCATCATCACTATTCTGGTAGACTCCTTTGCGCATAACATTAGCGCCCATGCGATTCATGCAATCGAAACATGGATGAGAAAAAAGGCCATCAATCTTGAGAAGAGATATAAAATCGGCACCACTACTAATCTAAACCGTAGTTGTGAAATCCTGAAAAAACTGGAACGAGACGACTTAACAGGAATAAGGGAGATGGTTAAAAATTGCAGCGAAATTTTGAACCAGGGGGAGCTGACGGAAATAGCTAAGATGGCTGAAAAATATTACGACTTGATGGGGCAAAAAAATGGAACCATTGAAAATCATTTTTCTCTTTATGATTTAATCTGCTTTTGCATTACAGATAAAAGGGAAAGATTGGTAAATCAATTTTCATATAAAGATGCTGACGGTAATGAGTGTGTTTTGGGATATGATTTAGAAGCCCACGATATCATATGGAAGTTTATGCGATATTTAAGGGAGAAAGCTGCTTTTTGGAGTGGCGTTACGCGTAATGTATTATTCTCCGGTGTTCATATCTCAATGTTCGATTTGCTGTGGGATTTTGTGAACAATCCCCTGTTTCTCGGGACGATTGCAGCGTCAGAAAGAATTTTTAAATTAAATGTTTATCTATCTATAGGAAAACCCTCAGCAAGGGACTTCTCAGATGAAGTTCCCAAATTTCAACCTATTCCTAATAACGCAGGGGATTTGCAGGGGGAGTTTTCGTTTGCCCATATAGATATGTCAATAATGAATGATGATAGTGAAAATAAAAAGATCAAACCCCCTCCCGATGATGAAAAAGCAATACCATACTCTCCATATGGATTTTTGAGACCGGGGGAAGATTTACAAAAGATCAGGGAACACCTTTCAAAAGAGAATTTTTTTGTATATTTACCCGGGGGAATTGTCGGGAAACAGTCTTTCTATACGATCCTGGAGAACACCATCAGGAATGTAAAGCATGTTAAAGAAGATATCGAAATCAAAAAAATAAAAGAAAAAGGAATTGATTTTTACCTGAAGATTACTCCGGTTGGTGAAAACGTGGATAATGAATTTTTTATAAAATGGTTTAAGGTTGAGATTTATTTAAAACACGAAATCAAGCTGGTAGATGACGAAGGGAGGATTGATGAGCGGATAAATAACATTTCCGAGAGAAGCATTGTCGATGAAAACGGAAATCCCCGAATGGGTGGAAATACCCAGGATAAAATTTGTGCTGCAATGTTGTATAGAAATGATTTCGATAAGGTAGAAGAGGGTGATAAGAAATACAATGAAATTGGCCCAAATAACCATCCCTGGATCACGGCTGAGGGAAATTCTAATAGGGCTGATTACGGTTATTTGTCAAGACAATTTTATTTATGGAAAGGGGACTTTATAATGAAAAGAAGAGAAAGGAAATCAGATGGTGAGAAGGGGGAAAATGAAAAAAGGGAAAACGAGAGAAGATTCAAGTTTTATCATGGAAAGGTTGATGAAGCCAGGGGAAAAAATCTTATCCGTTTCTACGATAAGAATGATATCGATGATCCCCAAACCGCTGATGAATTTGAAGAAATGAAGGCAAGAGTCTATGAAGCGTGGCTCAAAAAATGGATTAAGACAGGCGGGAAAACCAAAATTTATAGAACAGAAACCGAAGATGATGGGAGTTTTCAGGAAATAGATTGCTATGGTATATCAGGCAAAGTACAGGGTAAAAGAACTGATATAGATGTAGTGGATTTAAATTATGCTCATAGGGCAAGCCAAAATATAGAAAAAGATATTCTTAGTTACAGTTCCCATGGAGATTTTGCATCTTACTTTATCCTGGGTCCTGAGCCAAGCAAAAAACTAATATACAACGAATTCCTGGAAATGATATTGACTCGCATTGCCATTATAGACAATCGTATTTTTAACCTATTGAGAACGGAGAAGAATCTCGAAACCGAATACTCCCGCAACACTAAAATTGAATTGTTAAAAAGCCGATTGCTCCTTGAAACCTACCCAGAGGCAATCAGATTGAAAGATGGGATTGACAGCATCGACTTCTCTTTTAAGAAGAACATAATGGAGATGTATAATTTCGTCGTTATTCATTTATCATTTATTGAAAACCAACTGGGTTATACAGAGGAAAAAATCACAAATTTTATCGATGATCTAATTCTTAAAGATGATAGGCCTGTACCTGAAAATTTTGTTTTGGTCATTACCACGGCACGGGGCCGTAGTGAATGGTGGGAAAAACTGATGAAATCAAAGAAACGGGATATATATAAACAGTTCGTTACCTTCCGTCCCATCGAATCAATAATAAACGCGGTTAGTGATGGAAATGCGCTTAATGATGACTTTCAAATAAAGATCAATTTATCAAGGGTTCTTTTGGGCTCTTAGACAGGAGGCGGAATGTCAAAAAAAAATATTTTCATTATCATATGGAGATGGCTAGAAGAACAAAACATGATGAAAATCACTGAAGGCAAAATTTTATTTGGAATCAAAGAAGACATTGGATATGAAAAAATTATTTCTCAAATTAACTCATTACTAAAAGAATATAACAATGACAAAATAATATTGATGTGTCACTTCCATAAAGGTGATAAAGGAAAAGAGAAATTGTTTAATTCCATAAAAACAAATTTCAATCTTGAGGACAAAAAAATTAGGCCATTCGGCAAAATAAAAGGAGAAATTTATTGGGAGGGCAATCGAAAAACAGGATTTCTTGTTGGACGCTCGTTCGTAGATGGAATCACAGAACGCAACTTCGACCATGTCTGGGAGCACTATTGGGAAAATAAAGATGAAAAAAAAAAAGTAGTGCTGAAGATGGCCACACTTCTCCTGCACCTGGAAAGACTCATTAAATTTAACAACTTTGAAGAAACCTCATTAGATAAAGCAAGGGAAGAGTTGAAATCTCTGATAGAAGCATTTGAAGGTGAAGAGAGAAAAGAAAATGGTTGGAAGTATGATTTTCCTGAAATTGAAGATGTTTGGAAATGGATCAACGGGATCAACATTGAATCCGACGGGCCGAAAATCCCTAAGTTTCAATCGGTTCAACGCGAGACACAAGGAGATTTGGATAAAATAAAAAAAGTCCTGGAGCATATGCGGAACTGGGCCGGTTAATGGTGAAATAAATGGTGATTGCAAACCCTTCTATGGATGATGTAATAAAAGCCGCCTTCGATGATTCTGGCGCAATACTTCCAGAAGATGTAATCCTTGTGCAATCACCGCTCCTGGTGATGAAAAACGGAGTTGAATCCATGTTAGATGTTTTTCCCCTTTGGATCCAGTACCTAAACAATAACAATTCTCTAAACAATCCCTTTAAGATAATCGTTATCGGTGCAAATTGGTACAACCGCCAACTTCCATATTTTTCATCCATTTTCGACAAACAAAACACCTGGGATGATGTCATAAGGTTAATAAAAACAACGAACATCAATTATGCCGACGTTCCTGCCGGTTACATTGGTAAGGGGCTCATCGACGTTTTTTTTCACGGCCATGGAGAAGAAAATATAAAAGGTGTCCTGGGAAAAATTGCCGATTTTGTCAGGAACGGGATACAGATTCTGAAAGAAGGAGAAAATCTCAATGAAATAAGAGAAATATTTTTTGAACCCGCAAGAAAGCACCTGGAAAAATTTAAGGAAAGAATTCAAAGATACCGGCCCATATTACAGTACCTGCCCTGGGAGAAAGAAATAAGAACGCTTGATCAAATGACAAAGACAGTTGAGACTTTTATCGGAAATCCCGCCGCTTTTAAAGGGGAGTTCGATGAAGCAGTCTTGCAGATCAATTTCGCAGTAAACACTATTACTGGATTGATGAAAATACATAAAATAAAAGAAAAATGAAGGAACGAATCTTAATTATCGATGACGACCGGCAATACGCAGACTCCCTTGCTTTCTCTTTAAAAAAGGATTTTGAAGTTTCTATCGCAGTCAATAAATTGGAAGCAACGGAAAATCTCTCATACAAAGTGGATGCAGTACTACTGGATATCAACTTTTCAGGTGAATTGAGCAGCGGTGACACATCAGGATTCACCATACTTGAAGAAATAAGGGAACGCTTTGTCCTTCTTCCGGTCATTATGCTGAGCGGTTATGAAACCCCTGGTATCATTATCGATTCCTTCAGGAAAGGAGCCAGTGATTACGTTATTAAAGGAAAAGTTGACATCAATGAATTAAAATCTATTATCCGCAGTCACTTAGAGAAAAACAGGCGAATTCAAGCGACAGTTAAGGGCGGAGAGGATATACGGTTTGTGGGGAGCTCTCAAAAAACAAAAAAACTCAAGGAAGAGATTGCAAAGATTGCTCCGTATGATACAACAGTTCTGGTTACCGGTGAGACCGGTGTTGGAAAAGAATTGGCGGCTCGTTATATCCATCATTTATCGAAAAGACGAATCAGACCATTTATCCCGGTGAGCATTGCTGCTCTGCCTGTCAATCTCATAGAATCGGAACTCTTCGGTCATAAAAAAGGAGCATTTACAGACGCCCGTTCAGATAGAAAAGGGTACTTTGAGGTGGCAAACCACGGGACCCTTTTCCTGGACGAAATCGGAGAAATGCCCCTGGATGTGCAAGTAAAACTCTTACGTTTCCTTGAAGATAAAAGAGTTTATCAGCTCGGCAGCACAAATGGAATTCAAATCGATGTCCGGTTGATTTGTGCTTCCAATAAAAACCTGGAAGAAGAAGTAAAAAAAGGTACTTTCAGGCAAGATCTCTATTTCAGGATCAAAGTTTATGAACTGGCTATTCCCCCGTTAAGGGAGAGAAAAGAAGATATACAAGAACTGACCAATAGTTTTATCTTTGATTTCTCAGAGAAGAATGGGAGTAGGATAAAAAAGATCGACAATAAAGCAATGGAAGTCTTGCTAAAGCATACATGGAGAGGAAATGTTAGAGAACTTAAGAATGTAATCGAATCGGCAGTATTAAAAGCAGACATGGATAAATTAGACACCATAATAGTCACCCACCTTCCATTTGAGCTGCAGCGAACAGCATCCAAAGAAACCGTCGCTGTTCCGGATTTCAATAAGAAGATTCTTGTTGAAAGGGAGATGAACCGGCTGTTTGTCGATTTTGCTGAAAAAGCGCTTGAGGATACAATGGGAAACAAAAAAGAAGCAGCCTCCCTTTTGGGGCTGAAAGATGACGAAACCCTGCGTTATCGAATCAAAATAATTTTTAAAAAGTATCCCCATTTGCTTGAAGATAAACCTTGGATTCAAAAGTTATATGGATATATTAAATAAACGTACAAATTTGAGGTAAAAGATGCAAGATGAACCGGTATTAAAATTACCATTAGTTGGTAAGATCAATGATATTGACTGCTTAAATGTTCTGGATAAACATATTGAATTACCCATATCTGATACAAAGGAATTCGATGAGTTAGAAGAAGTCGAAAAGGCATTGGGTGACTATTTAGTGGATTCAAAAGATTATAAAAAGATCCTGGACCTCTTTTTCCCCGAAAGTGAATTCTGGGCTGTAGAAGCAGTAGAAAATCTGGTATATAAACAAAGTGTGGAAAAAGCCCCTTTATTTACAAGAATTTTTTTGAACAGTTTTCAAAAACAAGCATTAAAAAATCCGGATAAACAGGATAAACAGGCAAAAAAAGATGGTAATGAAAAAAAAGAACTACTGTGGCTGCGATCTGCCTGGTCCCATTTAATGCTAGAACTGGGAGAATTCCAACTGGAAGAACATTTTGATCGATTAAGCTCTGAACAACTCCATGATATTATTAATTACACTTACTCATACTCAAGTCCCGATTCGCCTAAAAAAACATTTAATGCTCAATTTGATAACCAAAAAAAAATAATCAGTAAAATTTGGGAAAGGATTGTAGGAGACGATACTCTAATTGTTTTTATTGATGACAATAGTAAATTTGGTAAAAGATGGGGTATAGATGAAAATCCTATCAAGATTACTGATAATCCAGATACAAATAATGACAACTACAAAATAGGCCAAAAAATATGGCTTCAACCTTCTGGCAAATTTCCAGAAAAAAAAATAAAACAAAAAATCGAAAAAATCATCAAATTTTTCGAAGACGAAAAAAGTAAACCGGATAAACTTCTGGTATTTGTGGTGGATTTACTGTACAAAAAGGATGGGATTGACAGAATAAAAGGAGATGATTTAATCCGATTTTTAAGATATGATTTCAAAACCAATCCCCTTATTATTGCTTTTACTGCCGGGCAATCTCCTTTTGTGATTAATAGTGCTGTCAAAGGCGGGGCTGACATAGTAATAATGAAAGAAAGGGGGAAGGGTTACAACGTTGGAGAAAACCACGGTATTTGCAGACCCAGTGGCTTATTTGACCTATTATGGGCACTCTCGAAAAATATAAATCATTGCAGATTTCTTAGGTATTATAAAAAAGTTGTTAGAAAGTATATAGATAATGAGGATTTTAACTATAAGTCGGTGCTGGACAAATTATTTTTATCCATTGAAAATGAGTCCCCTTTTGGGAGGAAATACCTACGTGATTTTCAGCGGCATATAGAAGACTTGCGGTTGAAATCAATACTCTCTTTACCGACAGATGAATAGAGATAATTTTGATTTTTTGTTTGATCAGTACAGCTCTTATGAAGATTTTCATATGAGAATAGTACAAAATAAGAAGCAAGTCGAGAGGCAAGTCGATAAGTTCATAAATC
>JABAOH010038733.1_pt3 | contig 11824 bp, 9 predicted proteins | sample 7062181 | NCBI WGS metagenome assembly JABAOH01 (sample SAMN14538630, study PRJNA623070) | marine sediment metagenome | biome: marine biome [ENVO:00000428]; feature: marine pelagic biome [ENVO:01000023]; material: deep marine sediment [ENVO:00002113]; isolation source: pool of 5 deep marine... | reverse complement strand
TATTTTTATTCGTGAGAGTCCGTTTTGTCGGTGACTGGTAGAGGTTCATGGGCCTTTCGGTGGTAGACCTTTTCATAGGCTTTACACGCTGGGCAAATGCCCGATTCGACTTTTTTCACGAACCAGAAAGCAAAGCCTTTTTGCTTTTCCCGTGCGCGTTTACAGATGGCACATTCAAGACACTGCTTGGCTCTTTCGCGGTCCTTATCAGTAATAGTCTCGTTTTGCATAATCGGCTTCTTTCTAAAACCATACCTACCGAACGAATCTACAGGCTGCAAATGTTATTCTATGACGTGGATGTTTTTCTTTTTGCACATATCCTTTAGTATCTTCGGCCAGACGGTAGCGCTGACCTCGCCGATGTGGGCCTTTTTCAAGATAATCATGAAGGTGCGGGACTGGCCGATGCCTCCGCCGATACTGAGCGGAATCTCATCGTTCAAGATTGCCTGATGGTATGGCAGCTTTAGGAAATCAAGCTGGCCGCTAATCTCCAATTGCTTTTTGAGCGTCTCGGCGTTAATGCGAATGCCCATAGATGTCAGTTCGTGGCGGCGCTTTGTGACCGGGTTCCAGACAAGAATATCACCGTTAAGACCATGCATTGGTCTACCGTCTTCGGAGGTTGTCTCCGTGACCCAGTCATCATAGTCAGCGGCCCTCATTTCGTGCGGGTAGCCGTCCTTCAGCACCCAGCCGATGCCGTAGATGAAAATGGCGGGGTATTCCTTCAGAATCTCTGTCTCGCGCTGCATGCGGGGCAGGCCGGGGAATTTGTCAAGTATATCCTCAGCGTGGATGAATGTGAGCTTCTCAGGCAGGTTGGGGTATTTATCCGTCTTGAGCTGGGGAAATAGCTGCTGGACATGGTCCTCGGCACCTTTGAGGACGTTCCATAGCTTCTCTACCACTTGCCTGAGGAACTGCAGGTTGCGCTGCTCGGCTGTTATCACCAGCTCCCAGTCCCACTGGTCGACGTAAGCGCTGTGGTCGTGGTCGAGGAAGTAATCCTTGCGGACGGCGCGCATATCGGTGAGCAGGCCCTCTCCGACGTCCATGCCGAACTGTTTGAGGGCCATGCGCTTCCACTTGGTTGCAGCCTGCACAACCTCGGCATCGATGGGATTCTTGTCGCGGTCATTTGAAATGTGGAACCCGACTGGGGTCCGTGAGCCGTCACGGTCAAGGTAGTCGTTGACGCCGCTCTGGACGTCTACTATTAGAGGAACCGTAACGCGAATCAAATTGAGCTGCTTGCACAGATTTTCCTCGATATAGTCTTTCACAGCGTAGGTGGCAATCTGCGTTTCCCTCGGGGTCAGCTGAGAGCTATAATCCTGCGGCAAAATTTTCTCCAGCTCGTCATAGTCGCCGATGCCGGGCCCAGCAAGGTCTGCTTTTTTGTCTGTCATCGTTTTTCTCCTAAAATTTTTTCCGAATCTTATATTGAGCAGAGAAGATGTCAAGAGCTATTTTAGTTTATAATACAAGTGCCAGAGAACTATAGTCTCTTTGCCGTTAACATCGAATTTCAAGAGCACTATGTCATAAATAATCCTCTTATTGCTTGCAGAAACAGGGCCAGGGGGCTAAAATAACATCACAGACTTTGTGAATTAGTGAAGAGTTATTATTATGCGAAAAGAAGAGGCCTTCACGCTGATAGAGCTGTTGGTTGTAATTGCTATTATTGCGGTGCTGATGGCAATTCTCATGCCGGCTCTTAATAAAGCCAGAGAACAGGGACAACGCGCGGTATGTAAATCGAATCTGAAGAATTATACACTCGCGACATTTATGTACACTGGAGATAATGACGACAGATTTTGCGACCCACGCAGTTGTTATTTCACGCAGACACAACCTTATCCTGTAGAGTCGGGAATCAGCAGTCCGATCCACCTTCGCTGGTGCAATGGTGACTTGTATCTCAAAAACCATCCGGAATATGCGAGTTCATTTTACCATTACTTGAAAGATGTAAAGGCCTCCATCTGTCCGACTTTTGCCCGTATAGCCCATAGGGCCTCCCAGGACCACTTTTATCAAGCTGATGCTGGCAACATCAAAAACTATAAGCCCTGGTACAATTACACTATGAACGGATATCTGGGCAGCCCGAACTCAAGTGTCAAAAAATCGAGGGTAGAAAAACTATCCGAAGTCAAGCATCCTGCAGAAACGTTCTCCTTCACCGAGGAAAGTGCCTTAGTTGATACTCGATATAACGTCTCCGGGCTTAACGATACGTATATGATTCCCGGCTCGGATTCCATGATCGAAGGTTGGCTCCAACAAGCTAGTAGCTACCGACTCATTAAACCCGGCCCAGAAGGCGTGGGCCCGTTTTGGGATGTCATCGCGGGATTTCATTATGCTCCGTCCGGCGATCCGATGGGGGGAAAGGGAAATTGCGCTTTCTTGGATGGGCATGTGGACGCCCATACACGTGCGGAAACGTTCCCGTTAGCCTGGCCACGCTAATTAGCAATGACAGCAGTAAATAAAGCGGCCTTGCGGTGCAGCGAGGCATTCAAAAAGTGAAATTTCAGACGAACATAATATGATATTAGGTAAAGAGCCAGCAGTACAAAAGCTGGTGACAAGCATGACAAGAGTAATCCTTACAGCAGCAGCTTTCATCATCTCAATTATGTTAGCCTCAGGTGACATCTGGGCAATCGGATGGGACAGCCCTGCCAGGCCGGATGATGCCTTTGCCGCCATTGCTGCCGAAACCCTTAAAGACAGGTATCGTCAATACCCGCCCTTTTACGACAATGTAATCGCGCCCCACGCTGTGATTGCTCATGGCATGGTGTATTGTGCCTTCCAAAATACTAATGGTCAGCCCATCGTGACAGCCTACGACATCAGCAAAAAGAGATGGTCTGAGCCGGTACGGGCTTCGGAATTCGGCCTGGGCCGTGATGCACACGGCAATCCGTCTATCTGCATCGATAGCCGGGGGTATATACATATTTTTTATGGCTGTCACGGCGGCCCGATGCGGCATACACGTAGTATCGAGCCTTACAATATTACCTCCTGGCGGGAGCAGCCTGCTCCTACATCCNNCCGCAATCTATGCTTATGGCAAATAATGACATCTATCTTTTCTACCGCGCCGGCGGGCATAAGGAGCCCTGGTCTTTACGAATCAGTAAGGATGATGGGCGGAGCTGGTCTGAACCGGAAAAAATTATTGAAATGCGTCTTGAACCTCCTGATCCGCAGGCCGCCGCGTATTGCAGTTTTCATCCCGGCAGCGACGGCAATACGGTCCATTGCTTTTGGGTNNATCCCTGGCGGCCTCTGAAATACCCGGGGCTGCACGAGGCAGTCTATCGATACAATATGTATTATATTTATCGCGATGCAGAAGGTATTTGGCGGAATATTGTCCGTGATAAAGCGAAATTGCCCGTCAGCAAAGCATTCGCGGATAAGAAGTGTCTTGTATTCGATTCCGGTGATGAATTTACCAACATAGGATTTCCCGCGGTCGACAGTAACAATCGTCCTTATGTGCGTTTCCGTTACGGCGTCGGAGATTGGACGAAGAGCGATACAATTATCATACCCTGGCGATACAAGTTTGCTCATTATGATTATGATTCGAGCAAGTGGAAAGTAACTGATGAAGTTCCATTAAACTGGCCCGGTGATATTAAGACTATCCTTAGCGCCAAAGGGCCGGCATCCTATGGTGACAATTCATGGGGACGCTGGTTCATCTTTTGTACGAGAACTCGCCTCGTACCGGATGCCGGCAGCCTTATTTTCCTTTATAATAAAACAGACGGCTATGCCGTTCGTGAAGGTGGTCCTGTATTAGTACAATAGGTATATCAGAATATTTTTACTGAAGGAGTTGTCTATGAAAAAGCAAGAAAGAAAACAAACAACCGAAGTCTCACGGAGAGATTTCATCAAGACATCGGCGGCGGTGTCGCTGGCTGCTGTCGGTGTGGGGACAAACCGCATCTTTGCCGCGGGCTCCGGGAAGATACGCATCGGCCTAATTGGTTGCGGCTCGCGCGGGACGGACGCGGCGATAAACTGCCTCGAATCAGCGAACGGTGTTGAGCTTGTAGCTATGGGCGACCTTTTTCAAGACAAACTGGACGATTCGCTGGCTAAAATCAAGGAAAAGTTCCCTGAGAAGGTAAAGGTTAGGCCGGGAACGGCCTTCCTGGGTTTTGACGCGTATAAGAAAGTAATCGCCCAAGAGCTGGACATTGTCCTTTTGACGACGCCGCCCGGTTTTCGGCCTGCCCACTTCAAAGCAGCCGTTGAAGGCGGTAGAAACGTATTCATGGAAAAGCCGGCAGCGGTAGATCCCGTCGGTGTACGTTCGGTAATCGCAACGGCCAAACTGGCAGAAAGGAAAGGACTGTCGGTTGTAGTCGGCACGCAACAGCGTTATCAGCATCAATATCGTGAGGTTATGAAACGTGTCCACAACGGCAAAATCGGTGATATCGTAGCGGCACAATGCTATTGGAACTGGGGCTCGGCGAAATGGCACTTCGAGCATAGAAAACCCGAATGGTCCGACATGGAATGGCAGGTCCGCTGCTGGCCTTACTTCACCTGGCTTTCCGGCGACCATATCGTCGAACAGCACCTTCATAACATCGATATTATCAACTGGGCGATCGGCTCTCATCCGGTTCAGTGCATCGGCATGGGCGGCAGACAGACCAGAACGGGCCCGGAGTTCGGCAATATTTACGACCATTTCACTGTAGAATTCGAGTATCCGGGCGGCGTGCGGGTAATGAGTATGTGCAGTCAGATTGAAGGCTCGACCAGCCGGGTAGGAGAGAGAGTAGTTGGTACAAAAGGCTCGACATATACAACCAGAGCCTACGGATATATCGAGGGGCAGAATCCGTTCAGATACAAAGGCCAAACCATTAGCGGCTTCGTTAAGGAACACAGCGAGCTTATCAGGAGTATTCGTGAACGAAGGCCGATAAACGAAGGCAAACAAGTTGCAGAAAGCACCATGACCGTGATAATGGGCCGTATGAGCGCCTATACCGGCCGGGCCCTGAGCTGGGATTGGGCCATGAAGGCATCCAAACTGGACCTGACACCGCCGAAATATGAACTCGGCGATTTGCCGGTTCGCCCAGTCGCAATCCCCGGCATAACAAAACTGGTCTGAAACAAAAACCGGCTGGAGACCGTCCATATGGGCAAAAGTGGCTAAGAAATCCAATAAGTCCGGTTTTGCGGCCCCGGCTGAGCCAGACCACGGCCATTAGAACAATAATAAAGGCAAAATATTCTTGGCTTTTGGGTGATTTTAGTGTAAAATAGTAGCTGGAATGGTTGCTTAGGCTTCGGAAAGAGCAACGCATATTATTTTCTGATGAGGGTTATACGATGAGAAGTCTCGTTTACGGAATGTCAGCCCTGGCGGTGGTAATAGCCTGTGTGTGTTTGGCCGCCCCTGAGCCGGCTATCGTGCCTGGTCCGGGTCAATGGACAATAGATACGGTATTTACTCATCCGCAGCAAATTGTTCTGCAATCGAGCGGTCCAGACCGGCTGATGCGATTCTGGTACACCATAATAACGCTCACTAATAATATAAACCGCGATGTTGAGTTCTACCCCAAGTGCGACCTGATGACGGACACCTTTCGAATTACACCGGCAGGCAAAGGGGTAAGCCCAGCGGTTTTTGGGTACATAAAGAGGCGTCATCAGAGCAGATACCCATTTCTTGAACCTCTGGAGGGGGTTGACAATAAGCTACTTCAGGGTGAAGATAACACCAAAGATATCGCCATTATATGGCCTGACTTTGACGTGCAAGCCAAGAATGTAAGAGTATTCATAACAGGTCTGAGTAATGAGACGGCCACCATTGACCATCCGGTAGCGAAAGATAAGACCGGCAGGCCCCTGAGAGTTTTTCTGAGAAAGACCCTCGAATTAAGTTACGCCTTCAGAGGTGACCCGTCTCTAAGATCTGATGCTGAATTAGCTTACATAGGAAAACGCTGGATTATGAGGTAGCATGGCCTATAGCGGCCAGCCGGTGGCGAATAGGAAATTGGATTCGGTATATTAGAATTGGGGCGGGAAATTTCTGGGGCATCTCCTCAATCAAAAACACACGCTTTTTGAGCAAGGATTAAAAGACAAGTTTTATCGTCAACCTTTCGAGTGCCTTTGGTTCTTTCCAGCCTTGACAAGCATAGTTACCTCGCGGCAGTTCAATCTATGAACTTGTAACCCGTGGCTGAGGATTTGTGGTATATTTCAGTCGCCGACAGCGTGGAAGCTCTGATTTTACCAGCTCTCAAACGCCCAAAAAATGTGTCCAGGGCCGTAAAATAATTTTCAATAATAAGACCAAGAAAACCCCTAAAAGTGAGATTTTTCTTGACGGAAAGGTGGCTAATCTGGTATAAAAATAGTAGGTGAAGTTTGTGCCCATATAGCCGGGTATGTGTGGTTTTGTTGGCTTTTCGGCAGGCAAAACTTGTGACCGCGCTGAAAAGTCAATGGATATGGTACAGAGTTTTAAGTGAGGACTTTGTGCTTGCCCCCACTTGTCTGCTGTCGCAGACAGCAAGGGGGTAACACGAGTACAAGGGCTTCAAAGTGAAGATATATTACATTTCAATTAACAGCTAATATTCATCCTTCGTAGTAGGACTACTACGGAGAACGGATTGGGTTTTTTCGAAGGTAAGGAGGTAGAATCAAGTCGTAAAAATTGTCCTGGGCAGGCACAATAAAAATTAAAAATTCAAAGTAAAAAATGTTTGTGCCGTTGAAAACGACCCCCAGAGGTCTAAGGTTTGGTGTGTGGCCAAAACCTGATTATCTTAACCTTTTTGTTTGAAGGAGGACTATTATGTGCAAGAAATTGATTGTTCTAACTTCTTTTGTTTTGGTACTTGCTCTGGCCGGTACAAATGTGGTCTTTGCCGCCAGAGTGTGGGAGGACAGAATCAGCGACGATGCGGAAGAGGGTGTCCCCGACGGCGGTATGTATCTGGGCAGCAGTGACCTGGAGATGCCCTATGAAGGCGTAGGCAAGAGCTCTCCGCAAGTTATAGGTCTGCGCTTTTCGAATGTCGGTATTCCTCAGGGTGCCAGCATTGCTAAGGCGTATGTTGAGTTCCAGTGTGATGAGATAAAAGGCGGCACAGAAGCTGTTAGTCTTCTCATCGAGGGTGAGCTGAATCCCAATGCCGCTGCGTTTGCCGACGTCACGAACAATGTTACCAGCAGGCCCAGAACTACAGCGCAGGTGGTGTGGGTTCCGGCAAACTGGACTGGAGTAGGTCAAAGAGACCAGACCTCGGACATCGCCTCTATCATCGAGGAGATAATCAACCAGCCCGGTTGGGCCAGCGGTAATTCCCTTGCTCTGATAATTAGCGACGACCCGACTAATCCCTCCGAAGGCCTTCGATGTGCCGAGGCTGGGCCAGGGACCCAAGCGGCGAAGCTGCATATAGAATGGTCGGTTTCATATGCTATGGACCCGGACCCGGCTGATGGCGGTATAGGTGGGCCCGCGCCGCTTTTGCAGTGGACGAAGGGAGATACTGCCGTCTGGCACGATGTGTACTTCGGCACCAATCCGGAGTTGGGGCCTGGTGACTATATGCAGCGTATGCCCTTCCCGATGTACTGGCACATTCCTGGTTTAACTCCAGGTACCACTTACTACTGGCGGATTGATGAGGTCGAGGCTGACGGCACTACGATCACAGGCGATGTCTGGAGCTTTCTCGCTGCGCCAGTGACCGCCTATAACCCCGACCCGCCTAATGGTACCAAAACTGCGCTGCCTGATGCACCCCTCCGCTGGGTTTCTGGTGCCACTGCAGTTATGCACGAAGTGTACTTCGGCACCAGCCGAGCCGATGTAGCTGCCGGTACCGGCGATACATTCAAGGGTAGCCAGGTTAATGAAACCTATGCTCCCGAAGGTCTTCTGACCGGTACCGCTTACTTCTGGCGGATCGATGAGGTCGAGGCCGATGGTACAACCAAGCACCCAGGCGATGTCTGGAGTTTCAGAACACTTGACGACCCTGCTTTTATCGGCTGGTGGAAGTTTGACGAAGGCGAGGGAGACATCGCCTATGATTCGTCCGGTTTTGGCCATCATGGCATAGTTCAGGGTAATAAGCTGTGGACACCCAACGGGATCATAGACGGCGCGCTGGAATTGGACGGCTCCGATGATTTTGTCGCAATTGACCCCGTACATGAACACATGACAAGCAACAATTTCTCGGTAAGTGCGTGGATTAAAACTGAGCAGACAGATGATGGCAACGTGTTTGCATCTAACTTTGGTGGCAGTCACGATTTCATTTTTGGCGTTATTAACGGCAATGTGCTGGTGGAAGCCGATAGCCTTGTAGAGTTCCCCCCTAAAGTCGCCGACAACCGTTGGCATATGATAACGTACGTCAGGGATGGGGACACCGCATACATATACGCGGATGGCGTTCAGATAGGTAAGGACATACCCTCGGGCAATCCGGCCGCGCAGGACCTCTGGTCAATAGGCCAGGAATGGGATAGTAGCCCGAGCGATGAATACCAGGGCTTAGTGGACGACGCCCGCTTCTGGATTAGGCCGTTGTCGGCCGAAGAAGTGGCCGCGGTTTTCAAAGGTGATGTCGACCTTGCCCACAGCCCGAGCCCGGCTAATAACTCAATAGTGGATGTCGATAGAGCTAAGCTGCCCCTTACCTGGTCTGCGGGTGAGCAGGCGGCTCAGCACGATGTGTACTTCGGCACTGACGAGCTGACTGTCGACGGTGCCGATGCATCCGATACGTCGGGCATATATCGAGGCCGTCAGACTGCTGCCAGCTATACACCAACCGAAGCCCTTGAATGGGGCACCGGACCTTACTACTGGCGTATCGATGAGTATAATAAGGACGCAACGGTCACCACAGGCAAGGTCTGGAACTTTACGGTAGCCGACTACCTTATTGTCGACGATATTGAGTCCTACAATGACCTTGACCCCAGTGACCCCCTGAGCAACAGGATATTTAATGCGTGGCTGGATGGATACGGCATCGCGACAAACGGCTCTCTCGTCGGTTATGAGGATCCTCCTTTCTGCGAGCAGTCTATCGTTCACGGTGGTAGGCAGTCGATGCCATTCGCCTACGACAACTCTGGCACGGCAAGGACTTCAGAGGCGACATTGACGTTGACACAGCGGGATTGGACTAAGGAAGGTGTTACTACATTAACGGTTTGGTTCAGGGGTGATTCGGCTAACACTGCTTCGCCGATGTATATTACTCTCAACGGCACTGCGACAGTCACCCATGCTGATCCTGATGTCGCCCTGATAGGCGTCTGGACGGAATGGAATATTCCTCTGACGGACTTCAGCAATCAGGGTGTGGTCCTGACCAATGTCAGCTCAATTACCATTGGTTTGGGCAACAAGACCAGTCAACAGCCCAGTGGTTCGGGTATGTTGTTCTTTGATGATATTCGGCTGTATAGATAGGCTCAGATAAATTCGTTCGCTGTGCTGAAACCGGATTTCGATATCAGCGGCAATAGCGTGCCGGACGGCTGGCCTGATGAGCAGCTCTGGCCGCAGCCGTAATAGCAGACGATAGGTCAATGGATTCGCATCAGTTCGGGGCCTATACTGAATCAATCGGTATAGGCCCCTTTAATTGATTATTTTGAGAGTGTCGCGTTCCGCCCGGGGGGGATTTTCAGCGCTGAGCCGCTCACAATGATAGGAAAAGACTCAGGCCTTTGTATCTCTTGTTCTTGTGGATAGAAGGACTAAGTTCCTAATTGCCTCGGTGTCTCGAGCGGCGAGCCACCGCTGTTCAAACTGTTTTTCCTGAGCAATCTGGGCTATCGCCATTAAGGCTCGCAGGTGATAATTACGCTCGTCTCTGCTGCCAGCCAGAACGAACATTATCCTGACCGGGTCCGGAGCGTGCGGGAAGTCGATGCCATCACGGGCCCGGACAAGTAAGATGTCGAATTTATTTTCGCCCTCGACTACTATGTGCGGTATAGCAAAGCCCGGCTGAACTACCGTGCCACCCTCCGCTTCGCGATGGAGGAATTTCTCGAAAAGCACGTATTCCTCCGTTGCCAATCTCCCAGCCAAGATGGTAGAGACTTTTCGGAAGATTTTTTCGAAACTTTGGCTGCCCTGGATGTCCAGGATTTCACAGTCTCTTATAAGCCGGTCGAACCTATCCTCGATTATGTCGTCTCGCTCGAGTAAAATATCTCGAAGCTCATTTTCGAGGGTAACAGTTTGAAGCTCTCTGTCGGTAACGCGCTCTACGACGTGCATGACCGCCGAGGCCCTGCTGACCCGCCTGTAAACATAGAGCCAGAACCAGGCGGCGCTCAAACCGATAAAGCTGGCAGTAATCAGTAACGGTATCAACCCCATATCTATTATCAAAACACCGTATGCAAAAATAGCAACGATATGAACGTATGGATACAAAGGCGACCTGAACTTCGGACGGTAGCTTTGTATCCTACTCTCACGCATTATAATCACACTGGCGTTGACAAGAATGAAAAGTATTATCATTAAGGTCGATGCAGTTTTGACCAGCACTTCAATATCAAGAAAGACAATAGCCGCAATCATAAATATGCCTGTAGATAGTATGCTGATGTGAGGTGTTTTGAATTGCTCGTTAATACGGGCTAAGAGTGGCGGTAGTAACTGGTCTCTGCTCATAGCCATAGGGTACCGGGATGCGGCGAGTATTCCGCCATTTGCCGTGGTTACAAAAGCAGCTATGGCAGCCAAACCGAGAATTGCAAAACCCACCGGACCCATAAACTTACTCGCCGCCAGCGATATCGGCATATGACTGGCAGCCAGTTCCTGCCCATCTACAACACCGACGGTAATTATGATTACGCCAAGATAAAACACTGTTACAACAAACCAGGCCAGTATCATCCCTAACGGCAGATTTTTGCCGGGATATTTGACCTCTTCTGCAATGCTTGCAACCTTGGTTAGACCCCCGAAGCTTATAAAAACCAAACCGGAAGTAGCCAATATAGCAAACCAACCCTTTTGTAGAAAGTCTTTGTATCCGACAGCTTCGATAGTTCCTAATCCGAAAAACGTAAACAGTGCAAGTATTACCAGCAGCATCCCAACAAGGAAAATCTGAAATCTACTTGTGTGCTTGACGCTTATAATGTTCAGGGCAGTAAAAGCCAAACAGCACAGGACTGCTATCGTTTTGAAGTGCCATGGCTCAAGCCGGACAGGTAAAACCATCTGCAATATAACCTCGATGAGAATCGCCATTCCGACAACGGCAAAGGCGCTCTTGAGTGCCACTGAAAACCAGTTTGCCAATCCTCCGAACAGGCCCCAAACCGGACCCAAACTGCGTTCGACATAGAAATATGTTCCACCGGCCCGCGGCATTGCTGCGGCCAATTCGGCCTGGCTGAGAACGCTTGGAATTATCAAAATCGACGCAAAGAGATAGGATAAGATTATGGCAGGTCCGGCTTTCGTGAAAGCTATGGCAGGCAAAACAAATAAGCCTGAACTTATCATGGCACCAGCCGCCACTGCGAATACATCAAGGCAACCAAGCTGTTTCTTTAGCTGAGGTATCTCAAAACCTCCTTGTCATTTTTCGTGTTCCGCATACATAAAGCATAAGCCATAAGAGATTTCTTTATTGTCGATTGCCTAATTCCGATTGAAAACCGCAAATCGTAGATCTGCAATCCCATGTGCTCTTGTGCGCTTATGGAGTATTATATCAAGATGGTATAG
>JABAOH010043696.1_pt1 | contig 11826 bp, 10 predicted proteins | sample 7062181 | NCBI WGS metagenome assembly JABAOH01 (sample SAMN14538630, study PRJNA623070) | marine sediment metagenome | biome: marine biome [ENVO:00000428]; feature: marine pelagic biome [ENVO:01000023]; material: deep marine sediment [ENVO:00002113]; isolation source: pool of 5 deep marine... | reverse complement strand
TGACCCCATGTTTAAGGGAACAGCTGGCTCTGTGCTTAACGCTTATGACAAGGGCTTTCTGAACGCTGATGACCGGTTTGTCGTTTATTATGGAGACATTCTGACGACAATGAATCTCAAAGACCTGCTGGATTATCATGAGAAGAAAAAGACCGTGGCAACGGTTGCCTTAGCTTCAGGCTTTACCGTTCGAGTTGGACTAGCCGACATGGACGAAAATGGCAAGATCAGGGGATTTGTTGAAAAGCCGAGATTGGAAAAGCCTGTGAGCATAGGGATACTGGTCTTTGAAGGAGAAATTTTGAAGAATATGAAAGACCTGAAGGGGACGAAGCGAAGTTTAGATCTGATGAAAGATGTGATTCCCTTCTTGGTGAAAAAAGGTAAACCAGTTTACGGCTATCTCTCTGACGCTTTTTGGTATGATGTCGGTAGCATAGAAGCATATGAGAAGTTAGATCACAAACTAATTGAAAACTTGATGTCCTATCTTTTTGAATGAACTCATTTAGATCCCCGAAAACTTATCTTTGAAGCAGGCAAAGAGATTATAAATTTGAAAAACTTACAGCACTATAGCCTCCAGACTTCTAAGGCGCAACACGTGGGAGGTCAACCATGCCTAATCCAACTTTGATTCTACCATACGTGGTTGAGGATACTGCTAGAAAGAAACCGTTCACGTCAAACATGGAAATCTCTGCCCTTCTTTGCCTTGCAGAAGCACAAAGGAAGAAGCCTGGGATTCTAGATACATCTTCTGAGAAGGTTTCCTTCATTTCAAAACTGCATTATCCGATATGGGTTGTTCCTTGGAAAGAATTATGCCTGCCAGTAGATGGGTTAGAAATCTTTTCCTACACCTTTCCTTACGTGAAGCTTCCCGATGTGGAGTTTCCTACAGAAGAAGTAAAGAGAAGTGTAGCTGACAAGGAGCAGTTTCGTAATACCCTGAAAAAACACGCTCACACATTTGAAAAACCAGAGCTAACTTCGCTCTCTTTGGAAGCAGTTCTCGCCGAGGAAGATCTTTTACCTCTTCTAGGCGAATATTTCGAACAGGTCTCCACTCTGAAAAAAGGACGAAGTGAACGTGTGGCGTTGATGCCTCCCAAACTTAATGAGCAATCAGCTTTGGAAAAGGCTGAGAAAACAGTGGACTTATGGAGACAAATTCAATCAGGCATCAAAGGTTTGCTATATGCCATCAGTGTCTTGAATGAGGAAACAGGTTTTGAAGCGGAAATGATTCTTCGCGAAATCGAACACATACGGGAACTTTACGAAACCAAAATTGCTCCCTTGAGACCTATCGTAGAGAAAAAGATAGACAAACTGTTTTTGGAGAGAGAGACCAAGATTGCCAAGTTAAGGAAATCCATAGAGAAGAAGCTAGCAGCAAAATTGAGAGAGAAAAGGAGACATGAACGCGAACTGGAAAAATTGGAAAGAAACCTGATAGAATACAAGAAAAGACGCAAACTGAGCAAACGCAGAGGCAACGGCATCAGTGCCTCCAAATGGGAACACAGAATGCAAGTTTATGAAAACAAGCTCTCACAAACCCGAAAGAAACTGCAATCTGTGTCAGAGCTAGCTGAAGGGATTCAGAAACAAGGCGAGCGTGAGGTTGGAGAGGTGAAGGCTTCTTATCAGCTTTTGATTGAAAGCGAGAGAAGGAAAATTTCAGATATTGAAGCTTCACGAGACTTGGAGATTGAATCCAGGAAAAGGCAGATTGAAGAAATGAAGGCAGAGGCTTCCATCATAGTTGAGCACATTAAGCGGCTCATCGAACTGAAGAGCTCAGAGGCATCCAAGATTAAAGAAGCCACAATTCCATATAGAACAGAAGAAATCACACTCTTATGTCTGCCCTTCTATCTGGTTCGATACGAAGCCAAAGAAAAAGCCAGATACCTCATATTTCCGCCCGCAGTAGCCATGGATTTCAAAGGAATTGTGAGGAAGCTTCAAAAGGCCATTCACAGATTCAGCCTGCAATCCCGAATCAAGCTGCTTCTGCGTTCAAAGTCAGCGGCACTGGAAAAAATGTTACGAAAGGTTTTGCTAGAGAAGATTCGAAGCGATAACACCCTTGAAGAGGCCGTTTACGAACTTGGAGTTTCAAACAACATTCTCCACAGTTCTGGTTTTAAGGAAACCTTAACTAAGGGAATCGAAGAGCTGATAAACGAAGGCTGGATAAGCCAAGAAGAAAGAGAGAACCTCTTGAAAACCTATCTCTAATGCTTTTCTTTTCCGTACTTGCAAGCTTTTTGGCATTCTGTGCACATTTGGTGAGAGTTCTTCGTTAAGGATGGCTCATACAATCTTAGCTCTTTCGAATACTTGGAAACTTTCTCATCAACAAGATGCACTCCGACGAGGCATTTGGCGTCATTCACCTTATAGGGTGTCAGTGCCCCCACTGGGCAAGCTTTAATGCAGTTTTCGCAATCGCCGCATAGGTCTTGGTCAAAAGGCTTGTCTGGCGTCATTTCCGCATTTGTTAAAACTGCGGCTAGGCGTATCCATGGACCAAAAGTGGGATTTATTATTAAGGCGTTTTTGCCGAAGTTTCCAAAACCAGCCAACTGCGCTAGCCGTTTGTATGAGATGGAGCGACATGGAACTGCTGTGTAGCCCTTTACCTTCAGACGATTGGCCACCTTGAGCCTTAGAGTTCTTAGCGGAAAGTAGCCTGGATACACCCATTCTTCGCCTTTCCGTATAGCCATTTCAAGCATGTCATCCCAAACGTGATAACCTATTACAACAATGGACCTGGCATCAGGCATGGAGTCTGTGGTTTTCTTGGTGTGTTCTTGAATTGTCCAGCCAACCCAGATGCTTGGAAAAGAATCGATGGCGTCGGCAGAAACAATTCCAACCAAGTCGGCACCAGCTTTTAATGCAACCTCTTTTGTTTCCTCCGCCAGCTGCTTCGCTTCCAAATCAGCCTTCAATGTTTACGCCACCATTCAGTTAGCATGTTAGAGCTTAAAGTTAAAATTCTTTTGAAGCACAATGACCTGAAAACGTGGTATAGGGTTATAAATGTGCGGAGCTATTTCCAGAATGGAAGGGATATGCGTGATAGACGAAGACAAAACTGTGGAACGGAAACTTCTTTTGAAGCGGGCCTTTCCAATAAGTAGGCTATTTGAAATTGGCAAGAGCTTAAACCTCGCCTATTTTAACCGTTTCTCTAGCAAGTGGGACATCAACGAAGATGAGGCGGCTCTAGAAATAGCTTCAAACATAAGCGAGGCACAACTTAAGGAGGTTTTTGATAAGCTAAAGCCTCGAAAATGGACTGTTTTTAGAGGTCAATATTATACATTTGAGAACGGGGCCTTTCTTCTGGAAGGTTCTTGGAAAAATCTTCAAGCAAACATTCACCAAGCAAAGAAAAAGTTCAGAAAAAACGCCTTAGCTATTTTGATGACTCTAGCAGATGCAGGTAGAAGCTGCAATCTAAAATATATCAAGAGCAATCTAAAGCGGAACGTTGACCCTCTTCCAATTTTAACCGAGCTGGAACAACTAAAAGTAGTAACAACAGCCTACAAAGGTGACCAATACCAAGAATGGAAAATTCTGGAAGAGACTGCTCCCTTAATATGGCAAGAGCTGAAAGCACCGTCTAAAGCTGCTCCTTCCGCTGTCGTTTCAGCTAAGCCTGCTACTAAAAAAGAAGAGGTGGACTACGTAGACCTGGAGCATCAGCAAATCAGCCAGATGGACAGAGAACTCGACGAATACCTGAACGATCTGTTGAAGCACAGACTTGACGCCACAATTAAGTTTGGAAAAACCTTCTCTGTAAACCTTTTGGCAGCCTACTTCAAAGACCTCTTCGGACCCATATTGTACTTCGACAGTTTGCTCAGCATAACACAGCAGTATGGACTGGCTGATGTGGAGATAGTTTCGCAGCAGGGAAAGACAGGTATGCGAACGGGCTGGAACCTCTCCTTGTTCGGTGAACCAGGCACTGGAAAAAGCTTTTCAGCTCGTGATATGATTCTCGGAAAGCCTGACGCCAAAATCTATGCCCACGGAATTCCAGGGCGTAACCGTTATGCTGGTGGCATGACGCCTGCTCGTTTTATAAGAATCGGTCAAGCCTATGTTGATCGAACTTTCAATTTTATTGTTCCAGAATTTAACGACTGGTTTCGGTATAAGGGCATGGTGGAACCTTTGAAGTTGGCTATGGAGAGAGGTGTAATCAAATACGAACTGCATCGAGAGGTTATTGGTCCCTACAGCTTTAACTCTTTTTTCAGCGTCAACTATAACGTGTCAACTTTTGGTAGAGGCTACGAAGTAACAGTTCAAGACCCAAACTTTAACGCTATAGAAGACCGCATGCTCTGTCGTTTGCATCGACTAACGAAGGAGAGATTCATGGAAATCGCAAAGAGCCAAATGAAACTCGCCTTGGGCCAAATTGACACCAAAAAGGGAGCTCGAAGAGTCAGAGACCATCTCACGCTTGTCTACGCCATAGAAACTGGGCATCCCCTAGTGAAGGGGCAGTTTCCCTACAGGCCGGTGATGATTACGCCTCAAGCCTTTGACCTTCTTAAGAAGGCTAGAGAGCTCATTTTGGAGCACATTCCACGGGAAGTTGTAAGCTTCTCTGCGCGGCTGGAAAAAAGAGCCATGCGGTTTGCCTGTGCGGCTTCTCTTCTCAACTATTTTCATTCTAGCCTTGACTATGTGCCAGTGAGCGAAGACGCGCTTAAATATGCGACGCAGTTGTATGTGGAAGAGGCTTCGGTGAGGTCGAGGGAAGAGTTTAAGCCAGAAGAAGTCCTAGAAAAACTGTTCTAAAGCCTTCGCTTCTTCACCTTGTGTTTGCGCTTGGTTTCTGTTTCAACATGGAAAAAATTGAATTCTACGCCGCAGATGGGACATGTCCAAACATGCCCCGTGTCTATCTGCTTAACCGTCTCTTTGCTTAACATCTTCAACTGTTCTTGCTCCTCATGTTTTTCCAGTCCCTCTTCGGGCGTAATCTGCGACAAGGTCCATGCGCGTTCGAGTAGGAACAAGGTTATCATGGCTTTTTCGTCTTCAGCCTTTGTTAATGTAACAATATGCTTCCCTGGCGCTGTTCTGCCTGTTGCTTCCTCGTAGGTTTGGATTTGAAAGTTCTCTCGGATTATTGTGGGAACGTCTTCCAGCTGGTTCACAACTCTTCGGCGAACCTTGTTGTCTTCGTCTGCCTGAGCCAAAGATATGATGTCATAATACATGCTTTCATCTTGGCTTTTTTGAAAAACCATGGTGTTGCCTTCAAGCTGAGCGAAACGTATGCCTGGCGGACATTTAATTGCTTTCACAAGAGTCTTGCCGAGTTCTCTGTCAACGCACAGTTTGAAAAGCCATCGTCCTGTGAGGAAATCTTTGACTCGGTAGAAGTGAACCTCTCCTTTCCGGAGTTGTCGCAGGCTGAGGTCGTACCAAGCGTCTTCTGGTCTTTCCTCAATCTTCACGATTCTTATTTCTTTTAGGAACTGCAAATCGATGCCAACCTTAGTGCTGATGTCTAGAATTTACTGTGTAGTGTTTTAAATTAAATGGGCTTCTTTTTTCGTCGTTTGTAGAGCATGAATGTGTGTCCGCGGACTTCGACCAGAGTTGAATTCGTTTGGGTTGCGACTTTTGTGGCTATGTCTTTGGCTTTTTCTTCTTGGAGCGCTGTTTTCAGAATTTTGGCTTTTATCATTTCTCGTCTTTTCAGTTGATTGTTGACTTCGTTTACTAGCTGAGTTGTTGTGCCTTCTTTTCCAATCCAGATTGTGGGCTTTTCTGTGCTGAGTTCTTGTTTTATTCGCCGCTTCATTCCTTTAGTTAACGTTCTCTTTCCTCCTTTTTCCCGAGGGGTATGCGCATGTGTTTACCGCAGTTGAGGCATGTGATAACCATGTGGGGTTCTCTCCTCTGCTTGACACGGACACGACAGTTTACACCTGGGTAAATAAAGCTTTTACAATGCCTACAGATTAGCCTGCGGTACTCAACTGGCAAGCGCAGCCTGGTGCGCATGGCTATTTTTCTGGCGATTTCAACGTAGCGCTGAGCCAGCTTTGGCTCTTCATGTATAACTTCTTTTGCTAGGCGGAAAAGAATGTGAACGCGTTCCATAGCGATACGCCTAGTCTTATTCATTCCTTGTAGAGCGCTCCCAGCTATTTTGGGCTAAGCCTGAACATATAAACATTAGGAATGCTCAGTGCACATCTTGAGAAATTGGGAACCTAAAAGTGCCCCCTGTCTGATTTAGACATTGAAGCTGGTGTTAAGGTGCTTTTCGGAATTTTATGGCTTGCCCCGACATTTCGAGTTCGTAAATCTGATTCACATCGAAGTCTATGCCGAGCAACTCGTATTCTTGTTCTGTCAGGAAAAGGATTATCTTTGGAAAGGCAAACTGCGCTTGGGTTCTAGCCATTGGAAGTTGCTGCTGAAGAGCCTGAACAACATCGCGAACTATTTTAGCCTCTTCGGTCCTAGGCTGTATGGCAAACCTTGGAATGACCCGTTCCTCAACTAGTTCGATGCGCTTTCCAAGGTTTCCTTCTGGGTCTCTAATGGATTCTATACGTTGAACTCTAACCCGTATCAAGTAGCATTCACCACAACACTAAAAGACTCCTGATAGAAGGCTTTATACATTTCCGAAAAAAGCAACTCTTAACCGTTTAGATGAGTCCCTCCATCTTCAGCCACTTTCTCGTTGAATTTAATAGATTTTTACAGTCGTTAAGGGCAAAGTCATAGTCGTCGGTTTCCGGCTTGCTATTCTTGAGCGTGGCTGAGTCGTGCTTGAGATGCTTCATACTTTCCTCTAAGACCTTTAAATCGTGAGACGGCTGGGACTTCTCTCTTTCTCTTTCAATTATCTCGAGCAGCTCCGAAGCGAAGGACTCCAAGGCTCTAGGATCTAGTTCCTCCAGTCTCTTCCGCTTCCCCTCGTAAAGATCAGCGATTTTTCTTTTAAGTTCGATTGAAAGGCTTGCCATTTAAGGTCCTCATTTGACCTAGTTTCGGTTTAATGGTCGGGCGGGCAGGACTTTCATGAAGGGAAACCTTCATTTTGAAATCGCCGAGCTGAGGCTTCGCCCTCGCAGCTCTCCTGCGACACTCCGGTTTCTGTTGTGCGCTTGGTAGGCTGAAACGGCATCCACCAAGAGGGCAGACGTCTACAGCGTCTCCACCAATCTAGGTTTAAGGCAGATTGGTTCGGAAGCTCTACCAAGCTGAGCTACCGCCCGACCGAAATTTAAAGAGAAGACTTCATGATTTATGCGTTTCGTTAAGGTTTCCAGTATTTCGTTAACTTTTTTCACTTTCGCTTTCGAAATATCTTGTTCCCGTCCGCGCGCGCGTGCGTAGCCTCCATCACTAGTCTGAACCACCGACATTGCCTCTTGTGCATATTCTCTTTGATATGCTCTGCTCCATCCAGACATGTAGTCTACAAAGCCTAGAAGTCTCTGGTGCACTCCACCTTCTATCACTGTTTTCCCTTGTATATACACCATCACGTCTGTGCTGTTCAAATTGTGGGTTATGTTGAAGTATTGTCCAGCCTTGTCGGTGATGTCAACCCATCCACTGTCATGTTCTATGGCAGCTTTAGCATCAAAGGGTTCTCCACTTGTTCTAAATCTGGTTGCAACAGCGATTATGTCGAATATGTCTATCTCCCCATCATCATTCAGGTCATACCAAGGATCATAGTCATCAACCCTTTGCTGAGTGGAAACTGGAACAAGCCCTATTGCCAATGTTAAAGCAGCAAATGCCATAATCAGACGTCTTCTCATATTGCCTTTCACCTCCACAGAGTCCTGCTAATTGCACATGGACTACTCGCTCACAAACAATCAACATTTATGGAACAATCCTCTACCCCCAAAAAATGAGGAAATGTGAGAGATGACTCAAACTCTCACTTGAGTTATCGCTAGTTTGTAGAGCGCGTGCGGAAGGATTTAGTTGCGGTTTATTTCTGCCTTTGCTCTGAGGAAACGTTTCTGAACTGACTTTTGATAGATCTTCAACCGTACTGCGATCAGCTTAGAATGTTAACATGAAGCACACTGGCGCGCGCGCGCCGCGTCTTACATGACCCCCTGGAAGACAGACAATGCTTGGATCGAGCTTTTCGTCTGGCTTTCGTCTCTCGACTAGAAACTTATTTCTCTTCAAGATAATTCCGACGACTACGTCTACTTCTCTCAATCCTATCTCCGCCGCACAAATTTCCGTTTCCACTCTATCTCGCGCTTAGAGACTTAAGCAAATAGAAAAAAAGGAGTGTGCGGGGAAAATCGGTGATGTCTCCACTACTAATGGAAATATGCGTTTCGTAATAGTTTCCATCATTTCGATAGAGTCACTTGAATTTTCTAAAGTTCTTACCGCCTTCATCGTATTGTCTGGTCATATATTCAAATTCTGTCTTCACGCGCTCGCGCTTATTAGCTACGGTTTAAATATAGAAAAGGAACTGCAAAGGTTCTCTGAGGAGAGGAATTTGAATGACCGCAAAAGAGGAATGGCACTCTTTAGAAGCCCCTCAGGTCTTGGAGAAACTACAAACCAGCACACTGGGATTAAATGCAGCTGAGGCTGCAAAGAGACTAAGACACTATGGGTTTAATGAGTTGACCAAAGCGGCACAAGTTTCACCTTGGAGAATTCTCTTCAATCAGTTCAAAAACATGCTCATTCTAATTCTCCTCGGCGCAACCTTGGTTTCTTTAGCTACCAGCCATGGAATTGACGCAGTGGTAATTTTCGCCATAGTAATGGTTTCTGCTGTGCTCGGTTTTTTCCAAGAATATCGAGCAGAAAAAGCCTTAGAAGCATTGAAGAAAATGCTCAGCCCCAACGCCACGGTTGTGAGAGATGGAAAAGAAACCGTGATTCCTGCGAGAGAAATAGTTCCAGGCGACATCGTTGCTTTAAGAGAAGGGGACAAAATCCCTGCTGATGCTCGGCTAATAGAAGTAATAAATCTACAAGTGAATGAAGCGTCTCTTACTGGGGAGTCTACGCCAGTTTTTAAGGAAACTGGAAGAATTTCTAGTACCATTTCTCTTCTTGATAGGAAAAATACTGTCTTTTCGGGTACTGGAGTGACATACGGCAAAGGAAAAGCCGTTGTGACAAGGACTGGTATGGGCACCGAATTAGGAAAGATAGCGAACCAGGTAACAACGGTGGTTAAAGAAGAGACACCCTTAGAAAAAAGAATAAGAGGGTTAGGGAAATGGTTGGGCATTGCCGCGTTAACTGTAAGTGTAGTTGTGATAAGCGTTGGAGTTTTACGAGAATTCTTGACAAAAGGAGTTGTGAGTACTGGATTTCTCCTAAGTATGTTTCTGTTCGGGGTTGCTTTGGCTGTAGCCTCCGTTCCAGAAGCCTTGGCGGCTGTCGTCACTGGGAGCCTTGCGATCGGTATGCATAAAATGGCTAAAAGACACGCCCTCGTCAGGAAAATGCCGGCGGTTGAGACGCTGGGCAGCACGACCGTGATTTGTTCAGACAAAACAGGCACGTTGACTAAAGGCGAAATGACAGTGCGTAGAATCTTCATCGGAGGCGAAATGATAAACGTAACAGGAGTTGGATACGAGCCGAAGGGCGAATTTCATACAGAAGGCAACGTTGACATTCTCAAAAAGGAAGTTTTCTCACATGTGTTGCATGCTTCTATTTTGTGCAATGATGCCGAATTATCTATTAAGAATGATAAATGGCACGTCAAAGGTGACCCAACTGAAGGTGCACTTATTGCTGCTTCAACAAAAGCGGGGTTTCAAGTAGACGACATACGAAAGCGGTATCCGCGGATAGGCGAAGTTCCATTCAGCTCTGAAAGAAAGCGTATGACAACTGTTCATTCAACACCCAGCGGAAGCAAGATCATCTACTCAAAAGGAGCGCCAGAAACAATCTTGGAACGATGCACTCACATTCATGAATCAGAGAAAGTAGAGAAAATGACTGAACAGAAGAAAGAAAAAATTCAGAGAATAAATGAAGAAATGGCTAGGGACGCACTGCGAGTGCTTGGCATTGCTTACCAGAAACTTCAACTAGAGACTGCGACTCTTAGCGAGGAGACTTTGGAGAATGACTTGATCTTCCTAGGTTTATTGGGAATGATTGACCCTCCAAGAGAAGAAGCAATAGAGGCCGTCAGGGTCTGCGAAAGAGTGGGCATAAAGCCAATAATGATTACTGGAGACCACAAGCTAACGGCGGTGGCAATAGCCAAAGAGATTGGATTCTACAAAGAAGGAGACATTGTGCTCACTGGTGAAGACTTGGAAAGAATGATTGACGAAGAGTTTGAAGACATCGTCGAAAAAATCACTGTGTACGCACGGGTTTCTCCGACGCACAAGTTGAAGATTGTTCAAGCATGGAAAAAGAAGGGGCAAGTGGTTGCCATGACAGGTGACGGCGTTAACGATGCTCCTGCGCTTAAACATTCTGACATTGGCGTGGCAATGGGTATAACGGGAACAGAGGTAACAAAAGAGGCTGCCGATTTGGTGCTGGCAGACGACAACTTCGCCACTATAGTCAACGCCATAGAACTTGGCAGAGGGATTTTCGATAACATAAAGAAATATCTCACATATCTTCTGCAAGCAAATATCGTGGAGATAATTGTGCTCTCAATCGCGGTTCTGGCTGGATTTCCCTTGCCGCTTCTTCCCGTGCAAATTTTGTACATCAACTTGGCTACTGACGGCCTCCCTGCAATAGCGCTGGGTGTAAGCCCATCAGATCCTGATGTTATGAAGAGACCGCCTAGGCACCCTAAGGAATCAGTGTTTACGAAGGAAGTAAAGCTCTTCCTTTTGCGCGCAGTTTTAATAGAAGTCCCTTTTCTGCTGTGGGTTTTCTTAAGCTCTTTGCCACAGGGCGTGGAAATTGCTCAAACTAGATTATTCTTAGTCTTAGTTTTCTTTGAATTGATTCTAGCGCTAAACTGTCGCTCATTGAAATATACGCTACTCGATGTGCGACCCCACAAATTTCTCTTGCTGGCAGTTTTATGGGAAGCCATACTAATAATAGTATTAATCAACATCCCAGTTGCGCAACAAGCATTTAGAATAGCTTCAATAGGACTGTATGAAGTTGGACTTATCGCGAGTCTATGCCTCATAACACTGCTCAGCATTGAGATCACAAAACGTCTTTTGCAGACACCAAAACCGAAAACCTCAATCTCAATAGAGCCAAGTCGATGATTTTTGATGGCATATGATTTCATTGTACTCGCCAATGAGATATGTGGGCACAAAGTTCCATGGCACTTCTTCATGTTAGAGTGTTCTCGCTATAACATGGTTTTGGTTAGTTCTGATTCAGAACCATTTTCTATCAAGATAAATCCCGAAACTGAATTCAAAATTCATAAGTCATATTAAATTTCTCAACCAAAGCAAACCGCCATGTCAAACCAAAAATCTAAACTGCCCAACTGCAATTTTAAGGAACCCTGCAATTTTAAAACTACTCTCCGAGATCAAACGAGATGCCGTTGGAAAGATTCATGTAACCAACAATATTACAGAGTCTAGAAAAGATAAGCGGTGCTGTAAACAGTGAAGACTAAAAGAATCAAGCAGCTAGAGAAGAAATACGAAGCCGTATCTCTCATCTTGGGTCCCAAAGACAAGAGCGGCTTACGAATATGCTCTATCCCAGAAAAAAAGTTAAGAGCGTTAGAGAAGTGGCATCAGGAACACTACACTCCAAGAAAGTGGCGCTTAAGCG
>JABAOH010009750.1_pt2 | contig 11826 bp, 10 predicted proteins | sample 7062181 | NCBI WGS metagenome assembly JABAOH01 (sample SAMN14538630, study PRJNA623070) | marine sediment metagenome | biome: marine biome [ENVO:00000428]; feature: marine pelagic biome [ENVO:01000023]; material: deep marine sediment [ENVO:00002113]; isolation source: pool of 5 deep marine... | reverse complement strand
GTCGGCGCTGAACGGTACACCTGCGAGAGCTGATAGATTGTGTTCTGCTTCTGTGAGCATTTTGGCGTCGACTTTATGGATATAAACCTTTATATCGGCGAACTCGGCTCGCAACGCAGCTACGCCTGCAATGTGGTCTATGTGGCCGTGAGTAAGGACCACCGCAACAGGATTCAATTTATGTTCCTTTAGAAAGTTGATTAGCCGGTCGGCCTCAAGGCCTGCGTCAACAATCAGACAGTCCTTAGCTGTAGCGCTTTGGCGCAGGATATAGCAGTTGGTTTCATACGCACCCAAAATCAGCCGGTCAATTTTCATTTCACTGCTCCTTACCTCGTATAGGGCATCAGGTTATCGGTATATCAGGTAGTGGACATCAGGTTATCAGGAATCAGGTTTGTCCGCCAGAGGCAGATTAGTTTTTCCTGGTAGCCTGATTTCCTGATATCCTGCATCCTCATACCCTGATTTCCTGATAGCCTTCTCTGTACTTTGGACTTGACCTGCATTGGCAAGTTTGTTAGTCTGTCCGCGCTGTAATGAATGGCGGGCAGCGTATGCGTTATAGATTTCTGCCTCGCAGGAATGATAATACTAAACGCTATACGCTCAATGCTAACGCTATATTATGGAGAAGCTTATCGAATGAAAGCTTTTAGACGAGTATTCAAATATGTGTGGCCGCAATGGCCATACATTATTGTTGTCGTCGTCAGCGCAATAATCGTTGCCTCCCTTTTGTCACTAAGTTTTATGACGGTTATACCGCTGCTGAAAGTGATGATGGGCGAGGAGGGTCTGGGCGGCTGGGTGGATAGAAAAGTCAGCGCACATCGGTACGGCCTGATCTTCTACGTGCCGGAAAAAACGGATTTTCGTGAATCTGATATTTTTCACTACCTTCTCGTAACGGATATTAAGAAGGACAGCATCGCACAAGAAGCTGGATTCCAAAGACTTGATAAAATTATTGACGTCAACGACCTCTTAGCTAAAGGAGACAGGGAAAAGATTCCTTCTACCGAACTGCTTGAAACACTTGCAACCGCATCGGAAAAGAGCGAACTTGCCATTCAAGTACAGGGCGACGGAAAAGCTGCCGGTGATATTGAAACACTAACACTTAATACAGGCCCAAAGCCTTTTTACCTGCGTCATTTAGAAAAGTGGACGAGCTTTCTCCCAAGACAGCAAGACAGAGAAAATAAAGCAAAAGCGGTAACCTTTATTATACTGGCGATAGGGGTCGTTACGGTAATTCGATGTTTGGCAAGGTTTTGTCAGGAATACGTGGCCCAAAAGATTGTGCAGGTGGGAATAAATCATTTGAGGGAAGATGCCTTTGGTCATGCTATGGAGACACCTGTCAGGCTTTTCGCAGATGAACGGCCGAGTGATACTGTCAGCAGAATTATCCGCGATACCAGCGTGATTGGCCAGGCCGTTAGAATAATGCTTGGAAAAGCTGTGCGGGAGCCGCTGAACACTCTTTTTCTGCTGGGATTCGCGATGTGGCTAAACTGGCAGCTAACACTGATTTTCTTGTGTGGTGCACCATTTGTGCTGGCATTGGTGGCTGTTTTCGGGAAAAAAATGAAACGGGCTACAAGGAAGTCACTGGTGGCTGGGTCACAAATGCTGGCAAAGCTCCAGGAAACAATGGCAGGGCTTAAAGTTGTCAAGGTCTATAATCGCCATAGCTATGAACGAGACAGTTTTAGGATGATAAATAAGAGATTGTTAAAGCAGTTGCTGAGAATCTCGAAAGTTGAAGCCGCTACCGCCCCGATAATGGAAATATTTGGAATGATTGCAGGTTTGGCTGCTTTGATAGTCGGAGCACAGTGGGTCACTCGGGGTCAGATGGACGGTAGTGAGTTTTTGGGATTGTTGCTTCTCCTGGGCGCTGCCGCTGAGTCGGTGCGAAAGACCAGTGGCGTCTGGAATAAGGTACAGGAGGCAAATGCCGCCGCGGAAAGAGTATTTGCTGTCATAGATACGCCGGCTGAGTTCGAAAAGCCCGAGGCGATTGTTCTGCCGCCATTGAAAGAGAAAATAGAATTCAGAGACGTTGTATTTACCTATCCCGGCGCGGACAGGCCGATGTTAAAGGGAATCAATCTTTCAGTCCCGGCAGGGCATAATGTTGCCATTGTGGGACCTAACGGCTCAGGTAAGACGACACTGGCAAATTTGATACCGAGGTTTTATGACCCCGATAATGGCCAAATCCTGATAGACGGCAAAGACATTCGAGATGCGACGCTATTTAGTTTGCGAAGCCAGATTGGAATGGTTACGCAGAATATGGTGACATTCAATGATACTATAGCGGCAAATATCGCGTATGGCAAGGCCGGCGCTACCAGAGAAGAGGTAATTGCCGCGGCCAGGCGTTCGTTTGCCCACGAATTTATTGACCTGCTGCCTGATGGCTATGACACAATTATAGGTGAACAGGGTGCTGGCCTGAGCGGTGGCCAATTACAAAGAATTGTCATAGCCAGGGCGATTTTGAAGAACCCCCCAATCCTGATTTTCGATGAGGCAACAAGTCAGGTCGATGCCGACAGCGAAGCCAAAATTCACAGTGCCATCGAGGAAATTATGCAGGATAGAACCAGTTTTATAATCGCCCACAGATTCAGCACTGTTATTACCGCAGATGTGATAGTGGTAATGGATGAGGGGCAAATTGTGGCTCAAGGCCAACACGATGAGCTGGCGCAGAGCTGCCCATTGTACCAAAGCTTATACCAAGTACAGCTGGTGAAAACATAATATGGAAGCGTCAATAACGAATTAAGGCCCTCTCCCGGGAGGAGGAAACATGAAATGCACCGCCGTTATTCAGATTTGCCTGCCGGGTCGGAGAATTTCTACACAGTCGTATCTAAAATTCGTACTTTAATTTACGGTGGATTGCCTATCTTGCCGATTAATGTAGTTAATGTTAGCTAAAAGCGTGAAGCTGAGCCGTTTTGAATTTTAAGTTATGGTTTTTCGCCTTTAGCTTTTGGTATAGAAATATCCTTTGATGTTTTGGAGTTGAAGCTATGCCTGAACTTTTACGGCAAAAAAAAGCACATGAACTCTTCAAGAGGTACCAAGGCAATCCAATAATGACGCCGGAAGATTGGCCCTATCCGACAAATGCAGTCTTTAATCCTGCGGCTGCTAAGTTGAATACAGAAGTGCTGCTGTTGGTTCGCGTTGAGGATATGCGTGGCTTTTCGCATTTTACTGTTGCCCGCAGTGCCGATGGGTTCACGAACTGGGAAATTGAGCCTGCGCCAACTCTCGAGGCTAACCAAAGCTCTCAAGAGGAAAGGTGGGGGCTGGAAGACCCTCGCATTGTTTGGCTCGAGGAGCAAAAACAATTCGCCATTACGTATATTTCTTTCAGTGAGGGCGGCCCCGTAGTTTCGCTGGCGATTACCAAAAATTTCAAGACTTTTGCCCGCCTCGGCTCTCTTTTGCCACCGGAGGACAAAGATGCCTGCCTGCTTCCCCGCAGATTTAGGGGGCGATTTGCACTGATTCACCGCCCCATCGTTCGAGGCGAGGCTCATATGTGGATTAGTTTCTCACCTGACCTGAAGCACTGGGGCGACCATAGGCCGTTGATTAGAACAAGACAGGCCTATTGGGACTGCCATAGAGTCGGGCTGGCTTGTCAGCCTATAGAAACGCCGCAGGGCTGGATGTTATTCTACCACGGTGTCCGCAGTACAACTGCCGGAGCAATATACCGCGTCGGAATGGCCCTTTTGGATCCGGAAGAGCCGTGGAGGGTCTTGCGCCGAGGGGATGAGTGGGTCCTGGGACCGCGGGCACCATACGAACGTATCGGTGATGTCAGCGATGTCGTATTCCCTACCGGTGCTGTTGTTCACAAAGAAACCGATCAGCTTAGTCTCTATTATGGTGCTGCCGACTGTACCGTCGCTGTCGCAACAGCTAAATTAAGTGACTGTATTGACTATATTATGTCCTGTCCGGAATCAACGGAGTAAACTGCCGGCAAGTTCAGCACCACGACTCTAACTCTTCTGCCTGACGATAAAGAGGTTTATTGGGCCGAAGAACTTTATTCGCTCATTTAACGGCCACTACATGTGTTGGTGTCATAGGTAGGGGCGTGTGAGAGCTTTCTATCTCAAATGGCTGGCCCGGACCACAACCGGAAATACAACATAGAATCACTGCGACTACAATCAGCATTATCATCGTTTTCATAATTTCTCTTTCCCAAAATACTCATTGCCTTCCCCGGCTTAACACGAAAGGAATTCTTGTAATTGCCTGTTTTAACAGCCATAAGGATAAAAAAAGCCAGATTCTAATAACAACAGAATCTGGCTTCGGAGGAGGGTGATGAAAAGCTAATAATGGCTTCCTCGAAATCTTGCTTATCCGATTCTAATTGTCCCTAATAATTTAATCGAGCAAATACCAAAGATTTCTTTAAGCAAAAAGAGGAAAATTGAAAAAAAACTACACTTTTGTCACTGAGAGTCAAGGCTTTAATCATGAAAATCTTAAATTTTTTTTATTTTTTTTGAAAACAGCCAGATTTAGCTTCAAAACCTGATTACTTTACGCTTGATAAATCAATTTTGTTCTCATATTTTAACTGATAGGCTGTTATTTCTTAGTACTGTTTTCTGGAAGGATTGGTTATGGATACTCAAATTACGATTGCAGAGTTGCTGGCAGCCAAGCGTCAACATAACAAGATTGCCGCAGTCAGTTGCTATGATTACAGCACAGCTAGGCTCATTTCTCAGACCGATATTCAGATGATACTGGTTGGTGACTCGGCTGCCCAGGTTGTGCTTGGGTTTGGTTCAACTCTGCCGGCAACAATGGATTTTATGGTTGCGATAACCGCGGCGGTACGACGGGGGGCACCGAATGTGTTTTTGGTTGCTGATATGCCGTTTCTATCCTATCAGGTTGGAAAGGCCGAGGCGGTGAAGAATGCCGGCCGATTCGTAGCTGAAGCAGGGGCACAAATGGTGAAAATTGAGGCGACCGGTGCGTATCTGGACGTAATTAAGGCGGTTAGCAATGCTGGTATGGCTGTTATGGCTCATATCGGTATAAGGCCGCAGAGTATCAGTAAGATTGGACGATTCAAGGCCGAGGCCACTACAGCAGAGATGGCTGCCGAACTGGTAAGTCTTGCTGAGCAAATGGTTAATTGTGGTGCCGGCTCGCTGCTGATTGAAGGAACCGCTGCGGGGGTGGCCGAGATCATCACAAAGCGCTGCGAGGTGCCGGTGATTGGCTGTGGTTCCGGGCCCCACTGTGATGGACAGATACTGATTGCACCTGATATTTTGGGGCTGACACAAGGGCCTAGTCCAAAGTTTGCCAAGAGTTACGGCAATCTGGCTGACGGCGCAATTGAGGCATTCAGCGCATACAGCAAAGAAGTGCAGAGCGGCCGGTTCCCCGATAGCGGACATAGTTACCATATGAAGTCCGGGGAGCTTGAGAGGTTACAGCAATTGTTAAAAGGCAAACTTTAGGGACGGAATCTGAGCAAAATCATCCCTTGGGTCGTTCGGGGTTTGGCAGGATACCAAAAGTCCACGTCTGTAAAAATCAGCGAATTAGCTTACGCGCAAAAGAAAGTGTGGAGACTGCTGCCAAAATCACCCATACCCTGGGCGATTTTTTAAAATCCGGCTTGATTCAACAGCAAAAATTTACTATGATTAAGATTACAGTTCGTAACATATTCGAGGGAGTTGCCGCTCATGAAAAAGTACATTATCAGAAACAGAATAGTACTTGCGGTAGTATTAACATTCTCATTTGTTTTTATCGTGACATTCTTCTCTGGTTGCAGAAAGAGAGAGCAGCCCGAAGGTACTCAACAAGCCGTTGCCACCGAGAAGACAAAACACGTCTCTGCATCCAACAAGATTGGTCTGCGGATTTTGTATGCTGGTTTACCTAATACGGATCGCGCAAAGGATTTCGTAGATTTCCTAAGCAAGCACTTCAAACAGGTCGAGACCACTGACTACAATACTTTTACCGGAGACGAGACTGCCGATTTTGACGTTGCTATTATCGATCATGACGGTTTAGACACCAGGGCTCCGAGTCCGAATATTTCCCGCCGGTACACTCGAGCTACTGTCACAATGGGAGTTCCCGGCGCTTTTATATGCTCAAGACTCTCCCTTAAAACCGGATACTTGTGAAACTGCATGGCAGATGCGGCTCATGCTGAGTCGCTTGAGCACGAGATTTTCCAGAAGCCTTTTAAGGTTGAGCCGAACTATGAGCAGTTGGATACGCCTCCGAATTATCATGGTCGTAACTTGAGTAAGGATAAACTCCCCAACAAAATGAAGGTCTGGCGTGTCCAGAATACAGGCAAAAGATTTGGCAGTGTTGTAGCCCGCTCTTATGGCTTTACTGATTCTCCTGATGCTGAAGTACTTGTAAAGGGTTTCAATACCGGCAAGGAATACGGAGCAGTCGGAGTGGGACGACATGGAAACTTTCTGCAATGGGGGTACTCGGCTTCTCCCTCAAAGATGACCGAAGCCGGCAAGAAATTTTTCCTTAATTGTATATGCTACATTCATAGATTTGACGGCAAAGCTCCTTTAATCCGCAGAACCTCAAGCGATCGATTGAATGCACTCGGACTTGCTGCCATAATCACGAGGGTAAGAGGAGACAAGAAGCAATTCTTCACGACAGTATTCGCCCCTGAACTCTGGGAAAAGTACGGAACCGATCCAGACGGTTTAGTACAATATTACAGGGAAAATCTTGAGTTCATTTATTGGAACAGAGTGTTTCTCATAGACGGCGAGCTTAAGTCACTGGGCATAGATTCGAACCGTAGTCTGGACACCCTCGAACGGCTTATTGGTCTTTTGCAAGACGACACACACGCAGATACCGCCCAGCGTTTGCTGGCGCGTTATACAAATCAATCCTTCCAGAACGCAGACGGCTGGAAACAGTGGCTGGAGGACAACAGGGATAGAATCTTTTTTAGTGATGTAGGTGGCTACAGATTCTTCGTTGTCCCCAAAGGATATCTGGATGAAGAATGAGCCGCAGCCGTCCAAAAAACAAGGCCTAATTCAAAAATTAGTTGAGGTGGTCAAGACTTAATCTGACGTTTCTGCTATAACGAAGGTCACGGAATTGGCAGGCCGAGTTCGGTGAGAACCTTTTGCATATCCTCCCAGACCCTTCTGCGGTTTTCTTGTGAGTAATTTCGCAACAGATAAGCAGTGTGATATGTCGCCATAAGCTTTATGGGCGGTCTGCCAAGGCCGGCATAGTACTCGTGGAACTGGCCGCGCAGTTGGCCTATCGACTTGGTGGTGTTCAACAGCGTCCTGGCCGCGTGAGCACCGAGAGCTACAATAATCTCAGGATTTATTATCTCAATCTGTCTCTGAAGGTAAGGTAGGCAGCTTATTATCTCATCGGCGCGGGGGTCGCGATTCTCCGGCGGACGACACTTTAGGATATTGCCTATAAAGACATCGCTTCGTTTCAGGCCCATTGCCGTGATTACCTTATCCAGCAGTTGGCCGGCTCTTCCGACAAAAGGTCGGCCTTGCGCATCTTCATCAGCTCCGGGTCCTTCACCGACAAACATTATGCGGGCGTTGGGGTTGCCCTCGCCGGGGACGGCGTTCGTCCGCAGCGACCCCAGCTCGCATTTGCGGCACTGGTGGACTTCCTCGTTGATTATTTCGAGCTGCTTTTGTGCCTCGGTGGCAGCCGCACCATCGTCTTGTTCCTGTGGTTCGGCCGGGTTGGTTTTACCCTTGGCAGCGAAGCCGGTGAAAAACTGCTCCATTTCAAGGTGCTGACGAACAACTTTATTGATGTCTACGTTCTTTTCCATCGGAGGTAGATTATAGTTGCATCTTTAAGCTGAGGCAACAAAAAAGAGCGCTTATTCCAGCAGGACCATTGAGAGTATGACATTTTTGCTGGGCCTTAATTATTGACTGTACTGATAGCTTCTCAGGATGCGGTGCTGCCCTGTGTCTATCACGCCAATGGATTCTAATCAGCTCTGACGCACAATTGCTGTTGAAATCTCGGGACAGAAAGGTATAATAGATGCAACTTTCGCAGCTATCTTGCTGATGACCTGAAAGACAAAGACCAGCTGTGCCGAATGCGGAGCATCAATCATGAAATCACTCTTTCCTATCGTTGGAAAGGAACTGAAGCTCTTGCGGCAAGCTATGACCCGAGGAGGGCTTAAGGTCCTTGGCAGCGAGCTTATTCGCAGACCATACAGCATGCTGACGACACTCCGACGCTTCAAGCGGCTGCACAAGGCGGGCAACATCCTCACGGACGGGGCCAAGATCATGCAGTTCGGAGCAGACAGCAATAACACGTGCGTGAAGGTGGCTGTGTATGTTCCACACTGGCCGAGCACAGCCGCCGAGACGCGAACGAGGAGGGCCCTGCGCTCGAACACCATCTGGCCCGAACAAGTGACTCTGTCCATTACCGACCGTTGTCCCTACAAATGCCGTCATTGCTCCAACGCAAGAGGGCCGAGTAAACCGATGCCTCAGTCGCGGCTTGTTGAGTTGGTGCGCGAGATTCAAGATATTGGAGGCAGTTGGCTCAACATCGGCGGAGGCGAGCCCGGAGTCGTGTTTGAAAGGGCTCTGGCGGTCGTGGCCGCGGCGGATAGCCGCTCCGAAACCTGGCTCAATACGACGGGCTTTGCTCTCAATGACGACAAGGCCAGATGTTTCAAGGAAGCCGGCTTGTTCGGTGGACGCGTTTCCATTCACAGCCACAAGGCAGCCGAACACGATGCTTTTGTCCAGTACCGTGGCGCTTTCAAGCTCGCTGCCGAGGCGATACAGACTTTCAGGCGGGCGGATATTTTCCCAGTGCTGTCGGCAGCTATGCCGGAAGAACGGATAATGTACGATAGCATCTACAACATGATGCAACTGGCCAAAGACCTCGGGGCTGGGCTTGTGGAGGTCATTCCCATTCGGCCGGCAGGAAGGGCCGTGATTGCATGCAGCCATTCCGAGCTTCGGCGGCACGATGTGAATGAACAAATGTTCAAAACGTTCAATACCGACCCGCGTTTTGCCGACTACCCTGCTGTAAACTCGCCGGCCTATTTGGAAACGCCCGATCGGTTCGGCTGCATCGCAGGTTCGGAAAGGCTCTACATCAGCGCTTCCGGTGACGTCCAGCCATGTCCGCTGGTTAACCTATCGCTCGGGAACGTGTTGGACGAGAGCCTCGCGTCTATCTGCCGGCGTATGCGCGCGCTGCTCCCGCGACCGAGGTGTGACCTGCTGTGCAGTCAGTTGGGGCCACTCGTGTCGGAACATATCGCCGAGGGCGGCCAGGGATGCGCCGTGCTGCCGATACCGCGGCAGAAGAGCGTAGAAATCCTTGCTGGCCTGCCCTCTTCCCAGACTCCAAAGGCGTGGGTACTCTGAACGGCTGGAAAACCGTTCCATCTCAGAGGTGCTGTTGAATAACTCTATCGATGTCTGCGTTTTTTCCATCGACACCGTATGTAATGATGTCTCTAAAGTTACGCAATAAAAAAGACGCTTGCTTTGGCAAGCGCCTTTTCACCCTCTTTATTGAGCTATAAGCTTGGCCTTTTCTATACAAGGCCCTGGTCGAGCATCGCATCAGCGACTTTGACGAAGCCTGCGATGTTTGCACCCATTAAAAGGTTGCCCGGCTGACCATATTCTTCAGCGGCCTCGTAGCATTGCTTGTAGATGGCAATCATAATATTGTGGAGCCGCTCGTCGACCTCCTCGCGCGTCCAGGAAAGGCGCAGCGAGTTTTGTGACATCTCTAAGCCCGAAGTAGCAACGCCGCCGGCATTTGCTGCTTTAGCGGGGCCATAAAGTATCTTATTGGCGATGAACTGTTCGATAGCTTCTGGTGTACTCGGCATGTTGGCTGCCTCTGCGACAAGATAGCAGCCGTTCTTGAGTAGTGTTTTCGCATCGTCACCACTAATCTCATTCTGTGTTGCACTTGGGAAGGCGCAGTCGCATTTAATGCCCCAAGGCCGTTTATCCTCAAGATACTCGACACCGAATTTCTCGGCGTATTCCTTGATGCGGCCGCGTCGTACGTTCTTCAGGTCGAAAACATAGGCGAGTTTCTCATCGTTAATCCCGTCAGGGTCATGGATTGTACCGTTGGAATCAGAGAGGCTGACAACCTTGGCGCCAAGCTTGTTGAGTTTTTCTGCAGTGTACTGTGCTGCATTTCCGGAACCGGAGACGGTACAGACCTTGCCCTCGAAACCCTCACCGCGGGTCTTTAACATTTCTTGGGCGAAGTATACACAGCCGTATCCGGTGGCTTCTGCACGAATGAGTGAACCGCCCCAGTTCAGTCCTTTACCGGTAAAAACGCCGGTAAATTCGTTGCAAAGACGTTTGTACTGACCGAACATAAAGCCGATTTCACGTCCGCCGACACCGATGTCCCCTGCTGGTACGTCGGTGTCGGGGCCAACATGGCGGAAGAGCTCGGTCATAAAACTCTGGCAAAAACGCATAACCTCATTGTCGCTCTTGCCCTTGGGGTCGAAGTCTGACCCACCCTTACCTCCACCCATTGGCAGGGTAGTAAGGGAATTCTTGAAGACCTGCTCGAAGCCGAGGAATTTCAGGATGCTCGCAGTGACGGTAGGATGGAATCTGAGGCCGCCCTTGTATGGACCAAGCGCGCTGTTGAACTCGAACCGAAATCCACGGTTGACGTGGATGTCGCCCTTGTCGTCCTGCCATGGCACCCGGAACATAATCTGCCTTTCCGGCTCAACCAAGCGCTCGAGAATCTTTGCCTTGACATAGTCGGGGTTTCTATCAAGTACCGGCCCCAAGGAATCCAGCACTTTTTTTACCGCCTGGTGGAATTCTGCCTCGCCGGGGTTACGTTTGAGAACCTGTTCGTAGACGGCTTGGATAACAGGATTTGCTGCCATTTGACTAATCTCCACCAAAAATCGAAATTACTGTTCTCTAATACTATTACAATAAGCTAAACTAATAACAAAATTATATAATTATCTTGTAAATGGCAAAATATTAATGTAACATACTCCTATGGTTTAAAACAAGGCAGTAATAGTAATACAATCTATCAGGATAGCTTATAATGCATATAGAAATGCTAAAGATATTCTGCGATTTGGCGGAGTTATTGAGCTTCTCGAAGACCGCCGAGAAACATCTTTTGAGTCAATCGGCGGTCTCGCAGCAGCTTGCACAACTGGAACTTGCGCACAAGTGCCAGCTAATCGACCGAAAGAAAAGACCCATTGAGCTTACAAAACAAGGCCAGTTGTTTTACCAGGCCTCCAAAGACATTCTTGACAGATACGAACAACTGAAGAATGAGCTGAGCTCCTCGCAAAAATCCTCTGCGAGCAGAATAAACGTAGCTGCAATTTTCAGTATCGGTATGCACACGTTGCCGGACTACGTTAAGAGATTTATGGTTAGCTATCCTAANNTATGAATTCGTTTTAGCCGGCGATATCGATATCGGCCTTGTGGCTGTTCCGAAAAGAGACAGAAGATTGGAAGTGTATGACTTTGAGGCTGAGCCGCTGGTTCTGGCCTGCAGCCCGAAACATCCTTTATCGCACGAATCACAGGTTGATATTCATAGATTGCAGTTTGAAAGATTTATTGCCTTCGGGAAAGGTGTCCCTACGCGGGTGTGGATAGACAGTATTTTAGAGCGTTACAATATTGTTGTCCGGCCGGTGATGGAATTCGATAACATCGAAACCGTCAA
>JABAOH010248666.1_pt2 | contig 11827 bp, 11 predicted proteins | sample 7062181 | NCBI WGS metagenome assembly JABAOH01 (sample SAMN14538630, study PRJNA623070) | marine sediment metagenome | biome: marine biome [ENVO:00000428]; feature: marine pelagic biome [ENVO:01000023]; material: deep marine sediment [ENVO:00002113]; isolation source: pool of 5 deep marine... | reverse complement strand
CCCAATTTTGGAATGGTACGTTTACGTTTAACAATGTTTGGCAACCACCATGATGAGGTCAATCTATCAATTAACGAACAGTTTGCGGCCTTGAAATTGCTGGTAAAAGATGTGTTAATTACAGATAAGGATGAAACATTAGAGGCTATTATTGGCCATTTATTAACCGAACAAAAGAAAACCATTGCAACTGCCGAAAGCTGCACCGGTGGATATATAGCGCATTTAATTACATCCATTGCAGGCTCATCTGCCTATTATGAAGGCAGTGTAATCAGTTATTCGTACGAAGTAAAAGAGAAAGTACTGCAGGTCAAAAAAGAAATCCTAGAAAAATATGGAGCAGTGAGTGAACAGGTGGTTACGGAAATGGTTAAAAATGTACTTGCACTCATGCAAACAGACTACGCCATTGCAGTGAGTGGTATCATGGGGCCCGCCGGCGGCACTCCCGATAAACCGGTGGGGACCGTTTGGATGGCTGTGGCCGGCAAAGAACGGTTGATTACTAAAAAAATGCATTTCAGGTTTAACCGGCAGCGCAATATTCAACTTACTGCTGCCAATACTTTGCTTTTAATGCGACAATTAATGGTTGAATAATGATGAAGCAACGTTATTAAATTATTGGCATCTGTCAAAAAACCTTCGTATGTACCATTGTAAAATACTATTTTTGACGCGAATTAATGTATATTGAAATTTATAGGGTTGCTGCCATTGATCATACAAAATAATTTTTTCAGGAACACCCTTTCACAAAAAAAACAATTTTATGGCCTTAGCAGATTTAGTGATGCCCAAAATGGGTGAAAGTATTATGGNNACGCTGGCATAAAAAAGCAGGTGATTTTGTGCAACAGGATGAAACCATCTTAGATATTGCCACAGACAAGGTTGATAGTGAAGTGCCCAGTACCGTATCGGGCATTATTAAAGAAATTTTATACAATGTAAATGATGTGGTACCGGTAGGGGCTGTATTAGCTAAAATTGAAGTGGCCGATACTGCCGGCAGTGAACCTCAAAAACCGGAAACACCCACTACACAAATGCCGGAAACAGGAACGATGCAGGTTACAGCCAATGGTATTTACAAACCTTTAGAACCGGCTTTATCAGAAGAACCTATCACTGTACCCTANNTATCACTGTACCCTATACGCCTGCTGCAGTTTCATCTGCTGCAACCGGCGGAAATAATAGGTTTTATTCACCATTGGTATTAAATATTGCCAACAGTGAAGGTATTAGTATGGCTGAATTGGAAAATATTCCCGGAACAGGTGCAGAAGGCAGGGTTTCAAAAAAAGATATTTTACAATATCTGGCCGATAAAAAATCAGGCAAAATAATAGCAGCACCAACAACTGCTGCACCAATGCCTGTTAAAACAATTGTACAGGAAAATGTTCAACCCATTACAAATACAACAGCAACTACCCAAGTGGCGATAGCACCGCAACAAAATGTTGAAATAATTGAAATGGACAGAATGCGGAAACTCATTGCCAAACACATGGTTGACAGCAAGCATATTAGTCCGCATGTTACCAGTTTTACAGAAGCAGATGTTACCAACATGGNNATAAAATCATCATTAAAAACTATTTTAATATTGGAATGGCTACTGCCCTACCCAACGGCAACCTGATAGTGCCGGTTATTAAAAATGCCGAGAGCCTAAGTTTGGTTAGCTTAACCAAAACCGTCAACAATTTAGCCGAAAATGCCAGGCATAATAAACTAAAACCCGATGATACGCAGGGTGGCACCTTTACCTTAACCAATGTAGGCACATTTGGCAGTTTAATGGGTACGCCCATCATCAGTCAGCCGCAGGTTGCTATTATGGCTGTTGGTACCATTAAAAAAAGGCCGGTAGTAATAGAAACCGAAAAAGGTGATTATATTGGTATTCGCCACATGATGTATTTATCTATGAGCTACGATCATCGCATTATTGATGGAAGTATTGGCGCCAGTTTTTTACACGAAGTAGCCAAAGAGTTTGAAGCCTGGGATGTTCATCGTGAATTAAAACTGGTGGTTCAGGAACATTATATTGATTAATTTTTTATAACAAGTTATTATACCAAGCGAGGCTGCCTCCATTCTGGAACAGCCTTGTTTTTGTTAGGTTTAAAATGAAATAGAATTAGTTGGTTTCCAATCCCCAATCTCTTCCTTTTAAAACGGCGGGTACACCTTCTGTTAACCATTTTGCAGGTTGATCGCCTTTCAATTGCCAGTCAAAAAATTGTTGTTCTCTTATTTGAATATCTTTTCTGTTTCGGCGTTCTACTAAATTATGTGCTTCACCATTATATACCAATAACCAAACCGGTTTATTCAATCGCCGCATGGCCGTATAAAACTCAATACCCTGATACCATGGTACGGCGCCATCTGCATCATTACTCATAATCACCAAAGATGTATGAATTTTTTTCAGGTGAAACAATGGCGAATTTTCTATATATAAATCAGGTCGCTGCCAAATATCAGCCCCAATTCTGCTCTGTGTTTTTTCATATTGAAATTGGCGGTTTACACCTGTTTCCCACCGAATACCACCATAAGCACTAAACATGTTGACAACCGGAGCACCGGCCCATGCTGCTTTAAAAAGATTGATTCTGGTAATTACATATGCGGTTTGATAGCCTCCCCAGCTTTGCCCCTGAATTCCAATTGTAGTACTGTCTACAAATCCTAATTTTACCACAGCCCTTGCACCGCTTACAATATAATCGTATGCACTTTCGCCGGGATGCCCTTTTCTATACCAAATATCAGGCACAAAAACCACATAACCCCTGCTTACAAAAAATGAAATATTTAAGCGGGATGGCGTTGGTGCAGGTGGAATGTAATTATATAATGTTTGATTGTTGCGTTCATAGAAATAAACAATCATGGGATATTTTTTTGTACTATCAAAATTCTCAGGTTTATAAAGAATTCCTTCTGCCATTTTACCATCATAAGCTTTCCATTTAAACAGGTGTGCAGTTCCCCAATTATATTGCTGTTGCTGCAGATTGAGTTCAGTTAACTGAACAGGCAAAGATTTTAACTGATAAAATTTTGGCTCATTGAGAATAAACACATTCGGACTGTTTGTATAATCTTCCATCGTGAAGAGTAAGGAATGTAAATTTTTATCGGGTTCTACTCCATTAACAGATTTGGGAACATTTAGAACCATTTCATTTTTACGCTGCATAGTGGCATTAGATGGAGCACCAGGAAAAGAAAGTGCAAAACCGCTATATTTATTTTGTTCATTGAATACTTTTAACCATGCTGGTTGATTTGAAACAATAAAAGGTTCATCTTTTATGGCAATATAGCGGTATTGGGTTTTTGTACCTCTTCCATTTGTGATTTGAATTGAACGGGCTTTTCCCATCGGATCTACCTGCCAAATATCAAAACGATCATACAACCAAATAAATTGATCATTTTCTGTAAACCCAGCTACGCCATAATTATAGGGATCATCCGGCACATCATTGGTTTCATCATAAAGTGCAACATTAATATCTTTCCCAACGGTATAGTATTGCTGTGTTTCAGCATTGTAGCAGTTGTATTTTTTCAANNTCGATGGCCGGTATTGGGATTGATGACATAAACATCTTTAAAAGTAAATCCCTGCCATTGTTTTTGTACGCGTTTGCCGGTATCGGTATATGCATAAAAATAGCGGCCATCACCCTTTTGGGTCTCCATTACATTTTCAAAAATTGTATTGGCCAATTGTACAACAGTATCTGCCTTAAAATCGTATCGGGCTAAATAATTTTTGTGCAGTGTTCTTTCTAAATTTTTTAATTGTGCCGGCATAATATCTTCATCGGCATAATGCCAAATATCCAATCCTGCCTGCTCAAATGCAGGTGTGGCAGTATCTTTAGGAGGTAGTATGGGTGCAGTTCCAAAAAACAAACGTTTACCCGACTCGCTAAAATGATTGTTACTATATTGACTTACTGCCCAATTTTTTTGAACACCTTTTGTGTATCGATGAACAATTAACCGGGCACTGTCATCTCCATTTTTATAATAGTACAGGTTAAAAAAACGCTGTAATGCTTTACTACTGCTGTCTTTTTCGGCAACAAATGCCAATTGGGTGTCTTGATCATCAATTGTTAAGCCATTGATTTCATGCAGGTGTTGTGCAATGCTGTTACTTTGTCTGTATGTAGTTTGATACCAATACACAGCAAAATTTTCGGAAGCCATCCAATGGTCATATGCAATGGTGTTACCTGATTTAGAAAGTTGTACATGTTGTACTTTAGGTATAACCTGCGGCTGCATATCGGGTAAATGAAAAATGTATAAATCAGTTTTTACACCCGGCTCATTCATTTTATTACTATTCTCTGAAGTTTTGGCAGAATAGGTATTGAAATATTGAAAGCCCTTCTCCTCTAAAAGCCGAACCTGTTTTTTTAGGCTGTCTTCTAATTTTTGTGTACCATTTAACTTCTTTTTTAATTGCATTAAAACGGTTGTAGAATCTGAGGCAACAGGTTCATGCGCAGGCATATTTTCTTTCAAACAAACCAATATACCATTGCCTTTTTCAGGCAACATAAATGTTTGCACAGCCGCTATTTTTGTTACCTGACCGGTAAGTATATTAATGATGGCCATACTGTCTTTAGGCATATTTTCCGATTTTACCTTTTGAATTTTTGCCTGTCGTATTTGTTGATACAAAGGTTTTATTTTACAAACCACAAAGGCCGCATCGTTCGATATTTTAGCCTGATAGCCACGTGGGATGATTGTAACAGTATCCCACCTGTTTTGCTCTTTTAAAAAATTTCTTATCCATAACTGCCCATCTCCTTCTTGTGGTACAATGGTGTACACCGCAACTTGCCCATCATTACTGATTTGTTTTTCGCCAATACTTTGCCATTCATCGTATACGGAATGATCTAAAACTTTTTTTTGAGCAGAAGCTGTTAAAGCAGTAGTAACTGCGCATAGCAGGAATACATATTTTCTCATATACATTTCATTCAATGATTGCTAAGATAAATAAATACGGACTAATCCAATGCAAAGAATGACTAATAGCCGAATTGCCATGAAGCGAATGCTAAAACCGAATAAGTTGTAATTAATTACTCCATATACACTTAGAATAATATCCAGAAAAATGGTGTAAATTTTTTACAGAAAGGCATATTTAATTGAATCAGTGTTTACGACCTTTTACAATTCGCTGCATTTGTATGGCAACAGAAAATACAATACAGGCCATTCCAACATAAAAAGTATTTTGCAGGTATCTGTTTTCATGAAAAATAATAAAAGCCAGTAAAATACCATAAACCGGTTCCAGATTCAAAGTTAAATTTTGCGTAAAGGCCGATACGTTATGCAAAGCTTTCAGCATCAGTTCCATGGCTAAAACCGTACAAAACCATGCCAAAATGAACAACCAAAAAATATCAGCAAATGAAGGAATCCATTTGGCATCAGGAAAACACAATACATAGCCGGGCAACAACAGCGTTAAAAACAAAAAACCACCACCCATTTCAAATAACATGATGGTTTGAGGAGCAGCTGTGGTAATATTTTTCTTATTCAGAACTGAGAATAAAGCTGCAATGAGCGCTGAACTTAATCCAAATAAAATACCGGTTCTGTATCTGATATCAAATTGAAAAATGATATAAATCCCTAACAGACTCAACAATCCCAACAACAATTCAGCTTTCTTCCATTGTGTGTTGTTCAACAATGGTTCTATCAATGCCGTAAATAAACTGGTTGCGGCAAAACAAACCAACCCAATTGATACATTGGCAAATTTTATGCTGGCATAAAAAAGTACCCAATGAAGTGCAATTAGCATACCAATACCGATTAGTATCATTATTTTACGAAAGGCTAATTGCAGTTTTTGTTTTCGAAGTACAAGAATAAATATTAAGGTAATGAAGGTTATGCCCATTCTGTACCATACTAAGGGCAATTCATTTAACTGAATTAAAACGCCGAAAACGCCTGTAAAGCCCGCTAATAAAACAGATATGTGCAGTTGAATAAGCGATTGCTTCATGTGCCAGTACTAATAAAATAAAAACGGAAAAATAAATACTAATGAACGTCTGTAACCTGTTTAGATATACCAGATGATTGTATTGCAGCCACTTTTTTACGGTAATTTTTAAACATGCTGAGCCATTGAATTTTAATAACACCAAATACCCCTTCCTTTAAAATGCCTTTACTCATTTTACTGACGCCAATTTTTCGGTCGATAAAAGTGATAGGTACTTCTTTGATGGTAAATCCCAGTTTCCATGCTGCAAATTTCATTTCTATTTGAAAGGCATACCCAACAAATGTGATAGCATCAAAATTAATGGTTTGCAATACTTTTCTTTTATAACAGATAAAGCCTGCCGTTGGGTCTTTAACCGGCATAAAAGTAATGAGCCTTGTATAAATTGCACCGCCTTTTGAATAGATGTGTCTGTCTAATGGCCAATTTTCAACCTTTCCGCCTTTTGTATAACGGCTACCAATTGCCACATCGGTACCATTGAATTTACAGGCTTGATACAACCGTTCCAAATCGGCAGGATTGTGAGAGAAATCCGCATCCATTTCAAAAATAAATTGATACCCGTTTGCCAATGCCCATCTAAAACCATGAATATATGCGGTACCTAATCCTAATTTACCCTTTCGTTCTTCTAAAAATAAAGCACCGGGATATTTTGAAAAAAGATTTTTTACTGCATTTGCAGTTCCATCAGGCGAGCCATCATCAATCACCAATACATGATAGTTTTGGTTTAAAGCAAAAACAGTTTCAACAATTGAAACAATATTTTCAACTTCATTGTAAGTGGGTATAATAACGATTTTTTCCAACTGTATAAATACTTAAACCTGAAAATACAAAGTTCCTGCAAATATGAAGTGAAATGATTTACTAATTTTTATAAATACTGAGGCATTTTTAATTTTTATCCTTTTTTAAGTAAGTTCTATTGAGTATTTCGGTAAACTTTTGCTTGGTATTCATCGGAAAATCGCCTTTCATCATCCAATCGTAATACTGTGGTTCTTCTTTTAGTACCTGTGTTACCGGTTTACCTTTGTGTTTGCCAAAATTGAATACTTCCACTCCATTCACTTTAATAAATCTACGTGCAAAATCTACCATATCATCTTCACCTGAAAACTTTGCTAATTCATCGGTAGTTTTACCAATATCCGGATAACGTTCTACCTGTGCCTCCAGAATTTCCCAGGTTGCCATTGCATCCACTTCGGCACCATGAGCGCCATCTAATTGTTTATTGCAGTAAAATTTATACGCTGCACTCAGGGTTCTTTGTTCTTTTAAATGAAATATTTTTTGAACATCAATAAACTTTCTTCCTTCAATTGAAAAGTCAAGCCCCGACCGTGAAAATTCTTCAATTAGCATAGGTATATCAAACCGGTTGCTATTATAGCCACATAAATCGGCATTGCCAATAAATTGTTTTATTTCGTTGGCTACCTGTTTAAAAGTTGGTGCATTTTTTACCATTTCATCTGTAATGCCATGCACATCTGATGCGCCTTTTGGAATGGGCATTCCCGGATTGATGAGTTTACGTTTCACCTGCCGGGTACCATCGGGCATTATTTTAACAATGGCAATTTCTACAATTTTATCGGTGCCAATATTAATACCGGTTGTTTCTAAATCAATGGTAGCAACAGGTTTGTTCAATTGAATGTTCATAAATAACGTTTAAAACTGCAAAGAAAAGAATTGATTGTAAACGAAAGTAATACAGATTAGCCTGTTTACCTTGTATTCTGTTAAAATGTTTGTTGAATGATCACTTGAATGCTTTTTGCAATTCATTTAAATTCAAACCATCAAAATTGCCACTGCTCATCAATAATATATTTACATGATGTTTAGGCTGTTGGTGTAACCAATTTTGTAATGCTTCTTTGTTATGAAAAATGCATACCTCCGGTTTTGCAAAGCCTTCTTTTAATAATGCTTCGTTAATAAGCGGCATTTTTTTAATGGCTAATGCATGTTCTGCATAAAACACCGCACAGGAGTCGGCCATTTGAAAAACGCCCTGATACTCTTTGAAAAAAGAGGCGTTGAGGCTACTATAAGTATGTAATTCAAATACTGCCGTTAAATGTCGGTTCGGATATTGTTGTTTTACTGCCTCAATGGTTGCTTTTACTTTACTGGGTGCATGTGCAAAGTCCCTGAAAATGGTTATATCATCTGTTTGCATAATAACTTCCAATCGCTTGCTGGCACCGGTAAAACTACACATGGCAGCTAAAAAAGCGGCTGCGTTAATACCCAGCGCTTTGCAAACAAAATAGGCAGCATTTAAGTTAAAGAGATTATGATTTCCAAAAACCTTTAATGGCGTGGTAATGCCTTCAATTGTAATATAGGTAATACCATCCTTCACTTCGTGTTCAGGCAAAATATAAGGAATGTATTGAATATCATTTCGGGGATGTTTTTCAACCAAATCTTTTAATACGGCATCGGCAGCATTGTAAACCAGTATACCATGCTGTTCTATTTTCGATATAAAAATTTCGAACTGTGTTTTATAGATTTCAAAAGTTGGAAATACATTGATGTGATCCCATGCAATACCTGTTATTACAGCTATGTGTGGGAATAAGAAATGAAATTTAGGCCTTTTATCTAATGCACTTGCCGGATATTCATCGCCCTCACAAACAATAACTGGCGCATTGGTCAGTTGAACGGATTGCTCAAAACCATTGAGTTGAGCTCCAATCAGGTAATCAAATTTTAATTGTTGTTGTTGCAAAACATGCATAATCATGGCAGTTGTGGTGGTTTTACCATGACTACCCCCTATCACTACCCGCTTTTTATTCCGGCTTTCATTAAAAATAAATTCGGGAAATGAATAAATTGGAATACCTAATGTTTTTGCCTGCATTAACTCCGGATTATCTTCCCTGGCGTGCATACCTGCAACCACTGCATCTAAATTATTTGTAATTTTTAAAGGAAACCATCCCAGCGCATTGGGTAATAAACCTGCAGCTTTTAAGTTAAAAAGTGCCGGTTCAAATATTTCATCATCCGAACCTGTAATGGTATACCCTTTTTTGGCAAGCGTAATGGCCAATTGATGCATTACATTTCCTCCAATGGCAATAAAATGAATATTTGGCATAAAATTTATTACTTGTTTTAACGTTTAAGTGCATAGGTAAATAAAAAAACAGCATTAAAGCAACATTTTGTAACGAATTCTTATCTTTGAATTTTGGTAAACAGCCAATTTGAACAAACACATTTTTTATGAGAAAAATTATTATTGCGGCAACACTTTTAATAATGGTAGCTTTTACCGTTAGTTCCTGTGTGTCATCCAGAGGACGTGGTTGCCCTACTACCAACAAAAATTACTTTAAACCATAACTGCTTTTTTTTGTTACTTTGCATAAAAAAGTGCGTATGAACTGGAAAGTGCTTTCCACAGAAGATCAATTAGCGCAAATAAAACAGGCCTCATTCAAAACTCCTCAGGTAATATTTAAGCATAGCACCCGTTGCAGTATTAGCAGTACGTCACTCNNGTTGATTTTTATTTTTTAGATTTAATTCAATACCGTTCACTCTCTGCAAAAGTTGCCGACTATTTTCAGGTTCAACACGAATCCCCACAAATACTTTTAATTAAGAACGGAAGCTGCGTGTACGATGAAAGCCACATGTCTATTTCTATGGATGAGATAGTAGAAAATGCATTTACACAATAATCTACTATTTTTGTAGAAAAATAGAAAATATGTTGCACTGGCTTCAACAACCCTGGCCTTGGTATGTTTCCGGGCCTTTAATTGGTTTAATGGTTCCGCTATTGTTGTTATTGGGCAATAAAGTATTTGGCATCTCATCCTCTCTCAGGCATATATGTGCAGCATGTTTACCTGCCAAGCTGCCCTTTTTTAATTATAACTGGAAAGCTGAACAATGGAATTTATTTTTTGTGGGCGGAGTAGTTATAGGTGGATGGGTAGCATCCAATTGGCTAACCAACGGGCAACCCATAGTTATAAATCCGGTTCTACTCAATAACTTAAGCTATTACCAAGTACAGGAAAACAATAGTTTAATGCCTGCTGCCATTTTTAGTTGGCAGGGCTTATTAACGCTAAGAGGATTTATTATGATGGTGGTGGGCGGATTTTTAGTTGGGTTCGGTACCCGTTATGCCGGAGGATGCACATCAGGACATGCCATTAACGGACTCAGCAATCTGCAATTACCTTCATTCATTGCCACCATTTGTTTTATGATTGGCGGATTTTTAATGGCCAACTTTATTTTACCTTTTATTTTACAATTATAACCATGCAAAACACAACAACCATACAAAAAATAGATACAAATACTGATTTTGAAGTTCGTTCATTAGATGCTATGTGCACCAATGACAGTAGTTTACAACATCCCTGGTGGTATAATTTAAAATATGGGATTGCCGGAATTATTTTTGGCATTATTTTAATCAAAGCAGAAGTGATTTCCTGGTTTCGGATACAGGAAATGTTTCATTTGCAAAGCTTTCACATGTATGGGGTAATTGGCTCTGCAGTAATTACAGGTGCAACAGGTGTGTTCCTCATCAAAAAATTACATTTAAAAACCATTCATGGAGAGCCCATCGTTTTTATACAGAAAAAATTCAGCAAAGGACAGGTTTATGGTGGCATTATATTTGGTTTAGGATGGGCGATGACCGGTGCCTGTCCGGGTCCGCTTTTTGTACTGATTGGTTCGGGTATTACCGTAATATTGGTAGTTTTATTTAGTGCCATTGTGGGAACCTGGGTATATGGTGCCATTCGCGAAAAACTTCCGCATTAGCATACTCGCCATCAAAATTACCAGCGTTGCTTTAAGTATTACCAACTGCGGTTTGCATTACCCAATCCAACTGAACATCCTTTCCTAAAATAAACTGTTGCTCACCTGCTATGGTAAAACCCTGCTTTTCATAAAATGAAATAGCCGCATAGTTTTGTTTCCATACAATAAGCCAAAGCAGGCTGCATGCATTTTGTTTAGCAACATTTTTAGCCAGTTCAATCAACTGTTTGCCAATTCCCAGGTTTTTGTAATTGTTCACAACATACAACCGGGCAATTTCAAGTGCATGAGTAAAATGCAAGGTATCTGGTTGTGTATGGCGTGCCAATTTGCAATAACCAACAGGTGTGCTACCTAACCAGGCAATATAAAAATAACAATCGGGATTTTTTTTCCATTCCTGAAAAATGGTTTCATCATTCAAATTGGCATCTAAATATAACTGCATATTTTCTGCAGAATTATAAGCATGATAGGCATCAAAAAAAGTACTGCGACTCAGTTCAACCAATTGTTGTAGTTCTGATTGTAATACCTCGCTTATAACAATAGTAGCATTTTCACTACCGGATATTTTTTTGTTCATACCATTAAGAGAAAGATGCATTCGCAGATAGAGGAATATCTGTTACTTGCCCTCGTTCGGTTTTTAACATACGTGAGGGGTAACGATTAATCACAATAAAATCGTGGGTGGCCATGATTATGGTGGTACCATAGTCTTTCGCAATTTGAAACAACAACTGCATAATTTCATCACTGGTTTCGGGATCCAGATTTCCGGTAGGTTCATCTGCTAAAATTAATTTAGGAGAATTGAGTAGTGCACGGGCAATATCAACTCTTTGTTGTTCGCCTCCGCTAATTTCAAAAGCCATTTTA
>JABAOH010133169.1_pt2 | contig 11828 bp, 10 predicted proteins | sample 7062181 | NCBI WGS metagenome assembly JABAOH01 (sample SAMN14538630, study PRJNA623070) | marine sediment metagenome | biome: marine biome [ENVO:00000428]; feature: marine pelagic biome [ENVO:01000023]; material: deep marine sediment [ENVO:00002113]; isolation source: pool of 5 deep marine... | reverse complement strand
GCCGGCGGTGGCTCGATCGCATTCGTACCCGAGTTGACCAAGGCGCTTCGTGTTGGTCCCGATTCGGCCGGTGCCGAGCCCGGTCCGGCCGCCTACAAGAAAGGCGGCGACAAGCCGACGGTTTGTGATGCCAACGTCGTGCTCGGCTATCTGCCATCGGACGTAAAACTCGGCGGCGCGATGGAAATCTATCGAGATTCAGCCGAGGCAGCCGTGCAGACCCTTGCCGACGCCATGAATATCGACCTGATGACGGCGGCGGAGGGCATCATCAAGATCGTCAACGAGTCGATGCTTGGTGCGCTGCGTCTCGTTTCGGTCGAGCAGGGTTATGACCCGCGCGATTTCGCGCTGGTCGGCTTCGGCGGGGCGGGTCCGTTGCACGCCAACGCACTCGGTATCCTGTCGGGCGCCTGGCCGGTCATCGTACCGCCGGGACCGGGCGTGCTCTGCGCCTACGGCGACGCAACGACGCAAGTCCAGGACGAAGCGTCACAGACGTACGTCGCGCGCACCGATGCGATCACCGCCGACGACCTGATCGGTGAGTTCGAAGCTCTGCGCGGGCGAGCCAGTGAGTCGTTCGAAGCTGACGGTATACCGGCCGACCAGCAGGAAGCGACGTACCAGGCCGATATTCGCTATGCGGGCCAGGCGTTCCAGCTCACGCTGACGACGACGATCGACGAGCTCAAAGAAAAAGGTCTTGCGGTACTGACCGACGAATTCGATCGGCAACACGAACAGTTGTTCACGTTCGCGCACGGCAAGGATCACGAAATCGTCATGATCCGCGCCATCGTCAAGGCAAAGAGCAGTCTGACGGCAGACCTCAAGGAAGTCGGCGAAAAACCGACGGCTCTCGAGGATGCGAAATTCCATGACACGAAGTTCTACTACGAGCAGGAATGGCATGACGCCGTCATCTACGATCGCGAGAAACTCGGCGCGGGCACCGTGATTCCGGGGCCCGCTATCGTCGTCGAGATGGACTCGACGACCCTGATCCTGCCCGGCCATGCCGCCACGGTAGACAAGGTCGGCAACCTTCTGATCAACCCGGCCTGAGGAGTTTAGACATGCCAGCAAATATCATTGAAACTAACTCCACGCCATTTGAAATGGTCGACGTCGATACCGTGACCGTCGACATCATCGAGAACGCATTGCGAAACGTTCGTGTCGAAATGGACGCGGTGCTGTTCCGCACGGCGATGAGCCCGGGTATTCGCGAACAGGGTGATTGCTTCCCGATGGTTGCAAACCGCGACGGCAAGATGGTCGTCGGGCAGTTCGGATCATTCATTTACGGCTTCATGGAAGCCTATGATGGCGACATCGAGGAAGGCGACATCATCCTTACGAACGACCCGTATATGTGTAATGCAGCCGTGTCGCACTTGCCGGACTGGATCGTGCTCGTACCGATTTTCAAGGACGGGCGCCACATGGCGTGGTCGGCGATGTTCGGCCACATGTCCGATAACGGCGGCATGGTGCCCGGCTCGATTCCGATCAGCGCGGAAACGATTTACCAGGAAGGCATTCGCATCCCGCCTACGAAGCTGTACAAGAAAGGCGAGCTGCAGACGGATGTTCTCGAGCTGATTCTGCACAATGTGCGCACGTCGGAGTGGAACCGCTTCGACCTGAACGCCCTGGTCGCAGCGTGTCGCACTGCAGGCCGTCGATGCATCGAAATCGCCGAGCGATTCGGTGACGATACGTTCTATTCCACGATGCAGATCATGCTGGATCGCAATCTCGAAGCCATGCGCGCAATCATCAACATGATTGTTCCCGAAGAACCGCAGTACTTCGAGGACTTCGTCTGCGACGACGGTGTCGGTAAAGGTCCGTACAAGATCGCCTGCAAACTGTGGCGCGAGGGTGACGTGGCGATTTTCGACTTCGAAGGCACCGACCCACAGGCGAAAAGCTCGATCAACTTCTATCTCAATGAAGAGATGTTCAAGATGTTCTTCGGCTCGTTCACGATCAATCTGTTCGATCCGCACATCCTGTTCAACGATGGGTTTTACGAGCTCGTCGACGTGCGTATTCCGGACGGCAGCCTGTTGAAACCGAAGTTCCCGGCTGCATTGTCGGGGCGTACGCATGCGCTCGGCCGCATCTTCGATGTGATGGGTGGCGTATTGGGGCAGGGCGCGCCCGATGCCATGAACGCGGCCGGTTTCTCGGACAGCCCGCACCTGTTCTTCTCGGGCTACAGAAAGAACGGCGAGTGGTTCCAGCTGTTCCAGATCGGATTCGGGGGCATACCCGGTCGTCCGGTCGGCGACGGGCCCGACGGTCACTCGCTGTGGCCGGGCTTCACGAACGTACCGAACGAGTTCATCGAAGCTTATTTCCCGTTGCGCATCGTCAAGTACGAACCGATCGCGGATTCGGGCGGTGCGGGACTGCATCGTGGTGGCAACGGTCTTTCGGTTGCCTATGAGTTTCTCGTCGATGGCCACATCGGCATCCACGACGAGCGTTGGCTGACTTACCCGTGGGGTGTTCGTGGCGGTGAACCGGGCATGCGTTCGACGAAGCGACTGGTTCGCGCCGACGGCAGCGAAGAATGGCTGCCGGCCAAGTGCGACGGCGTTGCGGTCAACGAGGGCGACGTCCTGTACTTCAATACCTGGGGTGGTGGCGGCTGGGGCGACCCGCTCGATCGCGACCCCGAACTCGTCAAGGTCGATGTGGGTCGCGGCCTCGTGACTGTTGATGGTGCGAAGCGCTATGGCGTCGTGATTGCGAAGGACGGCAGTGTCGATCAAGGCGCGACGGAAAAGCTGCGTGAGAAAATGCGCGGCGGCCGCGGCGACGTTGGTCTGTTCAGCTTCGGCGGGACAATTGACGAGATCAAGGCACGCTCGCTCGACGAGACGCATTTGCCGGCGCCAGAGTCGCCGCACGCGTGATTGATCGGAAGCATCGATGACCGAACTGCTGAGCTCATTGAAGTCAGAGTGGAATCGGTCACAGAACGGATTGACGGACCGTTCGCCGCTCTATCATCGGCTGTACACGGTGCTGAAGGCGGCGATCCTCGATGGCACGATACCGTACGATGCGCAAATGCCGACAGAGCAGCAGCTGGTAGCGACGTTTGATGTCTCACGCATCACGGCGAAGCGGGCAATGGACGATTTGGCTGCCGAAAATCTCGTAGCGCGTTTTCGCGGCAAGGGGTCGCATGTCATTTACCAGTACAACCCGAAAGCCGTGCGTGCTCCTCTTGTCGGCATGCTCGAGAATCTCGTCGAGATTGCAAGGCTTGGCACGATGCGTGTCGTCACGACAGAACGCGCTGTGCCGCCGGCTGGTATCAGGCAGATCCTGGCACTGGCCGATCATGAGGTAGCACAGAAGGTCGTCCGTATTTGTAGCAATGAACACGGCGAGGCCTATGCCTATTACCGGAGCTGGACGATAGGTGTCCACAAGGGCTTCACGAGAAACAAACTTGAGAAACACACGCGACTCGAAATGTTGCGTGAGAACGGTATTCATCTCACACAGGTCAAGCAGGTCATAAGCGCTGAAAGTGCGTCGGCGCGCATTGCCGAAGAACTCGGTGTGGAAGTCGGCGCGGCGCTTTTGTGGATCCGGCGCATTGGCCACGTCGATAGCGGCGACGTGGTTGATGTTTTCGACGGCCTGTATAACCCGGAGCGTTTCCAGTACGTCATGATCTCGAGCTTCGACTGATCCCGAATGAAAAGCTGTACAAGTTGTCAATTTACATGAAAAGAACTAAAGTTATAACAAAAGTGCAATGCACTTATCCTCAAACCAGGGGGAACCTGAAATGAAAACCATTAGCAAAGTCGTGCTGGCCGCGATCCTTCTACCGTTTTGGCCGTTTGCGACATCAAATGCACAGCAAGGTGGCGAAATCGCGATTGAGGAGGTCGTCGTTACGGCACGCAAACGTGCAGAGAGTCTGCAGGAAGTGCCTATCGCCATTACTGCGTTCACGGAACAAACGATCGAACGCGCTGGTATACGGCGTCCTGCCGACTTCATATCGTTGATGCCGAACGTCACGCTCGTCGATACGGCAAACGTTGGCGATACGCAAGTGAGCATTCGTGGCATTGTCTCGACTCGTGATGCTGAGTCGACTTTTGCCTATGTTGTGGACGGCATCCTGAGCACGAATCCGAACAGTTTCAATGAAGAACTCGTCGATGTGCAGCAGATAGAAGTCCTCAAGGGCCCACAGGGCGCACTTTACGGCCGCAATGCTGTTTCCGGTGCGGTTTTGATTACCACCAGGGAACCTGGCGAAGAGTTTTCAGGTGAGGTAAAAGCAGGCGGCGGTAGTGATGGCTATGCAAACGCATCGCTGCGAATGGCTGGCCCGCTAGGCGGTTCGGCGCGAGGCAGCCTGGCGGCAAGCTATCGCGAATTCGATGGCGTGTATTCCAATGTTTTCGAGAATGCGGGATCCGGCGTCGACTACCTCGAAGATACAACTGTTCGCGGGCGGCTGATTGTCGAATCCAATGACCGACTGAGCTGGGACCTGCGCGCGGGTTATTCCGAGGTTGAGGGTGGTGCGATCAACTTCAATGCCGTTTTCGCGATACCGGCGTTCGCTGCAGGCTTTGGACCAACCTTTTTTGCCGATGTGAACGATCATGATTTCATTTTCTCCTTCAATGTTCCCGGTGAGAACAAGCAGGAAACAACCGAGTTTGCCGTCAAAGCGGACTATGAAACCGACAACGGCGACTTGACTTTTATCGCGTCGTATAACGACCTAGACGAGTACCTGTTGTCCGATGGCACGAGCGCAACATTCTATGGATACGAATTGCTCGGTTCGTGCCGGACAGACAGGGCGACGCTCAACAATACGCCGGCTGCTCTCGGCGGAGCAGATCGAGTTGACCTGTTCGGAGGGTTTTTCCAGCCGTTTGGCGTATTCCCTCCAGGCAACGGTCAATTTCCGCCGAACAACGTCCTGGACTTCGAGGGCGTTTACGGGCCCTATACGCCCACCGCGTGTGATGGCTACCAGTACCAGGAACGCAATCAACAGGATACGAGCCTCGAGGTACGCTTTACTTCACCACAGGATCAATCGGTTCGCTGGATCGCCGGTCTGTATGCGACCGAAATCGACCGCGAAGTCGTCGTCGCCTACGGCGCCGACCTGGGCCTCGGGTTCTCGCGCCAGCCGTACGTCGATCCGTTAGGGTCGAATCCCACCGACCTGCTGTTCTGGGATGATTTCGAGACGAGCGTAATTGCGGCGTTCGGCGAGGTGGCCTTCGACATCGGCGATTCCATGGAGTTGTCCCTGGCGTTGCGCTGGGACCAGGAGGATCGCAAAGTCAGGAACAAGGTTCCGAACGTCACCGCCTCCGGCCTCAATATCAACACGCTGGATCAGAATTTCCTGCCGGGCCCGATCAATCCCGGATTCGTATCAAACCCGGGCGGAATTCCCGATCGAAGTGAAACGTTTGATCAGCTGCAACCGAAAGTATCGTGGCGTTGGGCGGCTTCCGATACCGTTAATGTCTATGCGAGCTGGGGTATCGGTTTTCGCAGCGGCGGCTTCAATTCACTGGGTAGTTCTGATTTGATCGAGCTCTGGTTTAATACGGGCCTGCCGCCGGTTTACCAAAACCCGGTCAATGCTCAGCTGACTATCGAAGATGAGTATGAGAAGGAAGTCTCGAGCAGTTTCGAGTTGGGCATCAAGACGGAATTGCTGGAGCGGCGCCTGCGATTGAATGCGGCCGTCTTCAGCACCGAGGTCGACGATAACCAGTTCTTCGAGTTCTTCGCCGGGCCGTTTGGGCTCATGCGCGTTGTGACTACCATTGATGAAACACAGATCCAGGGTTTCGAGGCCGATTTCAACTGGCTCGTTACGGACAACTTCTCAATGTTCGGAGGCGTCGGCTTCCTGGATTCCGAGATCAAGAAAAACGTCAACCGGCCGCTATCGGAAGGTAACGATGTGCCGCAAGCGCCAGAGGAAACCTACAATCTCGGCGCACAGCTCGAAATTCCTTTTGGCAGCAGCATGAATTTCTATGCGCGGGTCGACTACCAGCATGTCGGCAAGATGTGGTTCCACACATTGCAGGGTGAACCCTCGCCGACGATCTGGGATGCCTTTAATGGTGGTGGTGGCTTCATCACCCAGGACCTGTCCAAGACTCAACGCGACGCTTACGACACGATTAACCTGCGCATCGGACTCGAAGGCGAGCGCTGGGCAGCCACCGTGTGGGGCCGCAATATCACCGACGAAGAGTATCTCGAGGAAGTGATTCCTGCGCCCGAGTTTGGCGGTTCGTTCATCCACCCGGCGACCACGGCGACGTTTGGCGCCGAAGTCAGCTTCCGGTTCTAAGGCAATGGATGAGTGACGAGCTCACAGAAAATTATCGCGGCGCTTTTGACGGCAGCCTTGGCTTCGGAAAAGCGCCCGCGTTAATTCTTGTCGACTTTGTCGAGGCGTATTTCGACAAGGACAGTCCCTTGTATGCCGGTGTGGAGGACGCGCTGTCCTCCGCACTGCGCATACGGGAAGCAGCTCGTACCGCAGGCATTCCCATTTTTTACACCAACGTTGCGTACGAGGAAGGTGGCGCGGATGGCGGTGTCTTTTACCGCAAGGTCCCGGCGCTCGAAGTTTTCGTCAGCGGGAACCCGCTCGGCGACTGGCCTGACGGTCTCGAGCCCGCCGAGGACGAAATCGTTATCACCAAGCAATACCCGAGCGCCTTTTTCGGCACATCGCTGGCGGAGATGCTGGATGCGAAAGGCGTTGATACGCTGATTATTACCGGCGTGACGACGAGTGGCTGCATTCGCGCGACCTGTGTCGATGCGATGTCGCACGGTTTCGTGCCAATCGTGGTGGCAGACGCCTGTGGCGATCGTCATTCGGCCCCGCATGAGGCAAACCTGTTCGACATGAACGCGAAATACGCAGACGTCGTGGACGAACACACAGTGATCGAGCATCTCACATGAGTAGCAAGGCTATTACCCTGGTCGAGGTCGGGCCACGCGACGGCTTGCAGAGCGAGCCCGAGATCCTGCCGACCGCGAGCAAAGTCGAATTCATCAACAGGTTGATCGATGCCGGTATTCGCCGTCTCGAGGTCGCGAGCTTTGTGCATCCGAAGCGCGTGCCGCAAATGGCCGACGCCGAAGCATTGATTGAACAACTGCCGGACCGTGACGACGTGTCGTACGTCGGGCTGATCATGAACGAACGAGGTCTGGATCGCGCACTCGAGACGAAGGTCGACGAAATCGGCATGGTGGTCCTGTCGACCGATACCTACAACCGCAAGAACCAGGGCGTGGACATCGATGAGTCCATACGCGTATGGGGCGAGATCTCACAACGTGCCCGACAAAATGGCCTGCGGGCCAATGTCATGATCTCGTCGGCATTCGGCTGCCCGTACGAGGGTGAGGTCAAGGTCGAGCGCATCGTCGAACTTGCAGAGCGGCTTATAGAGGCCGAACCGGCGGAACTCGGAATTGCAGACAGTATCGGCGTCGCCGTGCCCGGACAGGTCACCGAGGTGCTCGGGCGCGTTCGCGAGGTCGTTGGCGATTTGCCGCTCCGGTGTCACTTTCACAATACCCGCAACACCGGGTTAGCCAATGCCCAGGCCGCGGTGGAGTCCGGCGTCACGTATCTTGATGCAAGCGTTGGCGGCATCGGCGGCTGTCCATTTGCCCCGGCGGCAACCGGCAACATCCCGACCGATGACTTGCTGTACATGCTTGATCGATCCGGTATTGAGACAGGCGTGTCGCTGGGCAAAATCATTGAAACCAGCCACTGGCTGGAACAGGAGCTTGGCCGTGATGTGCCGGCATTGCTGCCAAAGGCCGGCATGTTTCCGGCGGGAAGTCAGAAGACTGCCTGATGTTGCCGACCCGCATTCACCACCTCAGTTTCGTGGTGCACGATCTCGCAGAAGCAACGGCCCGCTTTGAGAACATACTCGGACTGGATCCGTTCGAAATTGTCGATCATCAACCGCGTGGCGCCCGGGTAGCCCACACGCGAATTGGCGATAGTTGGCTCGTGCTGGTGAGTCCGTATGATTCCGAATCGGCGCCTGGCCAATATCTTGCTCAACACGGAGAAGGTCTTTTTCTCGTATCGCTAGGCTTTGAGGATCTCGTGCAGCAACTCGAGCGGCTCGAGGCAAGTGGCGTTGAGCTAGTCGATCAGAGCCCGCGAGACGGTATCCTCGATTGGCGCGTCGCTGATATCGGCATTCTGCATGGCACCAATATGCAGTTCACCAAGGACATAGCCGCGGCGGACGAGTAATCGTGGCGTGCTCCAAAGAGATGTGCCCCTACTGGCTGCAGAAGAACGATTACGTGCAGCTCAACATCGCGCGGTATTTCTAGCCGCGCGAAACTGAAATACGCCCGGCGCCGGTTCAGTTGATCAGCGGCGTCGGGTGAACCAGCCGTTCGTACTCGGCATACGGCAGGCGAATCAACTCGTCATGTGAGCCGGCGTTGAACGCGATCTCGTCGTCTTCCCTCAGCGACTGGTCGACAAACACCTTCATCCCGTAAAGATTGCCGAACGGCGGCATGGCGCCGGTCTCGCAGTCCGGGAATGCGCCTTTGAACTCGTTCTCGTCGGCCAGTTCGACGTGTTCGGTCCCCATCGTCTGGCGCAGATGATCCAGCCGGAGCATCTCCGAGGCCGGTATTACGACCATGGTGAGTACGCCGTCGACCTTGACGATGACGGTTTTGGCGAGTTCTTTGCCGGGAATATGAGCGAGGGCGGCAATCTCCTGCGCCGTGTACGCGGGCGAATGGCCGATCGTCACGTACTTGACGTGCTCTTTGTCGAGAAAATCTTTGACTCTGGTTTCGGGCATGGGTCTCTCCTGGGTATCGCCCCTTGTTTCGTCATTGAGACACCGTGCCGGCCAGGCCGGGGCACCTGCCCGGCCAGCTCAGGATACGCCGAAAATGCCTGATCTTCCTTGTGGAATCTGCTTACATCGGCTCAATCCAGCGCCGAGGCCACGTAAACTGCCGCCAGGTCCGGATTGGCATAAATCATGAGGCCCGCATGCAATACACGGGCGACCTGTGAAAGCCCGATGAGTTTCTGGTGATTTGCGTTAAAGTAGCCCCACAAGAACAACAAGGGGTTACCGTGGCGGGGTTTTTCGAGGAACTGAAGCGGCGCAAGGTCATACGCGTTTTCGTGGCGTATGTCGTTGTTTCGTGGCTGCTGCTGCAGGTCGCCGATACCCTGTCATCGGTCCTGGATCTTCCCGACTGGGCGCCGAAACTCGTCTTTTTCCTGCTCGCCATCGGCCTTGTTCCGGCGCTGATACTCGCCTGGGCCTACGAGATCACCCCGGGCGGCATCAAGTCTGACGATGAGGCGCGAGCATCCGACGGACCGGCGCCGAAGAAAGAGAGGAGTTTTTTGCCGATCGCATCGGTCGGGTTCCTGGCCGCTATTATCGGCGCCACGCTGTTCTGGATGGCGGGCGCTGACGATCGCTGGGTACGCGACGTCGGTGTTCCGGAGGTCGAGCGGCACATCGTTGCCGGCGATTTTCAAGCGGCGTTTACCGCAGCCATGGAAGTCGAGAAACGCGACCCCGGCTCGCCGCTGATCGAATACGCCTGGCGCGAGTTCTCCTGGAAGGCCAGCTTTCCATCGCAGCCCGAGGGGGCATCCGTATATCGCCGCGACTATGACGATCCCGAAACCGAGTGGCAGTATCTTGGCGAAACGCCGCTTTACGACATCAAGGTTCCCAGGGGAATGTCTGTCTATCGATTCGAACTCGATGGGCACGAGCCGATCATCCGGCTGGCAGGCGGGCTGGTTGGGCAATCGGACCAATTGCCCGTGGCCGATGCGGTCGTCTATAACCGCTACAACGCACTGATTGCGGATGTGACCTTCGACCGCGTTGGCGCCATCGATCCCGACGAAATCCGCGTGCCAGGCAGGCCGCTTCGGATAGACGACCAGGACATTCCGCTGAACGACTTCTTTATTGATCGTTTCGAGGTCACGAACCGTGAGTACCAGGAGTTCGTTAATTCGGGTGGCTACGAAGACCAGGGGTTCTGGGAGCACGACTTTATCCGCGACGGGGAAGAAATCAGCTGGGAAGCAGCGATGGCAATGTTCGTCGACTCGACCGGGCAGCCCGGGCCCAGTACATGGATCGGTGGGACCTACCCCGACGACATGGCAGACCATCCCGTCGGTGGCATCAGCTGGTACGAGGCCGCTGCCTTCGCCCGGTTCGCCAAGCGTGACCTGCCGACCGTCCATCACTGGCGCCGGGCATTTGCCGCTGCCGCCCTGAGTTGGGAAATCGCTCGCAGCAACGTCGAAAGTTCGGGCACGGTGCCTGTCGGCACAGCGGGCGGGCTCGGCTGGGTCGGTACCCAGGACATGCTGGGCAATGTTTCGGAGTGGGGCGCGAACTGGGTTGGTGATCTCAAGGTCAGTCTCGGCGGGAGTTTCGATGACGCTCCGTACATGGTTGAGCCGTCTATTTCCAACCCAAGTGGCCTGCCGCCGTTCGACCGAAGCGCCTCAAACGGCGTCCGGCTTGCCCGTTTGAACGACGAACGCAAAGTCAGCGAGACGTTGCATGCCAAGATTGCGCAGGAACACCGCCGCGAGGTTGTCGAACCGGCGTCCGACGCAGAGTTTGCGGCGATGCTCAGGAATTTCGACTATTCAGACGCGCCACTGAATGCACGTGAAGACGATTCGGTGGAAATTCGCGGCTTCACGCGTCATCGAATCAGCTATGACATCGATGAAAGCGGTTCGCGGATGCACATGTACCTTTACCTGCCGGACGACAGTGGCAGGCGCCACCCGATCATGTTCTATTGGCACAGTTCGCACCCGTTCTTCCTGACCAGTTACGAGCAATTTCGCTTTCACCTCGACTTCATGGTGAAACGTGGTTGGGCGGTGGCCGTGCCCGTATTCGAACACGCGTTCGAACGCGGTGACGGCAGACTCCATTCAATGACATCCATCGAGTACCGCGACCAGTTTATTCGCTGGATGCGCGAGATGCGGCGATCAGTCGACTATCTCGAGACTCGCGCCGATCTGGACATGGATACACTTGTTCTCTATGGCTTCAGCTGGGGTGGTCGACTGGCTTCGACGGGACTTGTCATCGAGCCAAGATTCAAAGCGGCGATACTCAACCAGGCAGGGTTGGGCTGGTTTCACCACTACGATACGATCTCCGAGCACTACCTGCCGCGCGTGACGCAACCTGTCCTGCAGTTCAACGGCCGATTCGATTCGGACTTCAGGCTCGAAGAGTCGGCCAAACCGTTCTTTGAAATGCTGGGATCCGAACACAAGAAACACGTTGTTGGGCCTACCGGGCACTTCGTGCCCATGAAAACCGTCATCGGTGAAACGCTGGCCTGGGTCGACGAGCACATCGAGCGCTGATTCTCGCGACCGATTTTTCTCTCTACGCCCGTCTATCAAATCAAGTATGTGCAGGGCGAACCCCACAGGCACTCCCGCCTGTGGATACGACGTTCGCATGCTCATGCGGGGAGAGAAAAATGAAGCGTAATCAATTGATATCAAAGACTATGTTAGGGGTATTCCCGCTACTTTTCGTGGCGGGCGCCGCGAACGCGGACGGGTTCTCGGTCGGCATGTCGGCCGTCAACGCGCCGATCAGCGTCGAGGAGGCCGGAATCGGCGCCGGCGGTGACTCGAACGGCTGGCGGGCCCACGTCCAGTACATGTTCAACAAGAATTTCGG
>JABAOH010008505.1_pt2 | contig 11828 bp, 10 predicted proteins | sample 7062181 | NCBI WGS metagenome assembly JABAOH01 (sample SAMN14538630, study PRJNA623070) | marine sediment metagenome | biome: marine biome [ENVO:00000428]; feature: marine pelagic biome [ENVO:01000023]; material: deep marine sediment [ENVO:00002113]; isolation source: pool of 5 deep marine... | reverse complement strand
ATCTGAAAGAGGATGGTTTCCAGGTAGTTCTCCGTAGTTCCGAACCTGAAGTACTCCTCCATGCCTCCTCCCACCCTGTTGGCCAATTCGATCAAGATGTCCGTAAAGGGAATCGATTCGCCAAGGGGTTTGATGATGGGCTGTCTGAGGCTGATAAAAGGGGTCATGTCCAGGGCAGGAGGCGTCTCCAGGTCCCATCTCTCCAGATACGTGGCTTTCGGAAGGATCAGATCGGCGAGCACGTTGGTTTCATTGATGAAGGAATCGACGGATACGAAATAGGGGATCAGTTTTTCATCGTGCAGGACCTCGATACTCAATTTCGAGTCTGGCCCTCCGTAAACGGGGTTATCCTTATAGGTCATCAAGACCCCGGCCTTAACCGTTCCGTCCCTGATGTGGGCGAATATATTGGAATGTCCTAAGAAAGGCGTATTTACTTCTTTGAGCTTGGCCGGGAGAGGCACGGGATCGGGTTGTGCCAATTCGTATTTCCTCGGCAAACAGTATCCCCCTTTGACGTCGATGTTGCCCGTGATGGCGTTGAGCAGAAACAAGGCTCTTTCGTTCTCGGTTCCGTTCATATGTTTCGTTACTCCTCCGCCGGAGATCGCGGTGGCCGGTTTGGCGGTGGCAAATTCGATGCCGATCCTCCTGATTTCAGAAGCCTTAATCCCGCTGATCTCCTCTGCCCATTCCGGGCCATACTGCTTGAGGTGACCCAAAAGCTGATCCGGGGGATAATTCGTCCAATCCTCCAAGAATCTTCTGTCATAGAGACCCTCCTCCATGATCACTTTGGCCATCGCCAAAGCCACCGCGGCATCCGTGCCGGGCTTTATGGGGAACCATTCATCGCTTTTCCCCGCCGTTTGCGAGAGCCTCACGTCAAAGGTGACCAACTTGGTGCCGAGATTCATCCTGCTCTCGATGATCCTTTGGACGAAGGGGACGTACAGAAAGTGAGCTTCATAGGGATTAGCCCCAAAATTGAGGATGTATTGGCTGTGGGCTACATCGTTGATGCCTGTCTCCGCCCCCATGGTCGCCTTGAGAGCGGTCTGCTTGTTGAGACCTCCCAACGAGGCATGGTTCAAAGCCGTGGGCGTCCCGAAGGCGTTCAGAAAGCGGTCCGTAAAGAGTCGGTTTGTGACATCCCTGGAACTGTGAAATATGAATCGCTCGGGATGACCACTCTGCCTCAATTCCACCAATCTCTCCGCAACCTCTTTGTAAGCCTCTTCCCAGGAGATGCGCCTCCAATTTTTGGACCCTCTCATTCCCTTTCTCTTGATGGGGTAGAGGATCCTATCAGGGTCGTAAACATAATTGATCCCCGCTTGACCCTTTGCGCACAGTTTTCCCCGGCTATTGGGATGCTCGGGGTTTCCCCCGATTTTTGCGATCCTTCCGTATTCGGTGTAGCCGATGATTCCACAACGGGAATAACACTGAAGACAGGTACTGGGGATAGCCTTGCGGAGTCGCCCGGTCGTCCGGGAGACACTCGCCCCTCCCCGTCTCAATGTGGAAGCACTGGAAAATCTCCTCCATGGATTCATCCAGGAGAGGAGTGCGATCCCTCCTGCTCCGAACTTCAAAAAATCCCGTCTCGATAACCTGCCCATCTTCAAATCCTTGCTCCTTCAACTCAGGGGAATATTGAGACCACCCATCACCATGACATACCGCATGGTGAATATTCCGATCATGACCAAAATCGAGGAAAGTACGACAAAAGGGAGCCTCTTTTTCGTGGGGGGAAAGAGCAAAAAAAACAGGGGGACGATCGACCCCAAGATGACCTCCACCCCGATGAAAAGATGACTCATGCTCCCTTTGAGCAGCATCATGGCGGCTAGGTAGGCCTCCGTGTGAGAGGTGAGGAGAACCAAGATATCCGTGGCGATAAAGGCCAAATCCACAATGATGGCCCACGCCAACATCTTCCCCAAATCGGTGCACAAGGCGGTATCGACCTTCCTCTCATCGGAGAAGAAATACCCCTTGATTACCACAACCAAAATCATCAAGGCGATTCCCGAAACCATGGCGGAGATCAGGAAAATAGGGGGCATGATGGCCGTATTCCAAAGGACCCTGGCTTTTCCGAGGGCCAGGATGAACCCGGTATACCCGTGCACCAAGAGAGCCAAGGGGATCCCGATCAGGCCGAAGATTTTCGTCTTCTTCGCGTCACCTCTGAACATGAAATAGCCGTAAATCATGCAATTTAACGGGTAGAGGGTAAGGAGAAAAGATCCCCATGTAATCGGGGAGGTGATCCTCAGATACAGGAAGAGATGCCAGAACCTGAAGGGCTGCTCTAAGTCCAAAAACAGGTTTATGGGGGCGAGGATGAGCAATACCGTGGCAAGCACAACCCCTACCTTTCCGATGGGCTTGTATTTTTCGATTCCAAACCCATAGGCGAGGGTGGAGAGGATGAACGAACCCGCGCTCAAGCCGGTGAGATAAAAATAGTTGGCGATCAGCAAGCCAAGGGGGAGCTCGTGTTCGACATTGTACAGGATATTTACGTCCATTCCTCTTTTCCCGCGAAGGGATCCATAGCGTCTGCATCAGCCCCAATGTAAAATACCATGGGGTATGTGCCCATTTCGGGTTTGATGGCTTGGAAGGGGTTTCTTGCGAGTAGTTTCGCAACCTCATCGTTGGGGTCTAACAAATTACCGAAAGCCCTGGCCGTTGTCGGACATGTCTCCACACATGCGGGAACGAGACCCGCATAGACCCGGTGGTGACACCAGTAACACTTCTGGACGATGGGGATGATGGGGTTGACATGCCTGGCGTTATACGGACAAGAGGCGATACAGTATTTGCATCCGATGCATCGGTGTTCATCGATGATCACAATCCCGTCATCTTGTTTCCAGGTGGCTTGGACGGGGCAGTTGATCACACACGGGGGGTTGTTACAGTGATTACAGAGGCTCGGGAGAAAATGCCTGCTGACGTTCGGGTATTGGCCCTTTTCGATGATCTTGACCCAAGAGCGGAATACCCCTAACGGGACGTTGTTCTCCGCCTTGCAGGCGACTGAGCAGCTATGGCATCCAATACATCGCCTGAGATCGATGACCATCCCATACCTGATCTTTGCCATCCGTGATCAACCCTCCGAACCGACGAATCTTAGGGAAAGCAGGTAAGTCATGGAATGCTGTTGTGATTTTTTTCACTCATTATTAATGCATCTGCCGATTTAGTCTATCGGGTAAAAAGTGTATTTTTATGGAGAAAAACGTGTATATTAGTATATTAAGATCCCCCAAAGAAGAGCTCTCTCGTGGTTTCAAGAATTTCCGGGGTTCCATCACCAGTGGAAATCCGTCCTCGGTTAATCCCCCGAGAAGAGGAACCCGACGGGGTCATGTATTGAACGAATAGAAATGCATCAAAAGTGTGGCAAAACGAAGATTGCCCTGGAGAAAGCAGGGGGGAAGTAGGTGATGTGAACGTGCTAGGTCAAAAGGATTCGAGTATAATAGTGGATCTCATACAATAGCACGTTTCACGCATTTATATGAACATAAAGCTTTGTTCCTCACAAATTGATGAGCCCTTTCCGAATGGCGTATTTGACGAGCCCCACCTTATCGTGAATATTCAATTTGTCCATGATGTTGGCCCTATGGGTCTCCACAGTCTTCTTACTGATACATAAGATGGATGCGATCTCCTCATAGGTATGTCCCTCCGCGATCAGTTGTAATATCTCCCTCTCTCGGTCTGACAAGATGTCATTAATTCTTGACTGCTCTCCCAACTCGGCACGACGAATATAGTCCTCGATAACCTTCTTCGATATTGAGGGGCTGAGATAAGATTCTCCTTGATTTACCGCTTTGATGGCCGCAATCAAATCGGTCATCGGCGCTTCTTTGAGCAGATATCCCGAGGCCCCAACCCGAAGGATTTGGAAGATATATTCCTCATTTTCATACATCGTTAAAACCAATACCTTCACCTCTGGAGCCATCTTTTTGATTCGAGCAGTGGCCTCCAGCCCATTCATGTGTTTCATGGCGATATCCATCAAAACCACATCAGGGCACAGCTTTTTTGTCTTTTCGACCGCCTCCTTGCCATCTTGCGCTTCGCCGACAACCTGCATATCAGGTTGCCTGTTGATCAAGGCGCTGAGACCTTGACGAACTATGGTATGGTCCTCAGCGATCAGGACTTTTGTCTTCTGTCGGTTCATCTTCCCCCTCAGAACTTTTTAATGGAATTTCAATGGTGATCTGCGTTCCTGCTCCTTGCCGAGACCGGATGTCGATTCGACCCCCGAAAGATGAGATTCTCTCCTGCATCCCCATGATCCCAAAGCCCCGTTTTTGTGTTTCTAGAGTGGGAATTTCCTGTGGATTGAATCCTATCCCGTTGTCCGTGATGGTTACCGTGATCACCGAATCCTTACAGCTGAGGTGAACACGGACGTCGTCGGCGAAGGCATGTTTAGCTGTATTGGTTAAAGCCTCCTGAACAACCCGATAGAGAGCAGTTTCGAGTTGCGGATTCACCTTTTCGGGGAAGCCGATGGCCTCGTAATGCGTTTTGACTTTCCACCTCTTCCCATAATTCTCTATATACCACCTCAACGTGGGAAGCAAGCCCAAATCGTCCAGCATGGGCGGCCTCAAATCATGGGATAGCGTTCGCAATTGCCCCAGAATTTGGGCGGATAGGGTTTGTACCTCCTTCAATCTCTCTTTTCCCTCAAAGAGGTTTTCCGGTAAGTCTCTTTCGATAATCTCCAGGTTATACTTAATGGCCGTTAGTGCCCCTCCTAATTCATCGTGGAGTTCTCTTGAAATTCTCCTCCGCTCGTTCTCCTGGGCATCGATAATCCGGGAAATATACTTCTTTTCCTGTTTCATCCTCTTCTTCAATTCCCCAGCCATACCATGGAAGGATTCAGCCAGCCTCTTAAATTCATCGTCCGCCTTGAAAATGATCCTCTGCGTCAGGTCCCCCTGGCCGAATCGTTTTGCCGCTTCCACAAATTGCTCCACCTTACTGACCACAAGGCGGTTCATGGTGAAACTGACGACTACGATCGATATGAGGATAAAAAACACAAGAAATAGAATATTCTCCTTAAACTCCCTGCCAAGGTGATCCTCAATAGGGGCCAGGGAAAAATCCGTCACGAGGACACCGATTATCGTCTCATTGGGGTCATGACAGCCGTGACATTCCTTTCTATTGAGGACGGGGTTGACGTTCCTGAAGATCCTCTCGCGCTCATCGGAGGTGAAGGTGACCGTCTTGTTCAAGATTTCCGTCTTTTCCCCGTGGCATATTTGGCAGGTCGGGTCCGCCATATCCAGCTTACTTCCGATATTCTGATCCCTGGGAGAAACAATGATTTCTCCGACCTTATTCATGAGGAAGATATTCTTCACATCTTGCAATTCAGTGATAGTCTGGAAGGTATTCTCTATTGCTCCCAAGTTTCTGGACATCATGGCATCCCTGAGGACTTTCTCGATGACTTCGGTCAAATCGGGACTGGTATGATCTCTCAGGGCATTGATCATACTTTTCTTGTTCTGATAGTATTGGATGTAAAAGAGGAAGGTCATGGTGACGGTCAAGGTGACGACCAAACCGGCTATGATCTTGAACCTCAGAGTTCTAAAATATTTCGGTAAGCTCAATGGAATGACCATTCAAGTTCGACAAATGAAGAGGTCTTTACCTAAACCTCTCCCTCAATCCGATCCAAGATTCCCCGGTGTTTCGGACAAAATTCATACCTTTTACCCAGCTGCGCGCGGATGAGTTCCTCCTGCCAGTGGGCATTGTACAACCTGCAATCCGGATCATCGCAAAAAGGGTTCCCCGTCAAGTGAAAGAAGAGGGCCTGCATTACATATCCCTTGAGAACCTCGGTTAACCGCGAATCCCCGTAATCGATGAACCTTTCCCTGAACTCGCTTTTTAACACCTCCAACGGCATGCCCAACCGCTTTTTGAGGTAAAACTCCCGTGGTTTGGCCGGTGCCTCCACCACCCCTGTAGTCGAGATGAGGGAGGGAAACCCGTAGATGCTCACTCTCGCGTGGTAGCGGTGATCGTCCTCATCCCAGGTCCCCAGGAGCTGGTTGGTGAAGACAATATGGCAATGGTTTAATTGTTGCTCGTCCCGAGGGATTAGGTTGGAGAAAATTCTGTGGAGCCCGAATCCATCGTAGAGTATGCCAAAGGATTTGAAGTCTTCACGTTCAATTTGACGCATCTCATATGTCACTTCCCCCTCCATTGGCCTTTGATCAGATAAATCCTTCCGAGTGGCATCCGTTATACGGAGGAAAGCGAGTTGTTCGGCCAAACGGTGGGTTCGCCCGAGTCTCTCGTCTTGGGGTAGTGATTCGAAATGGTATCGAAAGATACTCCCCCGAAAATCAATCATACTCTTCTTCATCCATCTCGTCAGGTAGCTGATAATCTCTTGGATTACGGGTGTAGGAATCAAACCCTGCGCATAGAGATGGATATGGCTGATTCGGGGATTCCCTTTCATCCCAACTTTTCTATAATGACCTCAGCTCCCTTTTTCCCGGATAATAGCATGGCCCCAAAGGTGGGCCCCATCCGCGGCAGACCATAGGTCGTTGTCACGGCCATCCCGATAACCACCAGTCCTGGGTGTACCTCCCCGGTGTGTTCTACCACCAAGTCTTCCGACATCTCAACCCACATTGCGCCAAAGCCCTTTGTCTTTACGATACCCCTTTCCTCCAGCTTGCTCACGACGCACGCATCATGTCCCGTGGAATCAATCACAAATTTTGACTCCAGGGCGATGGGATCGACACAGGTGATCTCCCTGGGGAGCGCGCTAATGGGCGTCCAGTTGATGACCGCTCCGCTTACGCGGTTTCCCTCACGCAGGACGACGTCGTCGAAGATGGACATGTTGGCGAATTTTACCCCTGCATCGCAGGCGGCGGCAATAAGCTTGGAGCAGGCATGGGGGCCATCGGCGACATAAAGGCCGCCGTTTACTCCATCATAAGGGACTCCCAATTCCCCCAATACCTCCTGAGCGGGGTCCCTCACGGTCACCTTGTTCATGAGATAGCCCCCGATCCAAAATCCGCCGCCCAGATAATTGTTTCGCTCCACGATCAGGGTCTTTATCCCTTTGGAGGCCAGTTCCTTTCCGGCCATGAGGCCGCTGGGGCCGCCCCCGATGATGAGGCAATCGCTCTCGACGTAGTCCATGAATTGTTTCGCGAACTCTCCTACTATGGCCCTGGTGACTTCCTTCTCTCCGACTTCGGAAAATATTTTCTTCTGTTCCATTGAATACCTCCGTGTTGGGCGATTTTTATGGTCTATTCGCGTTCAATTGATCCTCAAGAGACCCAGCTCATCCCCGACCATGGACGGGGAGACCACAATTCCCTTCGCAGGCATGGGGATCACCTGGTACTCAACTTCAACCTCGGGCAGGGATTTGGCCTTACTGTATTTGGCCGTGATGACGGCTGACCGAAGGATCTCCTGCTGGCTGAGCTCTCCCCGTGCAAGAGTAAGAGGTCCGGGAAAATGCTTGACGCTCAGAATCGTATCCCCCTCCTTGGCAAGGGAGAGAATCTTATCGTTTTCCCCCTCATTCCTCCCCATCACCACCTTTGCCAACGGGGTAAGGCGGAAGTGCCTCCCCAGTTTGAGCAGGTGGACGTCGTTCAGCGAGAAATCGGGGTTATTTTTCATCAAGTCCTTCATCCTCAATGCAAAGCCGGGGTCCGTAAGGAGACACCCTCCCGCTGGGCATGGATAGTCATTGATGCCGTAATCTGATGCGAGTTTGATCTGGGGTTTCCTGGATCGCCCGGTGATGGCGAGTAAGGTTTCCCTGCTGACCCACCCGTTTTTTTCCGGTATGGTCAAGGGGAGGAGCTTGGCCGATAGCGGCCTCAGGATGAGCCCTTGAAGCTCTGATTCCCGCTCGATGATGTGCATGGCCTCTCTCCGTTGTGACATCGGCCTCTCCCCAAGTACCTCTCCCGTTACAATGAAGGAGGCACCATTCTGGTTCATGTACTCCCGTCCCTTTTTAAACATGAGGATACGACAATCCAGGCAAGGGTTTACGTTCTTGCCATAACCGTGCTTGGGATGCCTCACCACCTCCAGGAACTCGTCAGAGATGTTTCGGATCTGCAACCCGATACCCAACATCCGGGCGGCCTTTTGAGAGGAGGAGCAGGTACTTTCCTTGGCCGTGCATCGGCAGAAGAGGGTCATGAAATTGAGGGCCTCCACCTCAACGCCCTGGTCCAACAAAACCCTCACCGCCAATGTGCTGTCCAGCCCGCCCGACAATAATGCAATAGCCTTCATCAAACGTATCCCCTCATTGAAGAAGGTGATGCTTTGGCCCTAAAGCACCTCGTTCATGCTTCCAGACCGAAAGCCCTGTAGGTCCAGCGTGACGTAAGCAAAGCCAATTCCCTTCAACTTCTTTACCACCCGGGTGCGGGTATGGTTTTCAAGCAGCGATACGATTTCCTCAGGGGGGACTTCGATCCGAGCCGTCTTTCCATGATGCCTCACCCGGACCTGACTAAAACCGAGCCCTATGAGGAATTGCTCGGCCCTTTCAATTTGTCTCAGGCCTTCGAAGGTAATCCGATCCCCGTAGGGGAGCCTCGATGCCAGGCAGGCTAAAGAGGGCTTATTCCACGTAGGAAGGCCGAACTCCCGAGACTGAGACCGAATTTCTGCTTTGTTCAGACCCGCTTCCCTCAAGGGACTGCGAATCGACATCTCTCGTATGGCCGTCATCCCGGGACGAAAATCCTTTTCGTCGTCTACGGTCGATCCCTCGGCGATGGAGGAGAGGTTCATTTTCCGGGCGATCTCCTTTAGCTGGGTGAATAACTCCTTCTTGCAATGGTAGCATCTGTTGACCGGATTGGCGGCAAATTGGGGAAGATCGAGTTCATTGGAATCGATGAAAAGGTGTTGTACATCCATGTCCTTCGCAATTTTCCGGGCATGGGCGTATTCCCTCTTCGGATAGACGGGCGATCTCGCCGTCACGGCGACAACCTTCCCCTGGCCCAGGGTCTCACGAGCCACCTTGACGAGAAAAGTGCTGTCAACTCCCCCGGAAAAGGCAACGAGGAGGGAATCCATCTCCCGGATGATCTCCTTTAATCGCTCCATCTTCTTGTCCGTCGATTGAGGTCCCATTCTGTCTCCCTATGCACGGATAACCGTTTCAATCCATCCCCCGCCCAAGACCATATCTCCATCATAGAAGACCACTGCTTGGCCGGGTGTAATAGCTTCCTGGGGGTGAACAAATTCTACCTTCACCTTGCCATCCTCTGACGGATCAACGGTCGCATCTGCCTCCTTGTGGGAGTGCCGTATCTTGGCCTTCACCCTGATCGGTTCATGGAACTCATCCATGGGGATCCAATTTGTTCGATCCGCAATCAAACCCGTTCCGTACACGTTCTCCTTTTCCCCAACGAACATGAGATTTCTCTTCCTGTCCAATGTCACCACATACAGGGGTTTGCCGCTGGAAAGACCGAGTCCTTTTCGCTGCCCGACGGTATAAAAAGGGAGACCCTTGTGCCTCCCCAAAATTCGCCCCTGAGTATCCACGATGTCTCCAGCCTTTATTGGGCTAGACGCCCTCCGTCTCAGAAATGGACGATAGTCTCCCCCTGGGATAAAACAGATCTCCTGACTTTCCGGCTTGTCGTGGACCCTTAAACCCAGGTCTTGGGCCTTTTTCCTTACCTCCTCTTTCCTGAAGTATCCTAACGGAAAGAGGGCATGGGCTAACTGGGTTTGCGAAAGGGAGAAGAGGACATAGGATTGGTCCTTTTTCGGATCTTTGCCCTTCTTCAGGAGAAACCGTTTCCTCGCCTTGTCATATTCCACCCTCGCATAGTGACCCGTGGAGACGAAGGTGGCCTCCAGCTCGCGGGCTTTCAGGAGGAGTGCCCCAAACTTCACCTTCTCGTTACAGAGGATACAGGGATTAGGGGTGCGGGCCCTAAGGTATTCCCGACAGAAATAGTCGATTACCTCATCCTCGAATTGCTCTTCCAGGTTAAGGACATAGAAGGGAATTCCCAGTTTTTGGGCAACCCACCGGGCATCCTCCACATCTGCCGCGCCGCAGCACCCGAAATAATCCCTTGGTCCAAGGGAAGGACTATCCTTCTCCGAATCCCATATGCGCATTGTAACTCCGATCACCTCATAGCCTGCATCCTTCAAAAGGTAGGCCGCCAGGCTGCTGTCGACACCCCCACTCATTGCCAAGAGGACACGTCCCTTCAACATTTTCCCCCATAACGTGGTGCTGCCATCGCGCTCCTATTGAGCGAAGAGGTCGATCTCAATCTCCTCACTACCTCTCCAAGGACAGTGACCGTGTACTCCATCTCCTCTCGAGTATTCCCGATGCCCAGGGAAAATCGCACGCTTTCCCTGGCCATGGTCGGTGATCGGCCCATAGCCAGCAAAACATGGGAGGGTTCAAGGGAGCCAGAAGTACATGCGGAACCCGTGGAGACTGCGATTCCCTTCAAGTCAAGATTGATCAGGATGGATTCCCCTTCGATGCCATCGAAGGTTACGTTCAGTATGTTGGGAAGACGCCTGACAGGATGCCCATTGAGCTTAACCGGTCCCAAGTGCTCGCGTATCTCTTTCCAGAGGCCATCTCGGAGCCGGGATATTTTCCTCCCCTCTGCCTCCATACTAAGAAGGGCGATTTCCGCCGCCTTTCCCAATCCGATGATCCCCCCCACGTTCTCCGTTCCCGCGCGCAGGTTCACTTCCTGATGGCCGCCAAGTACTTGGGGGAGGATCTTCGTCCCCCTTCGGATATACAAGGCTCCAACCCCCTTTGGCCCGTAGAGTTTGTGGGCCGACAGGGTAAGCAGATTCACCCCCACTGTTTCGACATCGATGGGGACCTTGCCCACGGATTGGATCGCATCGGTGTGGAAAGGGATATCCCTTTCCATGGCAAGTTTGGCGATCTCCTCAAGGGGTTCAACTGTTCCAACCTCGTGATTTGCGTGCATGATGCTAATCAGGACGGTCCTGTCAGTGATGGCTTTCCTCACATCATCAGGATCCACGAGCCCGTGGTGATCCACTGGGAGAAAGGATACCTTGAAACCCCTCTTTTCCAGATCGTGGCAGGGAGCCAGAACCGCGGGGTGTTCTACTGTTGATGTGATGATATGCCCATCCTCCTCCCTTGCTAGTGCGGCTCCCTTGATGGCCAGATTGTCGGCCTCGGTCCCTCCGCTGGTGAAGACGATTTCGGAAGGGTGGGCGCCGATTAATCGAGCCACACTTCCCCTTGCCTCCTCCAGCGCCTTCTTCGCCTTTTGCCCAAAGGTGTGGATGCTGGACGCGTTTCCAAAGATATCCGTGAAGTAGGGATACATCGCCTCCAGTACTTCCGGTCGGATCGGGGTAGTAGCACTATGGTCTAGGTAAATAGGTTCCACCGTTCCTCATAATTATACCAGAGTCCTGCCCCACAGGGAAACCTAGAAGAGAACCTCCATGGCATTGTAAGGGCAGACGGTTAAACACATCTCGCAGGCGATGCACTTATCCTTATCAAAGCTCACGGTCATAGCATCGCGTTCCACTGAGAGGGCATGGGTGGGACAGAGAGACACGCAGGCGGTACAGTGGGTACACAGGTCTTTCAGCCATTTCACGTCCTTGGAAAGCAGCTGGGTCTCCACTCCCAGTTTTGCCAGATAGTCCATCCCCCTGTCGAGCTGTGTTTT
>JABAOH010003266.1_pt1 | contig 11829 bp, 11 predicted proteins | sample 7062181 | NCBI WGS metagenome assembly JABAOH01 (sample SAMN14538630, study PRJNA623070) | marine sediment metagenome | biome: marine biome [ENVO:00000428]; feature: marine pelagic biome [ENVO:01000023]; material: deep marine sediment [ENVO:00002113]; isolation source: pool of 5 deep marine... | reverse complement strand
GTCTTCCGGGCTTTCGAAAAGGAGGGGCTTTCGACCGATTTTTTTCGACCTCATCCCTCCGAAGAGAACAAATATGTCTTCGATTTGAAAGGAGAGAACATAGCCCAGATGCTGAGCGTCGGGATAGAAAAAGAGAATATTTTTGACGCAGACGGCTGCACACACTGCGACGAATCCTTTCACTCGTACCGGCGGGATGGCGATAAAGCTGGAAGGATGCTGAGCTTCATCGGAATGTCATTTTAGTTGCTTTTTGAATAATTTTTTTTTATTCTTTAGCGTGCTATGACAGAACTATCAGAAATTTCGATTCCCGAATTGACTTTGTTCAAAAAGGGGAAAGTCCGCGAGGTGTATGAGGTTGAAGACAAACTGCTTGTTGTGGCTTCGGACCGAATTTCCGCCTTTGATTATATTCTCCCCTCGCTCATCCCGGATAAGGGGAAGATCCTCACGCAGCTTTCCAAATTTTGGTTCGAGCACACTTCTCTCGTGTGTCCGAACCACCTCCTGACGGCAGAGATAGATGAATTCCCCTCTCTTCTCCACAAGCACAGAGATATCCTGGAGAAGAGGTCCATGCTGGTGAAAAAGACAGAAGTGGTTCCTGTGGAATGTGTCGTGCGCGGATATCTGTCCGGGTCAGGATGGAGAGATTACAAAGCCACCGGAAAAACGAGCGGTGTCAAGCTTCCCCCCAACTTGAAAGAATCTGACAGGCTGGATGAGATTATCTTTACACCGGCCACAAAAGCCGAAGAAGGACATGACATAAACATATCCTTTAAGGAGATGCAGAAAATCGTCGGACCGGAACTCGCTCAGAAAATCAAGAAAGTCAGTGTGGATCTTTACCAGAAAGCTTCGCTTCATGCCTACTCGAAGGGGATCATAATTGCAGATACCAAGTTTGAATTCGGGCTTCACAACGATGAGCTCCTCCTCGTGGACGAGATCTTCACACCTGATTCCTCACGTTTCTGGCCCCTCTCGAGTTATGCTCCAGGAAAATCCCAGCCCAGCCTGGATAAACAATTTGTTCGGGATTATCTGGAAAGCACGGACTGGGACAAGAACTCGCCGCCGCCCCCGTTGCCCCCATCAATAATCGAACAGACATCCCAGAGATATAGTGAAATATTCAAACTCCTGACAGACAAGAATGAGCTCTGATGCGATGGAAAGTCGACCTCCACATTCATTCGAATAAAAGCAGCGACGGAGATTTTTCTCCTTTTCATATCATCCAACTTTCAAAAGAGAATAAGCTGAGAGCCATTTCCATCGCTGACCATGACACTGTGGCCGCGTATCCGGAAGCGCTGGAGCTGGGTGAAGAGGAGGGCATCGAGGTCATCCCGAGTCTGGAGCTCACGACACTCTTTGATGACAGAGAATTTCATCTCCTCCTTCCCTTTGTGGACTGGAGGAAAAAGATCGTGTCTGAACTCATCGACAGGGTGGCCAAGGGAAGGATTGTTGAAGGCAAAGAGCGCGTCCGGAAGCTTCAAGAGATCGGCTTTGATATCAACTGGAAAGAGGTCCACAGAAAGTCGAAACCGAATCCGCCTTTGGGTGTGACGATTGCCCAGGTTTTGCTGGAGAAGCATGAGAAGAAAAATCATCCGTCTCTCAAAAAATATTATGAGAGGAAGAACCGTTTGTTCGCTCCCTATTTTTTCTACAGAGACTATTTCACGAGGGGAAAAACAGCCTGGGTTCCAAAACGAAATCTGGATTTGCTGGAAGCGCTCAGGTTGGCCCCGGAGACAGGAGCCGTGCCTGTGCTCGCTCATCCCGGAGCCTACTTTCAAAGAGCCTCTAAGGATGACCTGGCAGTCATGAGATCAAGAGGGCTTGAAGGATTGGAAGTGTACACTTTCTATCATGACGACTCTCAGATCGAGCAGTACAAGATTTTGGCCGAAGAACTGGATCTTGTTCCCACTGCCGGTTCTGATTTTCACGGGAACATCAAGCCGCATATCTCCTTCGGTTCCCTCAAAGAAGGGGAGTACTGGATGGTCGAGGAATTGAGAAAAAGAAAAAGGTAAATCCCGTTGAATATGCTGGATATCACCCTGCTCGTCATTCTGGCCATAACCTCTGTCGTGGGCATCATTAAGGGTCTCGTGAGACAGGTTTTTGGCCTTCTCTCCGTCATCCTGGGAGTGGTGTTCGCTCTCAATTTTTACAAGCAGGTGTCCTGGCTTTTCATGCGATTCATCTCTTCCGAGGTGCTCGCCCAATTCTTAGGTTTTTTGACAGTGTTTCTGGCTGTGGTATGTGCCGGATGGTTATCTTCCCATATTCTGTCAAAATTGATCAAAGGGCCGCTGAAGCTGCTGAATAATTTTTTAGGAGGATGTCTGGGCTTCCTTACAGGCATTTTTATCTGCAGTGTCGTTATCTTTGCGCTGTCGGTATTTCCCGTGAGCCAGAAAGCCTTGAAAGACTCTCAGCTTTCTCCTTTTTGCATGAAGATTACCAGAATAATGGTCGGCCTGATTCCCAAGGACCTTAAGGAAAAATTCAAGGATACATATCAAGATATCACGAAAAAGGTGGAAAAAGATGCAAAAAAAATCCGATAAACTCACTATCCATCGAAAAATGGAAATCATTATTGAAGAAATGGTCGAGAAAGAATTGAGTCTCAAAGACGGACTGAAAGAGTTCGAAAAGATATACATCGAGACCGCCTCGAAGAAATACAAGGGCAACATGACAAAGATGGCCAAAGCGCTGGGAATCCACCGCAATACTCTCAGCAGTCGTGCAAAATCCTTGAAGGTCAAGAGATAAAACGAAAATAAGGGGACTGCAAGCAGAGAGAACGGGCTAAATTAGCACTCTTTTGAATAGAGTGCTAATTTTTTCATATTTTTCTTGACAAACAGGGGGACTTCGGCTAAAATTGGCACTCTTTTAGCTATTCTGCTAAAAATCATTTTATTAATTCATTCTCAAGGAGGTTCATAAATGAAGGTGACACCACTCCATGACAGAGTTCTTCTCAAGAGATTAGAAGAACAGGAAGTGAAGAAGGGAGGAATCATCATTCCGGATACGGCGAAAGAGAAGCCCCTGGAAGCAGAAGTTATAGCTGTCGGGAAAGGCCGTGTGACCGAAGACGGGAAGGTTGTTCCTCTCGATGTTAAGAAAGGTGATAAGGTTCTCATCGGAAAGTTCAGCGGGACCGAAGTGACCATCGGAGATGTGGAGCACGTGATCGTCCGCGAAGAAGAGATCCTCGCCAAAATCGCCTAAATAAGGAAAAGGAGGAAAAAAAATGGCAAAACAGATTACACTCGGTGAAGACGCAAGACAAGCGCTTTTGAAAGGTGTCAACATTCTGAGTAATGTGGTCAAAGAAACACTCGGTCCTCGAGGCAAGAATGTTGTTCTGGATAAGAAGTTCGGTTCTCCGACCAGCACCAAAGACGGTGTGACCGTCGCGAAAGAAATCGAGCTCAAGGAACCGCTGGAGAACATGGGCGCTCAGCTCGTGAAAGAAGTGGCGTCCAAGACTTCGGATGTAGCGGGAGACGGAACGACAACAGCCACTGTGCTGGCCCAGAGTATTTTTGCGGAGGGACTCAAGCATGTGACAGCAGGGCGCAATCCCAATTTGATCAAGAAGGGAATCGATCAGGCTGTCGTAGAGGTGGTGAAGGAGTTGAAAAAACTGAGCCGGGAAGTCGGCGGCGAGATGATTGCCCAGGTTGGAGCGATATCCGCCAATAATGATGAGTCCATCGGCAGTATTATCGCCGAGGCCATGGACAAAGTCGGAAAAGACGGCGTCATCACAGTGGAAGAGGCTCAGGGCCTGGAGACGACGATGGATGTCGTTGAAGGAATGCAGTTCGACCGGGGCTATCTGTCCCCGTATTTCATCACTGACCCGGACAGGATGGAATGTGTCCTCGAAGATCCGCTGATTCTTCTCCATGAGAAGAAGATCAGCAACTTGAGAGAATTCCTGCCTCTGCTGGAGAACGTGGCCAAGATGGGAAAGCCTTTGTTGGTCATCGCCGAAGAGGTCGAAGGTGAAGCTCTGGCCACATTGGTCGTCAACAAGCTTAAAGGAACCTTCCATTGCGCTTCGGTTAAAGCTCCGGGATTCGGCGACAGACGAAAAGCCATGCTGGAAGATATCGCCATCCTCACCGGAGGACAGGTGATCACTGAAGATATCGGTGTGAAGCTCGAGAACGTCGGTGTGGAATGGTTGGGTAACGCCAAAAAGGTCGTGATCGACAAAGACAACACGACGATCGTTGAAGGAAAGGGAAAAAGCGAAGATGTCCAGGCACGGATCAAGCAGATCCGAACACAGATCGAAGAGACGACTTCTGATTATGACCGGGAGAAACTCCAGGAAAGGCTGGCCAAGATGGTCGGCGGAGTCGCCTTGATCAAAGTCGGTGCCGCGACTGAAACTGAGCTCAAAGAGAAAAAAGCAAGAGTCGAAGATGCCATGCACGCCACCAAAGCGGCAGTCGAGGAAGGGATCGTGCCTGGTGGAGGAGTCGCTCTCCTCAGATGCCAGAAGGTCCTTGAAAAAATGAAATTTGATGATGACATGCAGGTCGGTGTCAATATCATCAGAAGAGCGCTCGAGGAGCCGATCCGTCAGATCGCGGATAACGCGGGTTTTGAAGGATCCATCGTTGTCGAGAAAGTGAAAGAAAAGGAGCAGGATACGGGGTTTAACGCGCTGACAGAGAAATACGAGAATCTTGTCAAATCCGGGGTTTTGGACCCGACCAAGGTTGTGCGCACAGCTCTGCAGAATGCGTCGAGCATTTCAGGTCTGCTCCTGACTACCGAAGGTTTGGTCTCAGAGATTCCTGAGGAGGACAAAGGACCCAAATATCCGATGCCTCCTCCAGGAGGAGAGATGTACTGAGCCTCACGGCTTGACGCACACAGGCCCCGTGCATTTTGTGCGGGGCCTTTCTTTTTTTTAGGGCTTTTCTATGGTATATAAACAGAGTGTTCAAGTATTTTGACCGGTACATAATCAAAGAGATTGTCCCCCCTTTTTTCATAGGACTGCTTCTTTCCACTTTTGTCCTTCTGATGAATCAGATTCTGATCCTCTCCGAGATATTCATAACGAGAGGAGTTCCGCTCCAACCAGCTCTCCTGATTCTGTTCTACTTGATCCCGTCCATCCTGGCCTTTACGGTGCCGATGGCCGTATTAATGGGCACGCTGGGCGGCCTGAGCCGCCTTTCCTCCGACTCGGAAGTCATGGCGTTCAAGACGCTGGGGATACGCTCCACGCGGCTTCTTCGTCCGGTGCTTCTTTTCTCCCTGTGTGGCTGGCTGTTGACATCCTACTTTGCTCTTTATCTGGCGCCGCGCTTCAATACCAAAATGATCCAGACTCTCACTCGGTCTGTCCTGACCAGAATTCAATTCAAGATCCATCCCAGGGAATTCAACGAGTCCATCCCTGATACCGTCATTTTTATTCAGGGAGTGAGCCCGGAGCGGGACTGGGAAAATGTTTTTGTCTATTTTTCTGATCCCTCGGAAGAACCGAGAGTGATATCGGCAGAGAGGGGAAGACTGAACTTCTACGCGGAGAGGAAAAGAGCCATCCTCGAGCTCTTCGATGGGACTCTTCACTCCTATTCCCCTTCCGATCCAGAAAAATACGGAGTGACGACTTTCAAGAAGGATGAGGAAGAAATCAACATGGAGAGCTTTTTTTCCACTGTTTCTGAAAAAAAACACAGAAGAGACATGGATATCGGAGAGCTATTCTCGGTGATAAAAACGATCAAGCCGGACCTGGCCAAGCTTTACTCAGAAAAGGATCAATCCGAAAAAAAAGCATTCGCGTATGAACGAAAACTGAAGGATTATGTGTCCTATTGGGTTGAGGTCCACAAAAAATTGGCCCTCCCTTTTGCCTGCATGATTTTCGGTTTTCTGGGCCTTCCTCTTGGAGCTTCGACGAGAAAGGGAGGACGAACCAGCGGTTTCACGATCAGCATCGGAATAATCCTCGTCTATTATATCTTGATCACGGCCGGGGAAAAAATGGCCATGGAAGCAGAACTTTCTGCCTGGCTGGGAATGTGGGGGCCGAACATCCTTCTCTTTCTTGCGGCCCTGTACCTGTTTTTCAGGTCAACGAAAGAATTCTCCCTGTTTTCTTTTCGCTTTCTTTCTAAAAAAGAGAAAGAGGACGTCTCTCCAGGAGCTCAGAAAAAATTTTCCCGAGCCGTTCCTCGTCTTTCCCTCAGATTTCCGAACATACTGGACCGGTACATTATCAGAAAATATTTAGCCGTATTCGCGCTGGTTTTCTCCAGCCTTCTGATGATTTCTGTGATTGTGACATTTTTCGAGCGGATCGATAATGTCTATGAGCATGAAAAATCGATTGCACTCCTGTTTGAGTATATCCGCTTCAGCCTTCCCGGATTTATGCATTATATTTTTCCGATCACGGCCCTGACCGCGGCGCTCCTCTCGATGGGGCTTTTGACAAAGTCCAACGAGATCACAGCCATGAAGACAAGCGGGTTGAGCCTTTACCGGATAATACTTCCGGTTGTGCTTCTTGCGGTCGTGGTGAGCTTTTTCTCTTTTTATAATCAGGAAAACATCCTTCCCTATGCCAATAAAAAAGCAGAGGAAATCTGGAACAAAATCAATGACCGTCCTCCCCGCAGTTACAGTTATCTGGACCGCCGTTGGGTGTTGAGTAAAGAGCGGAATAGAATCTATCACTACAATTATTTCGATCCAGAAAAATCTGTCTTCAACCAGCTATCGATCTATGACTTTGATTCTCCTTCCTGGTCAGTGACGCAGAGGATTTACTCGGAGAAGGCCCGGCTGAGCGACAGTCGTCTTTCTCTGGAAGACTGCTGGGTTCGCTATTTTTCGGGAGGGAGAATGGTAGGATTCGAAAAGAAAGAAAGGCTGGGATTAAATGTGAGTGAGGACAGGAGCTTCTTCTTGAAGGAGTGGAAAGAGCCTTCTCAGATGAGTTACGGTGAACTCAGCACGTATATCCGGGAACTGGATGAGAGAAATTTTGATACAGTGAAGTTCAAAGTGGATTTAAGCTACAAAGTCTCTTTTCCGTTTGTCTGCTTGATCATGACTCTGATCGGGATTCCTTTTGCCTTTACTCTGGGAAAAAAAGGAACTCTTGTGGGAATCGGGCTGAGCATCGTGATTGCGATGGTTTACTGGGGGGCTATCGCCGTATTCCAGGGACTCGGATACGTCAGTTACCTGAACGTTTTTCTCAGCGCCTGGGGCCCCAATCTTGTATTCGGCCTGATCGCATTGTACCTCCTGTTCACGCTGCGGACATAGAGNNTGAGAATCGGTCACAGGAAACTGGGATGAACATTGTGTTCTTATTCTGAATAAGACCAGAAGGTGGAAATTTTTTGGAGGGATTGTCAGAAGATTGAGCCGGTCACATTTTATATTTGCCAAAGTTTTCAGGCTTCAGGTTTTCTAGCCACTTCTTGAGTTTCTCTGAGTCCTCAAGATTCTCGTCAAACTTCAGGCTGTGAGCTTTTTTCACCACTTCATCTTCCACGAATATCGGAGCGTTCGCTCTCAGCGACAAAGCGATGGCATCGGAAGGGCGGGAATCGATCGTGATGACCTGATCGTTGTAGCGGCAGTGGATCATAGCGTAGAACGTATTGTCCCTGACATCAGTGACCACGATTTTTTCGACCGAAATGTTGAGTTTATCCAGGAAGTTTTTGACAAGATCATGGGTCATCGGGCGAGGAGTGGAAATGTTTTCTATCTTGAGGGCAATGGCGTTCGCCTCAAAAACGCCGATCCAGATAGGAAGAATCCGTTCGCTTTTGAGGTCTTCGAGAACTACGATGGGCATCTTGGATATGGGATCCACCACAAGACCCTTTATTTTCATTTCAATTTCCATGGCTCGCTCCTCGTTGACCGTTTAATTAAATATAAGGCTTGACAGGAATGTTGTCAAGAAAGCTCCGGGAGAGCTTTAATCTTTAGAGGAATGACCGGGACTGATCTTGCTGATTTTTTCGAGGCTGTCGGCATGGCCAGCGAGAATGAGAGTGTCCCCTTTCCTGATGATTTCATCCGCCGAGGGAAGTGTGATCGTTTGGGGAGGAATTTGTCTTTTGATCAAGAGGACGTCGATTTTGTGGAGAGCTCGGAGGTCGAGACCTTTGAGGCTTTTTCCCCAGAAAGCGGGAGGAGCTTCGATCTCCATGATGCGGTAGCCTTTTCCGATGTCGATCGTTTTGGTCAGATGCGTAAACTTCAGCTTCTGGACGAGGCCGGATGCGGCTTCCTTTTTGGCAATCTCGTGGTTATACGCCTCGATGGCATCTTTTCTTTTCACGACGCCGATGAATTTCTTGTCCTTCAGGACAGCGATTTCCGCCACGTCCTCTCGTCCGAAGATTTCCATGGCGCGTTCCAGGTTGTCTTCGATATCCAGATAAATGTCAGATACCGCCAGGTCTTCGGCGATGACGAGAGAATCGATGATCTCTTTCTGCGAGACAGATGTCTTCAGTTGATTGAGCGACAGGCAGCCCACATAATTGCTTTGAGAATCAATAATTTGATAGCAGTGATGCTTTCCGCTGATAGCCTGGTCGATGATATTTCCCGCATGCTCCGTATTCAAAAAAATGTGATAGTCCTGACTGATGAAATCTTTCACCGGAAGGGACCTGAGGATGTTCACTTCCCTTCCTTCCTTGAAGAAGATGCCTCTCCGCTTGAGCTTCATCGTGTAGATGGATTCCTTATGGAGTCCAACGGTCATAAAGGAGGCGATGATCGAGGACAGCATAAGCGGCAGGATGATCTTGTAATCGTTGGTCAATTCGAAGATGATGATGATGGCTGTGATCGGCGCATGAGTAGCTGCCGCAACCACCGCCCCCATGCCCACGAGCGAGAATGCGCCTGGAGACGAAATGGAGTTGGGAAACCAGTTATGGAATATCGAGCCGAGGAAGTTACCGGTCATGGCTCCCAAAAAGAGAGAGGGCGCAAAGACACCTCCGGAGCCGCCGGACCCGAGAGTCATCGATGTGCTGAGAATTTTCGCAAAAATGAGAATAAATGCGAGCCAGAAACCCAAACGGTTCTGGAGGCAGGCGTCGATAGAGTCATACCCCACTCCCAAGATTTGCGGCAGCCCGATCCCGATTCCTCCGATGAGAAGGCCTCCGAGGACGGGTTTGATGAGGGGGTGTACCGGAATTTTATCGAATCTGTCCTCGAAGAAATAGAGTGTTTTGATGAAAAGGATCGCCACCAAACCACTCACGATCCCCAACAGGATATACGGACCGATTTCCCAGACACTGATGAGGGTGTATTTGGGCACTGTGAAGGCGGAGAAATCTCCGGCGATCATCCTGGATGTCAGTGTGGATATGACCGAGGCGACGATGATCGGGCTAAACGAAAAGACGCCGAATTCTCCGAGAAGGATCTCCACCGCAAAAAGAGCGCCGGCGATCGGGGCGTTGAAGGTCCCCCCGATTCCTGCCGCGGCTCCCGCCGCCACGAGGGTGCGCATGCCTCTCTCTCTGATCCTGAACAGCTTGCCGACAGAGGAAGCGAGACTGGAGCTGATCTGGACGATCGGGCCCTCGCGTCCGACAGACCCTCCTGATCCGATACAGATGGAAGAAGCCAGCGCCTTTATGGCGACCACGCGATTCCGGATCTGTCCGCCGCGGAAGATCAGTGACTCCATGATCTCGGGAACGCCGTGCCCCTTGGCTTCTCTGGCTCCGTAATAAATGATCGGACTGATGATCAATCCCCCCAGAGCCGGGATAAGGAGCGTGGTGTACCAGGGCTGTGAAGAGACTGAAGAGATGATATCCGGCGCCCGCCAGAATTGATCCTGGAAAAATTGGATCATGGCCTTAAAAGCGACGGAGGCGAGGCCGCCCGCAATGCCGATGAGGACAGCAAGAAGTGTCAGGCGAATGTGTTCGCTGAATTCATTTTTTTTAAAATCGATTTTCATCGAGCTTCTCAAAAATGATATGTGCACTCACCCAGTAATTCTGTCGCGTTCTCATAATGTCATTACGAACAACGCTGGAATGCTCATCCTTGTGTCATTGCGAATGGAATGAAGCAATCTCATGAAGAGGAATATTTTTTTTACGGGATTGCCACGCTTCGCTCGCAATGACACCGTTGACTTATACGTACGATAAGCTGTTCTATACATTTTATTCAAAAGTGTAACCGAATGACTGAGCATAAACAACCGGCACCTTTTCCTGCAGTTTTTCCAGAATATTAAACGTGGAAAAAAGGAGCCCGTCCCGAGTTCTCCATCAGAACAGTTTAAGCTGGCCCTGGGATTCTTCTTCCTGAGGGCCTTCTTCAAACAGGCTGATCTGTCCGAAGCATCCATCGTGTCCGGGAACAATTTTGACGTCTCCGTTCCTCATCCTTTCCACTCCCAGACCGATTCTCTCTGGAGTCAGCCTCATCAATTCATTCAAGTCCAGTTCGGTCAGAATGGTGTGTTCGTTTTCGAATTCGCGGATGAAACGGAAATAGACATCCCAGACGCTTTTGCATTCGGATGTCTTGTCAAGCGCCTGGGCGATGATCTCGTTCAAAGGGATGAGGTTTTTGTACGGGACCTTGAGAGGAGAGGATTCCTCGTGTTCCCGGTCGGCAAGATCATGCACTCGGTGCATGACTCCGATAGTGAGCTTTTTCCCGCACACCGGACAAATGTTGTTGTGTTGAGCGCTTTCCTGCGGAGAGAAAAGGACTCCGCATTTACGGTGGCCGTCATAGTGATACTTGCCTTCTTCGGGAAAGAATTCGACCGTATACAGGAATTTATCCGGATTTTTGGTCTTTATGGCATCAATGAGACCCGCGAAGCTGAAATCCGTATCAAAGACGTTCGCCTCCCTCCCGATCTTGGAAGGGGAATGGGCGTCGGAGTTTGAAACCAGGCTGTATTTGTCCAAAGCGGAGAGCTTCCAGTTCATCGGGGGGTCGGAAGACAGACCCGTCTCCAGAGCGAAAATGAAAGGTGTCATCTCTTCGAAACATTCCTCTATGGTGTCGAATCCGGAATTGGCTCCGAAGAGGGAAAACCAGGGAGTCCAGATGTGGGAAGGAATGACCACGCATTGAGGGCAGTGGTCTGCGACTATTTTCACGAACGTTTTGGCGTCCATCCCAAGGATCGGACGTCCGTCCGACCGCAGGTTCCCCAATCCGGAGAGCTTCTGGTTGATCTTGTCGACCGAGTCGAAATCCGGGGCGAGGAGGACGAGGTGGATTTTCCTTACTTTACCATTCTTGGAATAGATGAAGCTGATCTCTGTGCTGAGGATAAAGGAGACGTTCTCGATGGAAGAGGGGAGAGATTTGAGGTAATCATTCTCAGAGGGGACGGTGCTTTTGAGATGGTAAAATCCGTTTCCCGAAGGCTCCAGTTTCTGTTTCAGAAGAAAGAACCATTCGGGGTGTGTGAAGTCTCCTGTGGCGAGGAGGTCTATTCCTTTAATCTTCGCCCAGTGGGCGAGCGTATCGAGGACCATTTCGCGGGAGGTGGCTCGGGAGAATTTAGAGTGGATGTGAAGGTCGGCGACGAACTTCATGGGCGTCAGCACTAAGTTTATGAAATAAAGAATCACATTTCAAGAAAAAGTGAAAAAAAAGGAAAAAAGAACTGAAAAAGTGTGGGCTAAGGTTTCAATTTTACATTTTATCCTCTGGAAAATGGAAACATGAAAAGAAGCCTTACAATTTTATTTTCGTGTAAAAATGGAAAAT
>JABAOH010006055.1_pt1 | contig 11833 bp, 9 predicted proteins | sample 7062181 | NCBI WGS metagenome assembly JABAOH01 (sample SAMN14538630, study PRJNA623070) | marine sediment metagenome | biome: marine biome [ENVO:00000428]; feature: marine pelagic biome [ENVO:01000023]; material: deep marine sediment [ENVO:00002113]; isolation source: pool of 5 deep marine... | reverse complement strand
CACGTATAGTTATTCTCGACAATCTCATCTGCAGAAATGAGGGATGACGTTTGAGAGAGATAATTGAATGCGTTCCGAATTTTAGCACATCGGACCCGAAGGTTGTAGAAGCGATTCTGAATGAAGTACAGGGTGTTAAAGAGGCATACCTCCTTGACCACAATTATGACGACTACTACAACAGACTAGTCGTAACTTACGTAGGAAATGAAAACTCGGTCTTTGAGGCTGCTCTGAACTCTGCCACGAAAGCTGTTGAGCTCATAGACATGAACAAGCACACGGGGCAACATCCCCGCATTGGCGCCGTAGACGTTGTGCCCTTCATTCCAATTAAAAACGTTACCATGAAAGTATGTATTGAGGTAGCAAAACGATTCGGCAAAGCGCTAGCTGAAAAATGCGGCGTTCCCGTGTATCTATATGGGGAAGCCGCAGCGAGCCGTGAGAGGAGCGACGTAGATTGGATCAGGCAGGGAGAATATGAAAGCCTCCACGAAATGATCAAAAGACCAGAACGCAAGCCCGACTTCGGATCAGCTTCTGCCCACCCAACTGCAGGAGCAACAATAACTGGTGCTCGCAGGGTGATGGTGGGATTCAACGTCAACCTAGGAACCCCAGACATAGGGATAGCCAAGAAAATAGCGAAGGCTCTGCACTCCAAGAAAGGAGGCCTAACTTTCGTCAAAGCCATGGCCGCGCAAATACCTGAGAGAAACATAACTCAGATTGGCATGAGCATCACCGATTTTGAGAAAACGCCCCTTTACAGAGTGTTGGAACTAATCAAGATTGAAGCAGAAAGGTACAACGTTTCGATCATCGGATCAGAGTTCTGTGGATTAGCCCCCCTACGCGCCATAACAGACACCGCTGGATACTATTTGAAACTCGATGAATTCAATCAAGACAAAGTGCTTGAACTAGCTATACAGCAGCTCATAGAAAAAAAGGCGAGGGAAACGTGATCACAAGAGAAGTGGATCTGCTGGTTGAGAACGCAAGCGAACTTATCACTTTGCGGGAAGGAAGCCAAAGACCCCTAGTAAGTGACCAAATGAAGAAGCTCGGGATTATTCAAAATGGCAGCATCGCTATTGACGAAGGAAAAATCGTTGCTGTAGGTCAAACACGCGAACTCCGAAAGAAAATTCAAGGCAGAGAAGCCATCGACGCGAGTGGAAGAGTAGTCATGCCTGGTTTTGTCGACCCCCACACGCATCTTGTTTTCGCTGGCTCAAGGGAAGATGAGTTTGAGATGAGGATTGATGGTACCTCCTACATGGACATCTTGGAACAGGGCGGTGGGATTCTGAAGACCGTGAGGGAAACAAGAGGAGCCAGCAAACAGAAACTCGTAGAAGCCTGCGAGAAAACTCTGAACACCATGCTGGAACATGGGACAACCACGGTGGAAGCGAAGAGCGGGTATGGACTAACCACAAAGGATGAAAAGAAGTGTTTAGAGGTTATGGGAAGGCTGAACGAGGTACATCCAATTGATATAGTGCCGACCTTCCTTGGGGCGCACGCGATCCCAATGGAATACCGAGACAAAACAGACGATTATGTAAATCTCATACTCAACGAGATGATACCCGCAGTTGCAACTCACAGGCTAGCAGAATTCTGCGACGTCTTCTGCGAAAAAGGCGTATTCGACCTTGCACAGTCCAAAAAGATTCTCTTAGAAGGGAAAAAACATGGCCTGATACCCCAAATTCACGCAGACGAGATGACTCTGACCGGTGGAGCCGAACTGGCCGCCGAAATCCAGGCTATCTCAGCGAGCCATCTTCTTTTCTCTTCTGACGAGGGGATAAAGGCACTGGCGAAGAAGGGCGTCATCGCGGTCCTGCTTCCTGCAGCCTCTTTCACCCTCATGGCTGGAAGATATGCTAACGCTAGAAACATGATTCACGAGAAGGTGCCCATAGCGTTAGGAACAGACTACAACCCCAGTTGCTGGGTTGAGAACCAGCAGATCATAATTGCCCTAGCTTGTCACCAGATGAAAATGACCCCCGCAGAAGCAATAGCCACTGTGACGATAAACGCTGCTCACGCCATAAGCCGAGCGCGAGAACTGGGAAGCCTGGAACAAGGCAAATACGCTGATATAATCATTTTAGACGTTCCAAGTCACCGATTTTTGGGGTATCGCTTTGGCATAAACCTTGTAGACAAGGTAGTGAAGAGAGGAAAGCTTGTTGTGGATGGAGGAAAAGTAGTCAGCTAACTTCGAATAAACCTCTCTCCTTTCAGGCTGAACTGCAACGATGTGTAAGTGTATCTTTGTTGAACAAAGAAACGAAAAGGTTTATTACGTATTACGATACAAGAAATATACGGGGAATCTGTACAATCCGTCAAGAGCAGAGGTTGTAGGATTGCTGGGTCCTGCGATATTCGTATCCTTCTTTCTCCTATTCATGTTAGTCTCCGCCGCAGTTCCCGTGCCCCTGTTTCCTGGGAACATGATACCTACTTGGCTAGGAATTTCAGATTCACCGTTTGCTAGTTACTTGGGAGCCATTGCAAATGGGGCGATCTACGGTTTTGGTATATGGTTAGCTTTTAACTTAGGGTACAGAAGATACAAGAGAGCGAATCTAGAGACGGCGACAAAGTAACAGATCTTTCCAGATAACGCGTGCGGGGAAGCAAGATTGAATATGATCATGATGGCCATCGATACACAGTTGGGTCTAGATAATAACATTTAATTTAAACTAATGATAATTAGTATTTGTTTTGCGCGCGCGCATAAGTATTGTTTAGTGTGCCGTTTGAGACAGAAGTTCGGAAGAATCAAGTTGGATAAAAGAATATGTCAAGCTTTTCTTGTGTCGGTAGTTTTTGCTATTCTTCTATTGGGGCCAGCTTCGGTCCGCCTGGGCGTGTCGAGTGAACGCAGAGGTTCACGGGTTGACAAGTTACGTTTTGTTGCGATTCCGTCGGCGAATACCCGATTGGCGGCGATTCGGGCCGGACAGATTGATGTGATGGAGGGTATCCGCCCGAGTACGATAGAGGGCCTCGCGTCTGAAGGCTTTACAGTGCTGTCCTCACCAGGTTTCCATCTAGGCTTTGTGGGCTTTAACCTGCACAGACCAATACTTGATGACGTGCACTTCCGACATGCCCTCGTCCACGGCTACAACCAGGAAGCGATCGTAGCGTCAATCTACCGATACACCGTCACCACGGTCCAGTCGCTCGTCCCCCCGGCCCAAGGAGGCTGGATGGCCCCCGACATTCCGAAACATCCGTTCAACCATGGAGATGAGAATGCCGCGCCGGGCACGGAGAGCGTCTTCGGGATCCTGAAGGGCGCGGGATACACCTACCACGGCACTGGCTACGGAGACCTCACCGCTTATTGGACCGACCCAGATGGTGACCAATTACCGGAGATGACGTTGTACACGCCGACGTTTGAGGTGGCACCGACCGCAGCCGAGCATGGTGCCCGAATTGTCGCTGAATGGAATAGATGTGGCCTCAACAACATCCTACATGAACCACTTGATTACGGTACCTATACGCACTTGGTCTTTGACCTCTACGACTTCGACATGTTCATGATATTCTGGAGGGTGGGAAGATTTCCTACTCATTTGTATGAGTGGTTACATACCAGCACCGTGCCGTGTCACCCCAATGTCCTAGGTATAGCGGATCCATACATCGACCATCTCACTGAACTAGTCATGTACAGCCTTAACCACGCTGAGCAGGTGTGGGCTGCTCATGAGATTCAAAGATACTTGGCGTCCCCAAACCGGACTCCGTGGGCGTTTCCTTGGATGTCCCTTCACTCGAGAGTCTACTTCGAAATCTACTACCCTCAGCTTACAGGAATGGTCAATTCTCATGGGTTTGGCTCACTCAACTATTGGACCCTGATGACCGCAGGTTGGAACACGCCTGATGGAAACCATCCAACAAGGGGCGACAACTCCTTCACATACTGCATTTCTAGTGAACCTGAGAGCTTCAATCCTGCTCGGATTCCTAGTGCGTACGAGCAGCACGTCTTCGACGGCGTCTTCGACGAGCTGGTGCAGATGAATCCATACACCCACGATGATCTGCCCTGGATCGCCACAGGCTGGGAACCAGAGGAACTCATCGACGAACCCGTCATCTTAGACAGTGAGAACAGACATCTCAATCGTCCAGCAGGAAGCACCCTTAACATCGATTACGGTATGAAAGCTACCTTCACCATGAGGGATGACGTGTACTGGCACGACGGCAACCCCTTCACAGCTTATGACTGTGAGTTCGCCTTGGAATTTGTGAGAAACAACCAGATACCACGATTCTTGGAAGCGTGTGAACATATGGTCGATGTGCAGGTCGCCAACTCCACGACCTTCTCTGTCTACGCAGATCGGCGCAGTCAATATTTCCTTTATGACTGGTCGCGCCTCGCCTGCATGTTTCCTCCTCAGGTGTGGGCTTGGCTTGACGGTGCACCCTTGGAGACTCTTCTCGCATACGATCCAACGAGTAACACTACTGACACAGGGCCGTGGCCAACGCCAACCTGCCTCATCGGCACCGGCCCCTTCATCTTCGACCACTATGATCCAGTCAATATGACTGGAGAAGAACATCGTAATGGAAACTACTTCGTAACGACCGAAGAGATAGAAGACCTCTTGGTGGACCTGTTTCATAAATGCGGTGACATAGACCGAAATGGCTGGGTCTGGGCGGAAGACAAGTACAGGTGGGGACAGGCCTTCCTTACACACCCCGGGGACGCAGCCTACGACCCATACACCGACTTGAACGGCGACGGCGACATCGACTTCGCCGACGGCTCCATCATCAGCGCCAACTGGGGCGACAAAAGAAAATACCCCTAATGGGCGCGCAAATCAAGAGATCTTAAATCCGCAGAACGTGAAGGCACTTAAACCTTTTAAGGAGAAACTAGCGAAACCTCGCTGTAGTGAGAATCAGCATGATCAAAATCGCCTACGAGCCCTTCAACGAAATCGTCATCAAGGAGTACATTCGGTTTGACAAGATCGAGGATCTGATTTACATCTTCGCTCAGGCTAGAGCTAGCGGAGCCCCTGTGTCCCTCAGCTGGGTCAATGGCATAGTGTTTGTACATGAGCCGCTACTTTCAGATAATGATCAAGTAGTGGAAGATCTTCTAAAAGGCAGAATCTATTGGACAAACGTGAGCTTCGCTGAAATGCCGAAGTACACACCAGTCTTCGAGACAAGGGAAAAGCTGCAAGTACCGATAATCAACGTGAGTTCAAGCGCTACACTCAGTCAAGTGGCCGAATGGCTCAAGCAACAAAAATAACGTAGATGCACCCTCGCTTTTTCAGGCTGTCATTTCTTCGAGGGCGTTCTTTTTTCTCCGTGTTGGGTTTAGTTGTCTAAACTATGCAAGGAAAACCTTATTTCTCTAAGGTTCTGAGAGGAAGTGAGGAGCCGATATGATAGAAAAGGCTTCAAAAACTCTTTCTAGGCGCCCTGAACATGCTCCAGTCAGATGTATAACGGGTTCTGAGCTGCACTGCAAAAACTGGCAGATCGAAGGCATTCTCCGCATGTTGCATAACGTTGTGGATCCCGACGTCGCCAAAGACTCTGAGAATCTTATCGTTTACGGTGGCACCGGAAAGGCGGCTAGGAACTGGAAGTGCTTCGACAGAATAGTCGAAACCCTCACAGGGTTGGAGACTGACGAAACTCTTTTGATCCAGAGTGGAAAACCGGTAGCAGTTTTCAAGACGCATGACTGGGCTCCAAGGGCTTTGATTGTAAACAGCATGCTTGTTCCCAAGTGGGCAACTTGGGACTACTTCTACGAACTGGAACAGAAGGGGCTGATCATGTTTGGACAGATGACAGCGGGTTCTTGGGCATATATCGGGACCCAGGGCATTCTGCAAGGGACCTACGAAACCCTGGCAACCGTTGCGAGGGAGCACTTTGGAGAAAGCCTAAGGGGAAAACTGGTTCTAACGGCGGGATTAGGCGAAATGGGCGGAGCCCAACCACTCGCGGTCACCATGAACGAAGGCGTCGCCCTAGTGGTTGAAATTGACAAAAACGCCATCACCAGAAGACTGAAACATGGATACCTGGAAACCTGGACCGACGACCTAACCGATGCAATCAACATGGCTCACCAAGCGAAAGAAAACCATGAACCTCAGAGCATTGGACTGCTCGGTAACGCTGCCGAAGTGCATCCAGAACTCGTTCGGCGAGGAATCGTCCCAGACGTTGTGACTGACCAGACAGCTGCGCATGATCCTCTCAACGGTTACTACCCCGCTGGACTTTCAAAGGAAGAGGCTGACGAGCTGCGACAAAACAACCCCACAGAGTACATGAAGAAAACTCAGAGAAGCATGCGTGTTCAGGTGGAAGCCATGGTCCAGATGATGCATAAAGGAGCGGTCACCTTTGAGTATGGCAACAACCTACGACAACAAGCCTATAACGCTGGGTTCCACGACGCCTTCGCTTTCCCAGGCTTTGTAAAAAGGTATATCAGACCCATGTTTTGCGAAGGAAGGGGGCCCTTTCGTTGGACGTCCCTTGTTGGAGAGCCAAAAGACATCTACACGCTTGATGATGTCATCCTTCGAGAATTCTCCTACAACAGAGAACTCTGCCGCTGGATAGAGAAAGCAAAGAACCAAGTCAAGTTTCAAGGCTTGCCCGCTCGAGTCTGCTGGTTGGGTTTCGGCGAAAGAGCAACGTTTGGAAAAATCATGAACGACATGGTTCGGAAAGGAGAACTCGCGGGTCCCATATGGATCGGAAGGGATCACCTAGACGGGGGAAGCGTTGCGTCTCCAAACAGAGAAACTGAAGGCATGATCGACGGCAGCGACGCCATAGCTGACTGGCCAATCCTGAACGCCCTTCTGAACGCGGTCGCCGGAGCAACATGGGTCTCCGTTCACCACGGTGGAGGCGTGGGAATCGGTTACAGTATACACGCAGGAATGTGCCTAGTAGCAGACGGCACAGCAGAAGCCGAACGAAGGATTGTCAGAGTGCTAACCACTGACCCAGGAACCGCCATAGTTCGACACGCTGATTCCGGCTACGAAAAAGCGAAAAAGATAGCGAAGACGAAAGGGCTCAAGATACCTATGTGAAAATAGTAGGGCCCACCAACCGTCAAATATTAGACAAACGCCTGACACTATAGCATTTTTATAATTCTCCATGGTGATTAGAAAAGACTAGGAATGATGACGATGGAAGAAGCGTTCATTGACGGTGAGAGCCTAACGATAGAGGACGCAGTTGCAGTTGCCCGTCATGGTGCCCAAGTAGAGATCCGACCAGAGGCGAAAGAGAAGGTCAAGAAATGCAGACAAGTTCTTGAAGAGTTCGTGAAAAAGAAGAAGGTCGTCTATGGCGTTACAACCGGATTCGGAGCTCTAGGCCGAATAATCATCCCTTTGGAGGATATGAAGAAGCTCCAGTCCAATGTCATCAGAAGCCATTCTGCAGGTGTGGGGAAGTCTGTAGGCAAGGATGTGACGCGGGCGTTGATGCTTTTGCGAGCCAACACCTTGGCTAAGGGAAATTCAGGAATTAGATTGGAGACCTTAGAGACCTTGGTTCAAATGATAAATGAAGAGGTGCATCCAGTGATTCCCGAGAAGGGATCTGTAGGCGCCAGTGGTGATCTGGCTCCCCTATCACACATGACATTGGTGATTATGGGTGAAGGTGAAGCAGAGTACAAAGGAAGAGTGAGAGGTGGAAAAGAAGCTATGAAAAAGGCTGGAATCCACCCTGTTGAACTCGACTCCAAGGAAGGCCTTGCCTTGAACAATGGCACCCAGCTAATGGCAGCCATAGGGGCATTAGCCCTCTACGATGCGGAAAGGCTGATGAAGACTGCCGAGATAGCGGCCTCCATGAGCCTCGAGGCCTTGAGCGGAATATCCGACGCTTTTGACGAGAGAATACATAGAGTAAGACCGCATCCTGGCCAGATAACGGTTGCCCGGAACATACGCTCTATAACTGCTGGTAGCCAGATAATCCAGTCAAGCGAAACGCTTATGAAAACCATGGGGAAACATGAGACTCGACCGCCTCAAGACCCTTACAGCTTGAGATGCACTCCGCAAGTCTTGGGTACGGTGAGAGACGTAATATCCTATGTGAGAAAAGTTATTGAAACCGAGATCAACTCAGCTACAGACAACCCTCTAATCTTCATTGATAATGGTCAATGCTTATCCGGTGGGAACTTTCATGGACAACCCGTCTCAGTCGCCATGGACATGTTAGGCATAGCTTTGACGGTCCTCGGCAACATTTCGGAGAGAAGAATAGCGAGGCTGGTTGATGAAAATCTAAGCATGGGATTGCCCGCCTTTTTGATTCATCAGGAAGCAGAAAAGGGGATACATTCTGGGTTTATGCTTGCCCAAGTAATAGCAGCAGCCTTGGCTTCGGAGAACAAGTCTTTGGCGCATCCTGCCAGTGTCGATTCGATACCCACCTCTGCGAATTTTGAAGACTTTGTGAGCATGGGTTCAATTGCGGCGAGGAAAGCTATGGAAGTTCTACGAAACGTACAATATATCGTAGCTATTGAATTGTTGTGTGCGGCTCAGGGTGTTGACTTTAGAGGTCCAGACAAGCTGGGAAAAGGAACCAAGGCTGCTTATTCAGTTATACGAAAGAAGGTGCCCATCTTGAAGGAAGACAGAGTGCTTTCTATCGATATAGAAAAGGTAACGGAATTAGTTCGAAGTGGAGAGCTAGCGGAGATCGCTGGGAAGGCTCTGGCTTCTACATAAGAACAGCTAAGTTGATTTGGCCAGTTCCTGCAATGCCGTCAATCGTTTAACGATGTTTGGGTGGGTAGAGAAGAGTTCCGTTATCCGGTCAGCAGTAGTCACTCTTTTTCTGAGGATGTCTTCAACAAGGCGGCGATCAGTCGCTTGCGGTCCTAACCTTGCTAAGGACACAATGTCTGATTCGGCCCGATCTGGGTCCGTTATAAAGAGCGACTTCAACGAGCTGAAGCCACTTGCACCTCGACGGCCTCTCTTCTTTTTTCTCGTCGAGCGCACTATTTTGGCCAAACCTTCCGACAGCTTGCGAGGGCCGTCCTCAACTATCGATGCACTGTGGCGGTCGGCGAAGTATTCACGCAGACGGCTTAGGTAGAGGGTGAACATTGTGAGAACCCAGTAGAGCGCGATGCTGGCGATGCCTATGAGGGCCGCTCCACCGCCGCCTCTATCGTCTCTACTACCGTAACCAGACAGAAGCATGGAGAAGCCGATGTAATAGAATAACGCAGGCAAGATGGAGACAAACATCATCACCTGAACGTCTCTATGCTTGAGATGGCCGAGCTCATGCCCTACTACGCCTTCAACTTCTTCAGGCTCAAGCGTTTTCAACAGTTCCGTCGTCACCGCGACTCTACTTCCGGCGATGGGTGAGCCGTAAGCGAAAGCGTTGGGCACCGGGATGTTCGCCTTCATGACTTTAGGCGTAGCAATGCCGCTCTTGCGGCTTAGTCGTTCCACCATATCGTATAATTCGGGATCATCTGACTTTGTAACTTCTTTTGCGCGGTACATGGCATTTATTAGGTATGGAGCTAGTAGCCACTGGATGATGTTGAATATGATGACGAAGAGGGCTAATGTGGTGAGGCTGAATGCCCCGGTTACGCTGAGAATAACCGTGAAGAATAGCGTAGACAACCCTATGATGACTGCTAATGTTCCCAGTACAGAGAACCGAAGTTTCCACATGTTCATAATTTTGCCTCAGAAGAGTGAGACAAGAAGGGGCGCTTATATTCTTTTCTGACACTTCTTGTTTTCAACTTCTTAACTCTGACAATACTTTTCTTGATTTATCTTTAACTATTCGGGCCAATTCTTGGGTCACCACACCCTCGATCGCTGCTTTTTCAAGCTTCTCTTCATCAAGTTTCTCGATTTTGCCATCAGGCCATGTACAGATGTCCACTTCCAAATCTACATAACGAATTCCATACGGATATAGCTCGATAGGCGTGTTTAGGTTAACGTATGTTCCTTTGTATCTTCCTTCCTTCGAGAAGTATGCCGTTTTGAAGTACCACTCGCCTAGCTTGGCTTCAGTGACAGCCCGGTCGCCAGGCTCTTTACGCGTCTTGAGACCGTCGTAAATTCCTTTCCTTTCGAAAATCCGGGAAACCCGAATCACTGAATCACTGTGGTCGAAATCCTCAATCAATGCTTTTCCCAAACTTAAGGTTCTTCCGTCAAGTTTTACGTGTTCTATTTCTATGACAGAACCCGCATCAGGATACTCCTTTTCAGTGGTTTGCTCGAATAGTCTTCCCACCTCTCCGGGAGAACAACCCTTTTCGAGAAGCTTCTCAGCCATATCGACTGCTGATGAGACGTTTCCTCCGCAGGCCTTGTAGAAGTGATGCCCATCAATCGTCAGAGCAACGGGTCTCCGGATGCCATCTAACTTCCTTTTAGATAAGGCGGGAAATTCCACATCCACGGAATAGGGGCCTTCCCAAAGGGTTGCAGGAGCTTTAACCTTCTCAGCTTTCTTCAGAATTGCTTCTTCCTCTTTCACGAGTTTGGCTATTTCATCCTTCAGCACTTTAGCGGGTTGATCGGCCGCTGCAGTGCGCCATAGGATACCACGGTTAGGAGGAGCCAGTTCTTTTCCGAGTTCGAGGAGTTGAGATCGCTTTTCTGGATCTCGAATTCTGCGGCTGATTTTGACTTGGGGTTTTGGCAGTAAGACGGCATATTTTCCAGGGATCTTTATGTCTCTTGTCAAGACAGGCCGTCTAGAGCGTCGCCTTTCTTCTATCTGGAGGACAACTTCCTTCAAGTTAGGATTGGATATTTGTTGGTCGGCAATTCTGCCCACGGTAGTGCCAATGTCCACAAGTAGGGAGTGAGATTCAGGTTCTGCCTCCTTTATGATTCCCTTGTAAATCCCATCCATAGTGAACGGCCATTTTCTTACGACGACATCGTCGAGGTGAGACTGCAGCGCTGAGATCAAAGTGGCTATGGGTTCGACTTTCCCTAAGGCTCTAACTCCCTGTAAATCGCGTCGATCGTAAACGTCGAGATCAGGCGAGTCATCGTTTCTGTTTAACCTGAACCGTTCGCTTGTGGTAGTCGACGGTTGAGCTATGTCAAAGCCATGATCGAGGAGAAGCCTTGTTAATGCAGTTGAGTAGATGCCCCGTATTCGAACTCTCGCCACTTTGAGCCCTCCGTTAGGAGCCGCTTGTCTCTACCTCAATTAGATTTCCTATTTTGGTGACGTGAAACTTTACGCCTAAGATTTCTTCTGCTAGCCATATATTAGTGTCCAAGTGTTCAGTCCTAGCTCGAGTAAGGTAGACGGATCTGCCATTGGCCAACGCCACGTAGGGCACAAGCATGTCCGCTAAGTGCACATCCACAGTAGCCTGAGACTTTATCTCTTCAAAGAGGTTTTCAGCAGCTTCCCTGCCCACAGCTTCACTTGGCTTACGAAGTTCACCGATCGCGTCGCCACCCAGAAGGACCCCTGTACTGGTCTTTGCCCATACTACGAGGGAGCTCCCTTTCTGAAGGAGGTTGGACCGGTCATTTACAACTTCAATCTCTGCGCGGTAACCTCTGGCCTCCAAATATGTATTAGCCGCCGTAGCCTGGCGTTCCGCAACTCTCCGATCCGCTAAGAACGTACACACCGAGACACCGCGCAATTCCTCTAAAATTCCAAACTCCTCGAGGCGTAGCGGTCTCAAGTTTTGACACGGCTGAGTCTCTAGGAATGT
>JABAOH010149170.1_pt2 | contig 11841 bp, 8 predicted proteins | sample 7062181 | NCBI WGS metagenome assembly JABAOH01 (sample SAMN14538630, study PRJNA623070) | marine sediment metagenome | biome: marine biome [ENVO:00000428]; feature: marine pelagic biome [ENVO:01000023]; material: deep marine sediment [ENVO:00002113]; isolation source: pool of 5 deep marine... | reverse complement strand
ATTGCATCAACCCCACTACCCGTAATCGCATCGACGCCGCTTCCAGTAATCGCATCGACGCCACTGCCCGTAATTGCATCGACGCCACTACCGGTGATCGCGTCTACGCCGCTACCGGTGATTGCATCAACCCCACTACCCGTGATTGCATCAACGCCGCTACCGGTGATCGCATCGACGCCGCTACCGGTGATTGCATCAACGCCGCTACCGGTGATCGCATCGACGCCGCTACCGGTGATTGCATCAACGCCACTACCGGTAATCGCGTCTACGCCGCTTCCAGTAATCGCATTAGTTCCACTTTGCTGTGTACCGGCAATAGATGCCGGTGCCAAGAGGACCGCAACAAGCGACGCTCCCAGAGCACATAATGCTCTGGCGCTTTTTGCGTTAGCCATTTTTATCGCTCCTTATTTGTCTTAGGTAATTCCTATATCCCTGATTACCTAAGTAATTGCCGGATCAGAATCCGTCCGATCTGACTATTAATTGCCAGGCATCTATTCGTTGTTTTCCTGGACTTCCAACCCTCGCTCTATTAAAAGCTCTCGCAAGTCCGATTTCGCATCTGGAGTCTCAATGTAATGGTACATGCCAAATCCAGTCTGAATCGTTCGGTCTACGGTTTTTTCCAACTTCTCCCTTGCGACAAACCAGTTATCTAGTTCTTCCAAAAACTCCTGTCCTCTGTTCTTTACATACGCATCAAACATCTCAAGAGTAGTTGGTGTTACGCCATTTTCGGCAAATACTATTCGTTCAAAAACGCCTTCTTCTGGGCTGCCTTTTTCTATGTTCCTTGCCGCGGTGGAAAAGAAGTTATGTGCCACTTGGCCTAATCGTTCCACCAATTCAGCTGAAAGCGCCTCAGGAATAAATTCCCTTCTGAGAACTTTCAGCAGGTTTTTCTCCGTCTCGACTACCGCACCAATTCGAATTAGTTCTTTCAGCATTGGGCGCGGCGCCATATCCCCGCTATATGTCCTGACAAGTTCCACGAACGAAGGCGTTCCACCATCAACTGGAGACTCGTAGGGAATTTCCAGTGGTACACCGTAAGGTCCAAGATACCTTGGATCACTGTGCCAGCCAGCCAAAACCCTCGCCGGTCGTGAATAATTTCGCGATTGAGGATCAGACCTCATCGCTCGGTCAATAACGTTTTTGACCTCCTTTCTCGTCAGTCCAGTCAAAATGGCGACTTTTGACTGGTTCACCCTGGACGTCTTGTCGAAATGCCTAATCGCCATCTCGACGTAGACGTCTTTCGCCGCTTCCGAGAAATCCCCATGTGACACACCTTGGCTGACCAGAAGCTTGACCAACGGCTTCAGCATCATCCTCAGGGCGAGTCTCAAATGCTCTTTTACGTTTTGTCCCATATTGGGATTTGACTCCGAGGCAATATGTAAATTAAACGGAGGTTATGTAACCTTGCAAGTCTTAATACTATCTTGTTGTTTCATTTGAACAACTGATTGTTTTGAATGTCGCGATTATGTCAAAACTGGTGATTTTCATGACCCGAGAAACTCGGATGCAGCGACGATAACCCTATGAATTTACAGTTTTTTCTCTATAAGGTTAATTCTGCCCAAATATTGCCTGGGTATCACTTCGGTGCCAGCTCAGATAGCAAACGATTCCCTGCCTTAGCGAGAGAACGGTCCAGAAATTAGTGGATTTGCGCAAAAATCGGCTCAGATTTGCCGAAATATCCTGTGCTTAGATTCTGATAGAGGCTTGTGCGCTATTCGCTGAAATGTTCGATTCAGCGATTATTCGAATATACCCGACTCCGTGCTTTCATCTTCGAAGTAGAACACCCCTACTCCTACGGCCCGACATTCATCGTCTCTGTCAGAAACCTCATGAAGAGTCTCATATGCCGCGAGAAAATCGTCTACCGATTCAACGAGTCCAGACGCTTTATCTGAACACACTCTTCTTATTCGCCGAACATCATGCTCACCAACAGAATGTGTAAACGCCGACACGTGAATCCACGGATTTTCAGATCTATCTTTGTCAATGTTGTGGTCTAGCGACAACGCTGCGGGATAAAGCACGTGTGCTAGTCCACGAACGAACTTTTCATGATTTTCCAAGCCTACGACTGACCTGGAAACAGCCTTGAGTTGACCACTTTCAAGTTCTTCCACCACTCCCATTCTCTTCAGTTCTGTCCTCATCGCTCCGGGAGGTATATCGCCACCATACTTCTTGACAAGACCTGCAAAAGAAGGATCTCCAGAATCGAAATCAAGTACTTTTGGCACACCATTCTCGGAGGTGTATTCGCCCTCGGTAAACCATCGATGCATCACCTGGCTCATCGGAGCGAGCTTTGTCATCTCTATGGCATCGCCGCTTTCAGTCTTATCGCGGATCCTTCGGACTTCTTTTCGGGTCAGGCCCGTCATAACTGCAACTCTAGATATATTTGTTGGCCGACCGCGCAGCCCATAATCTTTTCCGGCCACATCAACAAAGGCTGTTTTGGAGATTTCAGCGAATTCCCTATAACCAATCCCTGCTTTGAGAAAAGCTCGAGCGATCGGCCTAAGGACAAGCAGCATTGCCCCAAGAATCTGTCGCTGGATGTCGTTTTGCATGGGCCGAAAATATATTGGTGATTCTGAAAATTTGCTAACAAAATGACGGACTTGGGAAAAATAGCCCAAGTTTCTACCTGCGGCGCTCTGAAGTGCAATAAATGAAACTTTAGGAATACTTAGGTTTTTGCGTTTGCTGCCAGTGCCAGATCTGGCTATGAGCTTTTTAGCAATGAATTGAGACCAGCTTCATCGATGGTCTCTACGCCCAGTTGCTGTGCTTTGGTGAGTTTCGAACCGGCTTTTTCGCCGAAGACTACGTAAGTCGTGTTCTTGGAGACGCTACCTGTGACTTTGCCGCCGAGCGCCTGAATTTTTTTCTTGGCCTCATCACGCGTCATGTTCGGCAGAGTGCCGGTCAGAACAAATGTCTTTCCGGCGAGCGGCCCATCGGCTGGACTTTGTTGCGGCTCAGATTCCTCCCAGTGCACGCCTAAGTCACGGAGCGCCTGGATTACCTCCCGGTTATGCTCCTCGCCGAAAAACGATCGGATGCGCGACGCAACTATCGGCCCAACGTCCGGCACATCGACCAACTCACTTTCTGCGGCCGACATCACAGCATCGAGCTTGCCAAAATGCGTCGCGAGCGCAGCAGCTGTCGCCTCCCCCACCTCACGAATTCCCAGCGCATAAAGGAATCGTTCCAGCGTTGTCGATCGGCTCGCATCAATCGCCGTAATCAAGTTTTCGGCAGACTTGTCCCCCATGCGCTCGAGCGCAGCAAGTTCTTCTTTCTCGAGGCGAAAAATATCTGCCGGCGTCTTGATCCGATCGATTGTCACCAGTTGCTCGATGAGCTTCGAACCCAGACCTTCAATATCCATCGCCTTGCGCGAGACAAAGTGCTTGAGCGACTCGGCACGCTGGGCCGCACAATACAAACCACCCGTACACCTAGCGACCGCTTCGTCGCCTTCCCGTGCCACCGTCGAACCGCATACTGGGCAGCGCTTCGGCAGCTGTACTGGCTTGGTTCCCTTGGGACGGCGGCTGGCAATGACCCCAACGACTTCCGGAATGACGTCGCCAGCGCGCCGAATCGTCACGGTGTCACCGACCCTCACATCCTTGCGATGCAATTCATCGATGTTGTGCAGCGTCGCGTTGCTGACGGTGACGCCCCCGACGAACACCGGTTTCAGGCGTGCCACTGGCGTTACCGCACCGGTCCGGCCAACCTGAAACTCAACGCCTTCAACGGTTGTGAGCTCTTCCTGCGCCGGGAACTTGTGAGCAATTGCCCAGCGCGGCGCGCGCGACACAAAACCGAGCTCTCTCTGCTGCACCAGGTCATTTACCTTGTACACCACACCATCAATCTCATAAGGCAGCGAATCGCGTTTTGCCCCCATCTCCTTGTAAAAGGCCAAGCAGCCCTCCACGCCGGCCACGACACCGCGTTCCGGGCACACCTTCAAACCCCAGCTTTGGAGCCGGTCAAGCACCTCGCTATGCGTCGCCGGAAGATCGCCGCCATCGATCTTGCCTACCGAATAGGCATACATATCGAGCGGCCGCTCCGCGGTGAGGCGCGGATCCAGTTGCCTGAGACTGCCGGCGGCTGCATTGCGCGGATTGACGAACGTCTTTTCCCCTTTCGCCCTGGCCTGCTCGTTATACGCCTCAAACCCGGCCTTTGGCATGAAGACCTCACCCCTGACTTCGAGCGATGGAGGATAGCCGCTGCCAATAAGTTTCAGTGGTACGGCGTCAATCGTTCGTACGTTGTGGGTTATGTCCTCACCGGTGGTACCGTCACCACGGGTCGCAGCACGAACGAGCCTACCCTCCTCATACAGCAGGCTGACCGCAGCACCGTCGAGCTTCGGTTCTGCGGCGTACTCGAGGGTGCCCGCATCGGCTTCGAGTTCCAGCCGATCCGTGACCCGACGATGAAATTCACGCAATTCCTCTTCCGCGAAAGCGTTGTCCAGGGACAACATCGGAACCTGATGTTGCACGGTGCCGAATGCGGCAATAGGAGCATCGCCCACCCGTTGTGTCGGCGAATCATCAGTGATGAGATCGGGATGTTCGCGTTCGATCGCCTGCAGGCGACGCATCAACCGGTCGTACTCCGCATCCGGAATCTCGGGATCATCGAGAACGTGATACTGATAATTGTGGTGTCGAATCTGCTCTTTCAGTGATTCCAGTTCTTCTTTGACGGATGCCATGACGGGCGAGAATGTGCCCGCTCAGGCAACGAGGTTACTGTGCTGAAACTGGATTACCTCTTCCCGCAGGTAGCGCTCTCGCTGGATGCTCAGCGTGCTACCGGATTCGTCGAGTAGTTCAGCGCTAAGCGATTGTGCGAGCGCACGAGCTGCCTCCATCATCATGTCGAATGCCTCGACAGCATCGATGGGGCCAGGAAGCACCAGAAACAAACTGATTCCCGGAATCTCCTGATCCTTGATATTGGCGAGATCGAAGCTCCCGGGTTCGACCAGGCTGGCGGCGCTGAAGACTGTTTTGTCTTCGTCATTGCCATCGTAACGATGAAATATGCCGAATTTGCCATGGCGCAGCCCGATACCGCGCATACTCAAGATCAACTCGTCACCCTTGAACGCACCACCCTCTCGTGCAATGAGGCGCAAAGTGACGATCTTCTGATCCTCCCTGACCGGCGCCTCCTCAACCGGCTCCGCCTGTGGCACTTCATCGCCAACGGGCTCTTCGGCCTGGTCCTCGCTCCGCTCATCACCAAGAGTGGGGGCAACGCGACGATCCGGGGGACTTTGCTCAGAAGGCTTGGATCGTTCGCGGCGGCTGTATATATAGACACCGGCGATAACCAGTATCCCGAAGAACAACAACAGCCAGCGTAAACCGTCCATTTCTCAACGACCTAACTCGCCACCATCTTCACAGCTTCATCAAGGTCAACCGAAACGAGGCGAGAAACGCCGGGCTCCTGCATCGTTACTCCAGTGAGCTGGCGTGCGAGCTCCATTGTGCCCTTATTGTGCGTAATGAACACGAACTGCACCTTTTCAGACATTTCGCGCACGATATCGCAGAAGCGGCCGACGTTGGCATCATCGAGCGGTGCATCGACCTCATCGAGCAGACAAAACGGCGCAGGATTTAGCTCAAAAATCGCGAATACCAGCGCAACGGCAGTCAGCGCCTTCTCACCGCCCGACAAGAGGTGAATCGTGCTATTTCGCTTACCCGGCGGCCGCGCCATTACCGTAACACCTGCCGACAGAAGATCGTCACCTGCCAGCTCTAGATAGGCATGGCCGCCACCAAAGAGTTTCGGGAACAGTCGCTGAAAGCCCGCATTGACATCATTGAACGTATCGCGAAACCGCGATCGAGTCTCGCGGTCAATCTTACGGATCGCACCCTCCAGGGTTGCCAACGCACTGTTGAGGTCTTCGAGCTGTGAGTCGAGATAGGCTTTGCGTTCGGATTGCTCCTTGAACTCGTCAATTGCAGCGAGATTGATCGGGCCCAGGCGATCGATGCGGGCGCGTATTTTCTCGAGCTTCCCTTCCCACGTCTCGACATCAGCCGACTCATCCATTTCACTTATGAGTGATTCGAATTCGAAATCGGTCGCGTCCAGCTGCTCGACAAAGCCCTCGCGCCTGACTCGCACTTCGCGCGTACCCATTTCAGCTTCGGTAACAAATTGCCTTGCCTCATCGACAGACTGATCAATCTGCATGCGCTCCTGGTCGAGGTTACGAAGTTTCTCCTCGACTTCTTCAACCAGCTTACGAGCTGCTGCTAACTCCTCTTCAACCGCAACGCGATTTGCCAGCTGTTTTTCGAGCGACTGCTTGTTGTCGGCGAGCGGGGTCTGGCGCTGCTTGAGCTGCTCACGAATTTCCACCTCGCGACTCTGAAACTGCTTCAGCTGCGACTGCATACGCTCGAGGTTCTGTGCTGCTGATTCCTTGCTCGTCCGACGGCTCTCGAACTGAATCGTGATGTTCTGAACCGACTGACGGTCTTCCTGCGCCTGTTCACGAACGCGCTGCAGCTCGGTACGCAGCTCATCCCGCCGCGCTTCGAGTGTCTGCCGTAATGTCTCGAACTCCTCCAGCGATTCCATCGCCTGATTGAAACTGCGGCGCGACTCACGAAGCTGCTCTGCCGCCGAAATATGCTGGTTATCGACGTCGCTCGCCTCCTCCGTAAGAGACGCCTGGCGCGCATTGGCCTGGTCTACCCGATACTGGGCAGCATCGAGAGCCGCCTTCAGCTCGGAATATTCGTTCAGCAAGGCCGTCGCATCGGCTTGCAGAGCCTCGCGGCGTTCTTCGAGTTGGTTAAGACGAAAGCGTCCATCCTGCAGCAACTTCCCGGCACTCTCGAATCGCGCTTGCAGTTCCCGGATCTCGCTCTTGAGTCGACGCATGTCGTGTTCTCGCGAGAGAACCCCCGCCTTCGGATCTTTATCGCGCGACACCCGCAACCACTGCTTGCCGAGCCAGATTCCGTCGGCGGTGATGACCGAGGCGTCATCGCCAACAGACTCACGGATTGCCAGGGCACTGCTCAGCGTATCCGCAATACGGACCTGTGACAGTAAACGATGGACGGGCTTCGGCGCGCTCGAAACTTTGGCCGCAAGCGTGTCGGAAATATCGAACAACTCTGGTTCGCTGCCCTGCTCCTGCAGAATCGTCAGGCTGCCCGTACGCAGCTTGGCGATACTCTCTGTAACCGGCGTGATGTCACTGACGCAGATCGCCTGCAGATAATCGCCGAGAACTGTCTCGACGGCTTTCTGCCAGCCTTCCGCAACGTCAAGCGTCTGAGCGACTTTCTTGTTCGCATCGAGACCGGAACCCGACAGCCACTCCTGCACGCCTTCGTCGCCCTCGCCGAGAGCAGCCTTTTGTAACGCCTCGAGCGACGCATACCGGCCCTCGGCCTCCTGCAGCGTTGCCCGTCGCTCGTCGACGAGCCGCGTCAGTTTGCCGTCCTGCTCACGCAGCTTGCGAATCTTGTCTGCAATGTCTGCCAAATGGCGGTCGAATTCTTCCCGTGCCTGCCGCTTACGCTGTTCCTGCGCGGCTATCTCATCGAGTTCAGCCTTCAATTCCTCGGCACTTGCGCCGGACCTGGCTTCTTCGAGCTTCCTGCGACGATCACTCAGGCTCTGGAGCCTCGATTCGATCTCCTCAGAGCGGGTCTGTTCGACATTGCGCGACTGCTGCGTCTCGTTGAAACGAGCCGTGAACTCATCCCATTCATGCTGCCAGTCCGCAAGCGCCTGTTCCGCCCGATGTAACGAATCCACCGATGCCTTCTCACTCTGCCGCGCCTGCTCGAGGCCCGGAACGAGTTCATTCAGCGTCAGCTCGAGCTGTTTGATCTCGGTCTGGTCTTTGTCGATGTGCTCGCGTATTTCATGCGCGCCCTGAATCGCCTGCTCAAGGTCCTTTTCCTGGCGTTCGCGTAGCTCGTGAGCATGCTCGATGGACTGTTCGAGCCGGGCGATCTCCGAGCCGACCTTGTAGAAACGACCCTGCACCTCGTTGAAGTCATCGTTACGCTGGCTCTGCAGCTCACGCGATTCTTCAATCTGCGCTTCGACATTGCGCTGGTCCGCAATGATCGCCTCAAGCCTGGTCTTGCGCTCTTCCAGCTGCCGTGTCGCATTTGCGGCCTGATCGTCAAGATTACCAATACGCAGTGCCAGCAATTCTGCAGCCGTGCGCCGCTCATCGTCTTTGTAACGGCCATAGCGCTCAGCCGTTTTGGCCTGGCGGTCGAGGTGCTTGATCTGCTTATCAACTTCCTCGAGCACGTCCAGAAGACGATCCAGGTTCTCCTTGGTGTGCTTGATGCGATTGGAGGTCTCCCGGCGGCGCTCCTTGTACTTGGAGATACCCGCGGCTTCTTCCAGGAATACCCGCATTTCTTCAGGTTTGGCCTCGATCAGGCGGGAGATCATGCCCTGCTCGATAATCGAGTAACTCCGTGGACCAAGGCCCGTGCCGAGGAATACCCCCGTAATGTCCTTGCGGCGGCATTTCGTGCCGTTGAGGAAGTAGTTCGAGATTCCGTCCCGAGTCACCTCTCGGCGGATGGAGATCTCCGCGTATTTTGCATACTGCCCCTCAAGGGTGGTTTCGCTGTTGTCGAACAGCAGTTCCACCGACGCTGCGCCGATAGGCTTTCTTGAGCTCGAGCCATTGAAAATGACGTCCGTGATCGAATCGCCGCGCAGGCGACTCGCCGAGCTCTCACCCATGACCCATCGAACCGCGTCGATGACGTTCGATTTCCCACATCCATTGGGCCCAACGACGCCGACAAGGCTGCTGGGGAAGGTAATGTTGGTGGGGTCGACAAAGGATTTGAAGCCAGCAAGCTTGATTTTGCTGAGTCGCATAGGGTGTCAGACGCCAGAAGTCCGTCAAATCGGGCTAGTGTAATGGAATTCGGGCAATAAAACGATTCCAGATGGCCCTTCCGAGCTGGTTGAAAATTGCGACAAAAATGGGCTTCCATGCGGCCAACATCAATGTATAATCCCGCCCTTTTCTCGATCCGGCAGGAGTTCCAGATGCCCGCAAAGAAGTCCGCGAGCAAGAAGCGAAAGAAGACGACAGCAAGCCGTAAGAAGGCTGCGTCAAAGCGAGCGAGCGCCAGGAAGGTCAGCAGGAAAAAAGTTGCCAAAAAAGCGGCCAAGAAGGCCAGCAGGAAGAAAGTTGCCAAAAAAGCGGCCAAGAAGGCCAGCAGGAAAAAGGTAGCAAAAAAGGCATCCAAGAAGGCCAGCAAGAAGAAAGTCGCCAAAAAGGCCAGCAAGAAAAAGGTCGCCAGGAAGGTCAGCAAGAAGAAAGCCGCTCCGCGCAAGAAGGCGCCCGCCAGGAGGAAGGCCCGGGCGCGTTCACGTGCAGACGTTCTTTCCGGCCCCATTCACGGCATCGAACCCTACAAGCCACGGCGAGGCGAAGAATACATGAGCCCCGCTCAACTCGACCATTTCGAGCAGATTCTCACAGCCTGGAAGCGCGAGCTGATGTTCGAGGTGGACCGCACCGTGCATCACATGCAAGACGAAGCCGCCAATTTCCCTGACCCGAACGACAGGGCCACACAGGAGTCGGAATTCGGGCTGGAGCTGCGCACGCGTGATCGCGAACGCAAGCTGCTGCGCAAGATTGACTCGGCCCTCGCACGAATCGAAGAAGGCAGCTACGGCTATTGCGATGAGACTGGTGAGGAGATCGGGCTCAAGCGCCTCGAAGCGCGCCCGGTAGCAACCCTGTGCCTCGAAGCCCAGGAACGGCGGGAATTGGCCGAGCGCCAGTTCCGAGACCGGGACGATCGCTACCGGTAACGGTAAGTCTCCTTCGCCCTATAAAGGTCGGTTCGCGCCGTCGCCGACCGGCCCGCTCCATTTTGGATCTCTCCTGGCCGCCGTCGCGAGCTATCTCGAGGCTCGGAAAAACCAAGGCCAATGGCTCGTGAGGGTTGAGGACATCGATCCACCTCGGGAACAACCCGGAGCCACCGACGAGATCCTCAAGGCTCTGGACGTGTATGGGTTCGAATGGGACGGACCTGTCACCTACCAGAGTGCAAGCCGTGATGCCCACGAGGCTGCCATTCAGGTACTTCGTGAGGCTGGGAAGGCTTACCCGTGCGGCTGCTCGCGCCGTGACCTGGCCGATGCCCGGCGCGGTTCCCTCGGCATCATCTATCCGGGTACCTGCCGTCAGGGTTGCAGCACGTCTGAATTCGCACTGCGCGTTCTTACCGATGATGATCCCATTACCTTCGAAGATCGGCTGCAGGGAGTGCAGTCACAGGCCCTCGAGTCCGAATCCGGCGACTTTGTAATCCTGCGCCGGGACACCCTGATCGCATACCAGCTGGCCGTCGTCGTCGACGACCATTTGCAGGGTATTACCGACATCGTCCGCGGCATCGACCTGATGGACTCGACGCCCCGGCAGATCTGGCTCCAGATGCTCCTTGGCTATGGCATGCCGGACTATTGCCATGTCCCTGTGGTCATTAATGATCGCGGTCAGAAATTGAGTAAAAGTCACGGAGCGTCGGGTGTCCCACTCGAAAAACCTGCCGCATGGCTGTTTGCCGCGCTGGAAACCCTGCGGCTGGAGCCACCAGAGGAGCTCGTGGGTGCGGATGTCTCTGATATCTGGGCCTGGGCGGCCGAGAATTGGGACATCACTGTGCTCACGGGCGTGACGACTCTCGACTCGCCGCACCCTTATCCGGGTCTGTAGAGCGCGCACCTGACCATCCGGTCCAAATCAAGAAACCCCTTGACTTCAAGGGGTTGGATGCACTAGCGTTGGCGGTGCAACGGGGATATGCTCCCCCGCCCCCCGTTGCAACGCCTGAAGGGGTTTACACTCCACGGCAGGCCCCCTGCGCAAGCGGGGGGCCGTTTTTTTGTCTGAATGATGACCGCGACAAAAGGCGAAAAGCGGATCTGCCGCAGCGATTTCAAGCCGGCAAGCTGGCTCAGGCACCGCCATTTGCAGACTATGTTGCCCTCCATGCCCTGGGCATATCGCCGCACGAGCAGCTTGCACCGCACCGTCCTTGAACTGCCTGACGGCGATGTCACGGCAGTGGACTGGGTCGCCGGGTCAGCCTCGATGCCCAAAATCACACCGCTCCTGGTGATACTGCATGGCCTCGAGAGTTCATCGGCGTCCGCCTACGCGCGCATGCTCATGCACGCAGCTACGGACTGTGGCTGGCGCTGCTGCGTGCTGCATTTCCGCGATTGCGGCGATTATCGCAATCGTCTGCCGCGCCGGTACCACGCGGGTGAGACGAACGACCTCCGCCATTTCCTGAAAACACTGATCGACAGCGGCAACATCGGCCCCATCGTTGCGGCGGGATACTCACTCGGCGGCAATGTTCTGCTCAAGTATCTTGGCGAATCCGGCGATAAAACTCCGCTGAGGGCCAGCGTCGCCGTCTGCGTACCGCTCAACCTGCACAAATGTGCGGAAGCTTTAAATATAGGATTTTCAAAGTTTTACCAGCGATACCTCTTAAAAAGCATGAAGGAATCTGTGGCTCGTAAGTTCGACCGTCATACAGCAGCTTTTGACTGGAACAGAACGATGCAGGCCAGGACATTCGCCGAGTTCGACGATGCTGTTACAGCACCCCTGCACGGCTTTAACGGGATGCAGGACTACTATGATCGATGCAGCTCGGTGCGATTCTTGAGGGATATTTCCGTGCCGACGCTGAT
>JABAOH010001500.1_pt2 | contig 11843 bp, 16 predicted proteins | sample 7062181 | NCBI WGS metagenome assembly JABAOH01 (sample SAMN14538630, study PRJNA623070) | marine sediment metagenome | biome: marine biome [ENVO:00000428]; feature: marine pelagic biome [ENVO:01000023]; material: deep marine sediment [ENVO:00002113]; isolation source: pool of 5 deep marine... | reverse complement strand
AGCTCGAATGAGCCCGACCTAGATCTCTTCAACGAGCCGTTCCAACCTGACAACACGCTGTACGGCGGTCTTCATGTCCCTGACCGATACGCAGCCGTCCTTCAGTTCCCTCTCGCCGACGATGACGACCTTGTTGACACCCTTCCTGTTCGCTATTTCGAGTTGCCTGCTCATGCCTCTGCTGAGGAGGTCCATCTCAGTGGAGAGGCCCGCCCTCCGGAGCATCTGGGTGACCTCGATGGCTTTCAGCTGCAGGACCTCCGAAGTGGACACAACGTAGACCTCGGGCCCCAGTTCCAGTCTCTCGAACACACCCATCTTTTCGAGGAGAGTGACGAGACGATGTATACCCATGGATATTCCAGTCATTGGAGTGGCATCACCACCGAAGAGCTCAACGAGATCGTCATACCTCCCTCCGCCCGCTATGCTGCCGGCGTCCTCGAAACCCTTTGCGTAAACCTCGAAGACAGGACCTGTATAGTAGTCCAAGCCTCTAGCAAGCCCCAAGTCGATCATGATGTATTGTTGGATGCCAAAGTAGGAGGAGTGCCTCACGATGGACGAGAGGGTTTCACACGCTTGTAGGCCAGAATGAGACTCCAATATATATTTCCTTGTGCTCTCAAGGATCGACTCAGGGTCTCCTTTTTTGGAAATGAGATCTAGGAGCCTATTCGAGGCCTCGGGGGAAGCACACAGTTCCTTAAGCTCGTCTAAGACTCCTTTGTCGCCTATCTTTTCTCTCTTGTCAACGGCGCGAAAGATATCTAAGCGTCTTTCCATTGGAAGCCCTGCAACCTCGACGAGAGCCTCCAACAACTTCCTGTCGTTGAGCCGTATGACAAACCCCTCAAAACCGATCCGTTTGAGGCAGTCGACGGCTACGGCGATGACCTCTGCGTCTGCGATGGGATCGGCGACGCCAACTATATCAACATCCATTTGCCAAAACTCCCTCCTGCTCATCTCGGAGGGTCGCTCGTACCTCCAAACAGGGCCTATGGCGTAGCGCTTGAAGGGCATGGGCAGCTCCCTGTGGGAGGCGACGACCCTGGCAAGGGAGGCTGTCCATTCGAATCGGAGGCCTAACTCCCTATCCGACTTATCCTTGAAGTAGTAGATCTGGTTGACGGCGTCCTCCCCGCTCTTTATCTTGAGCATATCCCAGCTCTCGAAGGCGGGAGTCCCGAGGGGCTCGTAGCCATATACCTCGAAGACTTCACGGATGTTGTCCAGCACCCAGTTTCGCTTCCGCATCTCTTCGGGGAGGAAGTCTTGTGTCCCTCTGGCCGTCTGGAACATCTCTGCGGAAGCTTAACTGGTGACTGCCTATTTGAAAATATCTGAAAGGAAACTTTCATGAGGGTATCTATTGGTCTCGTCTCTATCATTTGTTTTAGATCATCTTGTTGTCCAGCTGGATTTTCCAGTTACCAATATGGGAAATTTCTCCTTATTTTACGACATAACACAAAAAGAAAATAGGTGCTTGCACTGTTGTTAAACTAGATGAAAGAGATTTTTCTATTCAGCCCCCAGTAGGTCCAGAAGCGTCAAGGCGTATACCTTTGTCGTCAGGACGACATCTCCGACAGATATGTGCTCGTTAGCCATGTGTGTGCCGACGCCTCCGATGCCGTAGCTGGCTACGGGCTTTCCGTGTTTGGTGACGAAGTAGCCGTGGTCGCTAGAGTGGGAGCCACCCCTCGGCTTAGGCACAATCCCGATGACCCTTTTCGCCGCCCTCTGGAAGCTCATTACTATCTCAGAGTCGGCGGGGGATACGGAGAGGTCCATCCTGGGCTCGAAGGAAAGATCGGCGTCGAACTCGGGATCCTCAGTTTTCAGGTCTTCTATCACGCTTCGAATCTCATCTTCTATTTTAATAAGGTCTTCAGCCGGTGTGTACCTCCTGTCTATGATTATCTCACAGCGGTCGGGGACGCAGTTGTTGGCGACGTAGCCATGGCACTTGTTGATTGAGAACCTGGACATCATCACCGTGTCCGTACCTGGGAGGGGATACCTGCGGGAGTTTACATCGTCAGCGAGCTCCTGGTAGCGTAAGATGAGCCTCGCGGCCAAAATGACCGCGTTTAGACCCTCCTCGAGGCTCCGGGTGTGGGCCGCCCTACCCTTTACGGTGATAACAGCACTGAAGGAGCCATTGGCGGCGATACCGACATGTTCCTTTGAGCCCCCGTGGCCGTAGAATAGATAATCCACGCTCTTGGCGTAACCCTTGTCGAGAATGTTTCTGAAGCCATATCTACCGCCCTTCTCCTCGTCGGCCACATGGACGAAGACGATGTCCCCCTTCAACCTGATTCCGAGATCATTTATGGCTCTGAAGGCCATGGTCTCAGCGCAGGTGGCAACCTTGTTGTCGGCGGCCCCCCTACCCCATATCTTTCCATCGAAGATATTGGCCGAGAAGGGGGAAAACCTCCAAGCACTCGGATCGCCAGGGGGCACCGTGTCGTAATGGGAGTACACCATAACCCTCGGCGAACCCTTGTCTCCCCTGTATCTTGCCACCACACTCACTCTTTTCTCGGCGGGTTCGACCAGCTCGACCTCCAACCCGTCCTTCCTGCATTCTTCAGCCATCAGCAAACCGATCTCGGACTCGTCTCCTGTAACACTTTTTGTCTGTATCAATCTCTGCATGAAATCGATTATATCGTTCTCGTGCGAGTCAATGTAATCCATCACTCTTTCTTCTTGCGACAACTTAGATCAAATCAAATATCTGTTCTTAACGGTGCATAAGATTTTTCAATGTGCGAGGTCTTTTGCCCTAATGGGCAAAAAAACCATTTTTAGATGATATCAAGATCCTCGTCCCCAAGTAGAAACTACACATACAGTTCTTCCATTTATAAGCGTTAATACCAACCTCCAAACCTACCTAATTAAATAGGTGAAAGCAGCATCGGATAGACAACTGATTTGTATAGGAATGCGATATTCTCGCAACCAGTTTTAAGAGAAAAAATTACGGATTTCTCTTCACAAATGGCTTTATGTAAACCGTGACAATTTCAGTATTGGTTTCCATGCGCTTGGTTTTATAGCCGTCTGGGATGTCTTACAAAATTGCCTTCAGCTTGTATACGTCGTGTTAACTCATCTTGCGAGCGGGAAAGGCAGCTTGAATCAAGAGCTTAGCGATTTGGTAGTTTTTCCACGCCTCTTGCCCCTAGGGGTGTAAGGTCCACGTACGCTAAGGTCGGTGGGTCTATGTTTTTTTACCCACTCGTAGAGCGTGGTCTCGGTCATTTATCCGACCCCTCCTAGAAGTGAGGCGAGAGGTCGTAGATAAAAATCATAGGCATATTTTGAAAGGTGGGAGGTCAATAAAAATAACTAGTCCTCGAATAGCCCCCGATTTACGATGACGCATGTATCCATGTTGGTCAATTCCTAGAGTTCCTCAAACAGCTTTTATGATATAACTTCAGAATTGATGAAACCTTTCTCTTCTATACATTAGGTTGATTCATTTACAATGTCGATGATAGTTTGGAACTCGTCAAGACAGGTTTTTCTGACCGCTAAAACCTTATCGTCAAAATTTAAACTCGATTCTGTGTTCATGCTTCATATTTATATATAGTTTGGTATAAATTGTTGAACGGAAATGAGCGGCCTTAAATTTGAATTGAAACCCGTCGACGAGAAGCCTTCCAGAAGATACAGGAAGGGGAGCAAGTACGACCCCGTTCTGGACGCGTTTTTAGAAGCGGAGGACACCCTCGTCGAAGTAAGTCTAGAGGACAAGGATGCAAACTACCTGAGGACGCAGCTGAACAAGAGGATCGAAGCCAGGAACCTTGGGGCTGAAGTCAAGGTCTCGGTTGTAAACAACGTGGCCTACTTGGAGAAGGTATAGGACAGCACTTTTGATGTGTCTCCAGCTCATCAAACCTCCTTTTTTCCAATAACTTTAGAGCTTGATCGATTGTTTCTGGAGTAAGACATGATAGTTCAATGGAGCAAATCGTCATGCAATGGAGGTCTCGACCCTCTCCACGCCTCTCCCAGGGTTTTTCCGCTTCAATCTGATGGCACCTATCTCCCTAGTATTGCGGACATGTGTCCCACCGCATAGCATCTCTATTGGGCCGCTTTTCCAGATCCTAATGCCTGGCCTATCGGGGTCTGAGAAAATCTCTATCTCGTGACACTCTGCGAGATATCTGTTGGTCTCTTCCTCAACCATTTTGAGCTCCTCTGTTGGAAGCCGCCCATTATAGGCGTAGTCGGCCCTGTCCTTTTTTTCATCTACCCTGGACCCGAGCCTCTCGATCTTGCCTAAACGCTTCCAGAGGAAGTGCTCCATGATGTGGGCGGCTGAGTGGAGCCTCATGATCCTGTGGCGCCTCTCCCAGTCGATCTCCGCCTCCACCTCCTGGCCTTCAGAGAATTCGGGGGCTGCCTCTAACACATGGATGATTCTGTCGCCCTCTATCCTTGTTTCCACGACTCTTGAATGCCCGATCGAGCCGGTGTCGCTTACCTGTCCTCCGCCCTCGGGGTAAAAGGCAGTTCTGTCGAGCTCTATCTCTCTCTCGTCGATGCCGGTGACCCTGGCGCTGAATTTTCTTAGGTATGGGTCTTCGTTATAGAGCTTCGTCGTCTCTGGCATTGAGAGTCCCCCAGATTACCTGAATGCCCCTCTCAGGAAGGGATAGAGGTCCTCCACCTGCTCCTGGACGAGGGTCTGGTAGTACTGGTAGAGGATGCTCACGGCGAGGAGGGCACCCATGCCCGAGCCGAAGACTCCGAAGAACTCGGAGACCGCTGCGAGGAGGCCGACGATTAAGCCGCCGATGATGGTGATGGTCGGAATATATCTGTTAAGCAGGCTCACTATGGGCCTCCTGCTCCTCCTGAAGCCGGGCACCTGCATCCCGGAGCCGAGGAGCTGGTCAGCCACATTCTCGGCCCCTAGTCCCCCGATCTCCAGCCACGTCATGGAGAATATGACGCAGATGGCCACCACTATGAGCATGTAGACGAGGGCCCGGAGGGGGTCCTGCATCACTGCGTCGAGACTGCCCGGAGAGGAGATGTAGTAGGTCAGACCATTAATCGGGTATATCCCCCTCTCAGTCTGGTTGTACTGTCCGAGGAGGTTGAGGAATATGTTCGTGTTGTCCCGATTCCACCTGGACCATGCGATCTGGCCCCAGAGCTGGAAGTTGGCGAAGAGGGCGTAGGCGAGGATGACGGGGATGTTGGAGACGTACAGTAGCTTGATGGGCATCTTCCCCCTGAAGCCCCTGAACATGGAGTGGCTGATGGGGAGCTCCACCCTCATACCCTCGATGTAAACGACGAAGGCGAAGACGGCGAGGGTTGTGAGGAGACCGATCATGTCGGGGGTATTCGAACCGCCTGGCCTGTAAAACCAGCTCCAAACGGGCTCCCTCCTCATTATCGCCTCGATGAAGGCTGGGATGGCGCCGAGCCTCTTGCCGTCCGACAAGGGGCCGAGTATAGAGAAAGAGCTCCACCAGATCCCCTTCGTTATCCCTGCGACGATGAAGAGGCTAATGCCGCTTCCGATGCCCCACCCCTTCTGCACTAGCTCGTCGAGCATCATTATGATGAATCCGGCGGCGATGAGCTGGCCGAAGATGATGAGGGAGGTGCCGAAGTCGATGCGGCCATAATAGCCCCCCATGATGTAGAGGGAAGCCTGGAGCACCACCATCAGGAAAGAGAAGACCTTGCTCGCCGTCGTGAAGAGGGCCCTGTCCTCCGGGTCTGTATTATCGAATCCTATGATGTCGGAGCCAGCGAGGAGCTGTATGATGAGGCCGGCGGTCACTATGGGGCCGATTCCGAGCTCCAAGAGGGTCCCCTGGGTCGCCGCGAAGATGACCCTCATGGTGAAGAGGGCGTCGACCTGATCCCCCTTTCTAGCAACGCCGTACAAGGGCGTCTCGGCCATGACCAAGTAGACGATGAGTGCGAGGGCCGTCCACATCAGCCTTGTGTTGAAGCTCACCTTCCTCTCAGGCGCTTTCACCTCTGGGATGAACCGGGAAATAGGCCTGAAGAGCTCTAGGAACCGCCCCATCCCAATCACTCGGGCTCTACGATCTGCCCTCCAGCGGCTTCGATCTTCTCTAGGGCCGAGGAGGTGTACTCCTGGACCTTTACCTTGAACGGAAGACTGACATCACCCCTACCGAGGAGCTTATCATATCCCAGTGCTCCGAGATCGAGGATTAGCTCTCCACCCTCCATCCGCTCTGGACCGAGGACCTTGAACGCTAAGTCCACCAGCTCCCCGACATTTACCGTCTCTGACCCGGGCTCCAGCGACGAAGGGGGCTTGAATCCGACCTTCTTGAACCTGTCCGGCTCGTACTTCACTGTCCTGATCCAGTAGTGCTTCCTTCCACCCGCTTTGCCCTTGCCGCCCCTCATGCCGCCCTTCCTATGCTGGCCTACCTGGCCCCAGCCGCAGTACCTGGAGCCGCGCTGCTTCCTCGACTTCCTCAGTTTGTGGGGCAATTTCCCTACCGTCCGTATTGAAGGAAGATGAATTCAATAAAAAGATATTGTATCAGGCGATTCAGCACATTCTCTTGGCGAGCTCGTTAATGGCTTCGCCCCGGTAACCGAGCTCCCCCCGGCTCCCGTAGGGGCGCTTCACGCTCCTCTTGAATCCCTTGCTTGGCGGGCGTAGCCGGAAGAAGGGTTTAACGCCCTCTAGTTTATGGATCTCCTCCTCCCCGGCGTAGAGGGCTTCGGTCAGTTTGTCTATCGTCTCGTATCCGAGACCGCCTAGGGCCTCCGAGTCTATGGCCCTGTCTCCTACCGCTCTTCCCCTCTTCTCTAGCAGGAGGTGGACGGTCTCCAAGGTGGGCTCGCCCCAAGTGACGTAGTCCTTAGCTCGCTGTAGCATCCCCAAGTATTCGGGCCTGTCGTCTAGGAGGGTGGCCATGTTGTTCCTCTCCATCCTCAGCATCTTGAGGGTGTCCTCGACCACGGCGGGAGCGTTCACCCCTCCCCTTATGCGTATGGCGAGGAGGCACTTCCTGACCATGTTACATCGACCAGTCCTTTGGGGTCATCATCTTCACGGTCTGCTTCAGGGCGTCGAAGGTGGCGAAGGAGAATGAGGTCGCGGTCTTCGTGGCGCCGACGGACTTGGACCAGCAATCCTTTATGCCGGCGAGGGCGAGGACCATCTTTGCGGTTTCCCCAGCCACGAGCCCCAGCCCCTTTGGCCCTGGGAAAAGGGTGACAACGACGCTCCCGCTCTTCCCGCTCACCTTGAATGGTAGGGTGTGAGCCTCCCCGCAGTCGCACTCCCAGCTGCCGCAGCCCATCCTGATGGGGTAGATGTTCATCTTCGCGTCCCTTATCCCCTTCTCGATGGCGTTCCTCACCCTGGGCGCCTTCCCAGATCCAAGGCCTATAAGGCCTTCCCCGTTCCCCACCGCCACGATGGCCCTGAACCTCGACCTCTCACCGGCGTCTGTCTGCTTCTGCACGAGGTTGATGTCGATGACCTCGTCTCTTAGGTCGGGAACGAGGACGTCGACGATCTCCACCTCCTTTATCTTGTGGCCCTCTTCGAAGACCTCGTAGATGGAGGAGATCTGCCCTTCCATGACCATCCTTCCGAGGGTCGTCTTAGGGACCCATCTCTCCAGAGGGTCCTCCCGCCTCCTCCTCCTCCTTTCGCTCATCCTATATGACTCTCCTTGATCCTCGCCTTCACCGCCTTGAAGTGGTCCGGAAGATCTTGGGGTCTAAGACCTCTCTTAAGATAGCCCGAGAAGATGCGCTCGTACTTCATAGGGTCATCCATGCCCTGTGCGTACTCCGATATCTTCCCTCCCTCTATCCGGGAAAGTTCAGGTAGTACATCGCTGTCGCAAGGGATCGCTATCCCCGCGTCCCTTGCCCCCTTCAAGGCTGCGAAGACTCTCGACCCCTTCGTGGGGCGGGCGAGGCCTATGTCAAGGATGGCCGACCCGACCCCCTCTTTCAAGGCCTTCAGGCCAGCTATTAACCCCAATAGGTATGCCGCTGGGGTGTTCTTCCTGCCGCCGAGCCAGCCGTACTCTTCCAGCTCCTTAGAGTCGGCTTGGGTGATTACGTAGTCCCCTTCGATCGTCGAAGTTACAAGCTGTATCCTGATGTTCCTGTCCGATGGTCGGACGACGAGCCGGGGCCTGTCTGATGTAGCCAGAGTCCGACGGGCGCTGTAGTCTGTCTTGGCCTCCCTCCTCCTCCTGTAGGCGACCCTGTACCTCGGCCCCCTAGCCAAAGGCCCTCCTCCTCAGGTTTTTCTCGGTTATGTATCTCTCAAGCTCGGCGACGCTCCTGAACTCGCCGCCCTTCGCCTTCCTGTAAAGCATCCTGTAATTGCTCACGGTGATCGTCCTACGATCCCTGAGGCGCCTCAGCCTCTTCCTGAGCGCCCTTATCCTGCTCATCCAGCGCTCCTTCCGGGAGACCACAGAGTACTTGCTCCCCTTCTTGCTCCCTGGTCCCCTGCGCCTCCCAGCCCTCTTCTTTGCGGCCTGCTCTCTAGCCCTCCCACGGCTGAGACTTTTCTGAGGTATCGCCTTTATCGCTCCATCCTTTACGAGCTTCCTTATCTCCTGCCTAGTGATCGCCGCCTCTACCTCGTCCGCCATCTCAGGGTCTATCCAAACCCTGTTGACCCCGATGCCAAGCACTGAAGCAGCCAGCCGCCTCTGGTTCTTGAGATTCATTTCTCCTGTCCCTCTTCCTCAGGCTCCACCGGTTCCTCCTCTTCCCCTTCTCCTTCCTCCTCCTCTTCTAAGGCTTCTTCAGCCTCTTCTTCTAACTCTTCGACCTCTTCTTCTTCCAACTCAGAGATCGGATAGGCCTTGCCGGGGTTGAGGACCCTTATCCCTCGGTTCTCCGCTTCCTCCAATATGACGCTCCTCTTCTTGGCGCCGACGGAACTCCCGATTCTTGCGACCTGGGTCTCCGGGTCTATGATGGCGAGGTCCCCGACGTTGTAGACCGCGACCTCCTTTAGGCCCGAGGGGTGGAGGCCACGTACAGCCTTAGGAGACCCCCATCCTACGTTCACGGATCTCGGCCAGCCCTTCCTGTTCTGTCGCATCTTGTTGTCTATGCCCTTTGGCTTACGCCAGTGTTCCTTGATTCGCACGAACCTCCAAGACTCGAACTGAGAGAACTTCGGCCTCTTCTGGGATATCCTTTTTCTGACCTTCATGAGTCTCCTCCGCTCGTCCCCGCCGCTCACGACCTTCTCACTCCTTGCTGTATACATATATACCGTCCAGGAACTTGCGGAGGTCCTTCCTCCTGATCTTCATCGTCTGCTGGATGTTGGCTGCTGTCTGGGCGACCTCCTCTATGTCTACGCCCTCGACAATAATGTCTTCGCCTTCGATGCGGACTATGGCGCCTCCGACGATCTCGGCCTCCCTCGGCTTCCTCTCCCCTGTGAAGTTGTGGATGACCACCTTCTTACCCTGTGTCCTGATCGTCATTGGGAAGTGTACGAAGACGATCTTCATCCTATAGGTGAAGCCCTGGGTAACCCCCTTGAACATGTTCTTGACGTGGGCTGCGATTGTGTTTACGAGGGCGGCGTCCCGCTTCCTGGGGTTGACAACCCATATCCTTAGTATGTCTCCGTCGTGCTCCATGTCGAGCCTCGTGTGGCCGAAGTCCTTGGTGACCTCGCCCTTCTCCCCCGAGACTGTGACCTTCCTTCCCTCCAGCCTCAGGGCGACCTCACCTGGGATCTCGACAGAGTTCTCGACGATGGTGGCCGCCATTGCTATCACCTAGAATACGTATGCGAGAACCCTGCCGCCCGTGTTTTGCCTCCGGGCATCCTCGTGCGTCATGACACCCTTCGGCGTCGATAGGATGAGGGTGCCTATCTCGCGGCTCGGGAGGAACCTCTTCTCGTACTTCTCTATCCCCTTTACCTTGACGGAGAACCGGGGCTTCACGGCCTTGCAGTCGTTGATTCGGCCGAAGAGCTGGACCCTGAATTTCCCCTGGCGCCCGTCGTCTATGAATTCTATCTCCCCTATGTACCCCCTGGACTGGATGAGGCGGAGTACCCTCCCCACGAGGTTCGACGCCGGGCAGATGATGCACTCCTTCTTATGCCTCTCCTCGTGGATCAGTATCGTGTTGAGCGCGTTCACCAGCGGGTCCATATTCATCACCTGAACTTCTTGAAGCCTAGGTCCTCGGCGATCTCCCTGAAGCACTGGCGGCAGAGGTTGAGGCCGTACCTCCTGATGAGGCCGTCGTGTGTGCCGCAGCGAACGCAGCCCCTGCTCCCCTTGCCGAACCTACGCTCTTTCCTCTCACTCACTGGGGAGTCCCACCTCTACACCGAAGCTCCTCTTTATAAACTCGATTGCCTCGTCCCTGGTCACCCTGTGGCTCCTCCCGACCCTCGACCTTCCCCTCCGCCTCCTTGCGACCCTGTAACCGGGCCTCTCCACCGTCGCCATTACGTCCATCCCCGTGATGCCTAGGCTCGGGTCGTATCTTTGGCCGGGTATGTCTATGTGCTCACTGATGCCGAAGGCGAAGTTCCCCTGCCTGTCGAAGCTTCGAGGGTTTATCCTGTTGCCGACGGCCGCGAGCCCCTTCCGGAGGAACTCCTCCGCCCTCTCACCCCTGAGGGTGACCATGCAGGAGATGGGCTCCTTCCTCCTTATGCCGAAGGTGCGGATCGTCTGCTTAGCAAGCCTCGTGCATGGCCTCTGTCCAGTTATGTTCTGGAGGATCGTCATTGCCCTGCTCAGGGGCTCTCCAGACTGGCCGGTGCATATGTTGACGACCACCTTACCTATTTTTATGCCCCGCATTGAATGGGGCTTAGGTGTTTCCGTTAAGTGGGGTCCAACAATCTTGGGCTCAACCTCCTCCTGTACCTCAACGGTTGGCCCCTCCCCGGCGCTGATGATGGCAGTTTCCTTCTCGGGAGCCTCGACTTCCTCGACCTCGGCTTTGGGTGTCCCGGAATCTTCGGCATTCGTTTCTGATTCCTGCGTCATAGGTTTAGGCGCATCGGGTCCATCTTGAGGGGGAGGGACATCGTTCATGTCATGGGCCACCTGGCAGCGATATCACCGACTTCTCTGTGCCGACGACGAAGACGTACCTCGCAAGGGTCCTTACGTCCTCGTTTTCCTGGTTCCTCACCGTGGCGGTCCTTTTCCCCCCAGGCTCCGAGCCAGACCCCATGAGGATGCCATATTCGCCCTGGGATTTGCCCCCTGTTATGATCGCCCTTACGCCGGGCTTGTACTCGATGTGGTCTGTTATCTCCTGGTCGGGGATGCTCAGCTTGACGGTGTCCTTAACACCGTAGGTCTCCCCGCCGTCTTGGAGGAGCAGGTTCCTCCCGTCGTGGAGATTAAGCTGGGTCTTACCTCCCTTTACAGTCGTCTTGCCGACAATTTTGCAGAGCTTGAACCCGGCCTCCTCCCCGCTGATGGGATGGAGCACGAATCTCCCGCCGTGTTCAGGCAGGACCCTGAAGGACTTATTGGCGTCTGGCAGCTCAACGACGTCCATGAGGCCGACCGAGTACCTCTCGTCCCTCCTGACCTTGCCGTCCACGAGCACCTTCGCCTGCTTGATGAGAGTGCAGGCCTCCTTGGCGGTCTCGGCGTACCCTAGGAAGTCTCGGACTATGACCATCAGGGGCGCAGAGACGATCAAGCCGTGGGAGCCTGGGCTAGTCCTGGTAGCCCAGACTTCCTCCTTCCTATGTATGGGCCAGAAGGTAGGGGACATCTCCCTCTTAAGATGCTTCGTGGGGCCCTTCTTAC
>JABAOH010103806.1_pt1 | contig 11849 bp, 10 predicted proteins | sample 7062181 | NCBI WGS metagenome assembly JABAOH01 (sample SAMN14538630, study PRJNA623070) | marine sediment metagenome | biome: marine biome [ENVO:00000428]; feature: marine pelagic biome [ENVO:01000023]; material: deep marine sediment [ENVO:00002113]; isolation source: pool of 5 deep marine... | reverse complement strand
GCCGACTTCCTGCTGGGACGACTCGAGCGGCGCTTCGCACCCGGTCACACCACGCTGGCGGAGGTGCGGGCAGCGTAGGAGGCCGGCGCAACGTGGACGGCATGAGGGGCGGCGCAACGTGGGCAGCATGACACGAGGCAGATTACGCGAATGGTCGGGTCGGGTCGCAGCGCTGCTCGTCGGGCTGGGGCTGATCGGCTGCGGCGCTCTGGGGGGTGACCGCATCGTCGTCGCCTCCAAGAACTTCACGGAGCAGACGATCCTCGCCGAGCTGGTCGCTCAGCAGATCGAGCGACGCACGGATCTCGAGGTGGACCGCCGCTTCTTCCTCGGAGGCACGTTCGTTTGCCACCGCGCCATCATCGCCGGTGAGGTCGATCTCTACGTCGAGTACACGGGGACGGCCCTGACGGCGATACTCGAACGGTCGCCGCTTCAGAGCCGGACCGCAGTCTACGACACCGTTCGCGACGTCTACGCGCGACGCTTCGACCTGGACTGGCGCCCGCCGCTGGGCTTCAACAACACCTTTGCCATCCTCATCCGCGGCGCCGATGCCCGCCGCCTCGGCCTCAAGACGATCTCAGAAGCAGCGGCCTATGCCCCCCGCTGGCGCGCCGGCTTCGGCTACGAGTTCATGGAGCGTGAGGACGGGTTCCCCGGCCTGGCGAAGACGTACGGGCTGCAGTTCGCCGAAACCCCGCGGACCATGGATCTCGGCCTCACCTATCGGGCCCTCGCCGACGGCCAGGTGGATCTCATCGCCGGCAACTCCACCGATGGACTGATCGAGGCCCTCGACCTCTATCAGCTGGAAGACGACAAGCGCTACTTCCCACCGTACGAGGCGGCGCCCGTCGTGCGGCGTGAGCTGCTCGAGCGGCACCCCGAGGTGGCGAGCGCGCTCGACGAGTTGGCAGGCGGCATTTCGGACGCGGAGATGCGGCGCCTCAACTACCAGGTGGACGTCGAGCACCGGGACATGCCGGTCGTGGTTCGAGAGTGGCTGGACGCCAACCTGCCGGCGGAGGGCTCCGCGGAACTTGCAACGCCCGATGTCAGTTTCTAACCTTGGCGGCGTTCGCGCCCGGCCGTCCGGACGAACTCGTGCGATAGCCCATGGTCTTAGCTCTCGTCTTCCTCGGTCTCGTGCTGATCAGGCTGGCGGTGATGGGCCTGTTCTTGCTCGTCATCGTGAGCGTCGGGCCTGGCTGTCCGGCCTGCGGGTGCGAGGCCGTCCTCGTTCGCTCTCCCTGGCTCATCCGCCGGCTGAAGTGGTTGCAGCGCCGCTGGTGTATGAGCTGCGGCTGGCAGGGTCTGCTGCGGCGTGGGCCGCGCCGCCGCGTCGAGCCCGCCGTCGTGGAGACGGAGCAGCCGCGCCCGGCCTGAACGTCCCAGCGGCAGGCGAATCCCCAGCCCCTCGCCCGCGAGCCTGATCCGGCCTTACTCTAGAAGGCGTGAACGCCCTACATCCACGCGTGACCATCGCCTGGCGACTGTCCGGCCTGGTGGCGGCTCTACTCCTCACGGCAGCCGTCGCTGCCCTGGAAGGCGTCGTGCTCACCCCCAACGGCGTCCGGCTGATCGCGGCGGGAGCGATTACGGGCTTCGTGGCCGCCTTCACCTTGACCATCGCCCTCATCTGGCCCGGCCTGCGCTACCGATTCTGGCGCTGGATAGTCGAGCCCGATCAGGTGCTCATCCAGAGGGGCGTGCTCTGGCGTTCACGCTCACTGATCCCGCGAGTGCGGATTCAGCACGTGGACACGCGCAGCTCACCGCTGCAGCGCTGGCTTGGACTCAGCTCACTGATCATCTATACCGCAGGCACTCGAGGCGCCGACGCCGAGATCCCCGGCCTAGCCGCCGCCGACGCGGAGGCGCTACGCGAAGAGTTGGCCCAGTTGGAAGAGCTGGATGAACGCGGATGACGAGCAGAACGCCGTCGAGCACGGCGACGATCGCGAAGGCCGGAGCTGGCAGCGCCTACACCCGTTGACCCCCTTCCTGCGTTCGATCCAGCTGCTGTACGCCTTCATCATCGCGGCAGCGGCCTCGTCAGTCGGCGTGGGATCGACGGTCGTGATCCTGATCGCCGCGGCAACCCTGATCGCCGCTTGGATCACTCTCGCCTACTTGCGCTTCCACTATCGCGTCACAGAGGACAGCCTGTTCATCCGCCACGGCATCCTGGTTCAAAGACGGCGTGTGATTCCCCGCTCGCGCATCCAGAACGTCGACCTGCGCGCCGGTCCGCTTCACCAAGTCTTCGGCGTGGTCGTGGCGAGGATCGAGACCGCGGGCGGGGAAGCTACCGAGGCGACCCTTAGCGTGGTTGCTCGAGAGGAAGGGGCGCGGCTCAGGTCAACGCTTGTGGCCCTCACCCCGCGGTCGGCGCCGCCACTGGCGAAGGCCGCCGCTGAATTGGGCAGCGGCACGAGCGCGGTCGCCGCGCCAGCCATGGCAGATGAGGCCGTCGTGCGCCGTTCCTCGATCACCGACCTGGTGGTCGCCGGGGCGACTTCGAACCGCGCCGGGCTACTGTTCGCGGCGCTACTGGGCGGTGACTACTTCTTCGAGTTCATGCCCACCGACTGGCTACTGCGGCGTTTCTTACCGCCCGAGCTCGTGGAACCCGGCGCCGCTGTGACGGCTCTGGTCGAGACCGCCCAACGGGATGTCCAGGCGTTCATCACCGGACTGTTCGTCGTCTCGATCTTCTTCGCGCTCGCTGGCTGGGGGCTCTCGATCCTGGCCAGCGTCCTCCGCTTTTTCAACTTCACCCTGATCGCCGTCGGCGGCGAGCTGCAGGTCGGCTACGGGCTCTTCACGCGCCGGGAGAAAGGCTTCCGTCGCACCCGGGTGCAAAACGTCCAGATCGAAGAGCCGATCCTGCGTCGCTGGCTAGGGCTGGGCTCGCTGCGCGTGCAGACCGCCGGCTACGGTCCCGGAATGCAGGCGGAGGAGCGCGTGGAGACTTTGACGCCCATCACGCGGCGTGATGAACTACCGTTCTACCTGAGGATCGTATATCCGGGACTGGACTGGCAGGCTGTCGAATGGCGGCCCGCTCATCCTCGCGCCCGGCGCCGGCTTTTCATTCGCCGAGCGCTGGTCGTCGTGGCGGTCAGCATCGGCCTGACAGTCGTCACGCCTTACGGTCTGGCTCTGTTGCTGGGGCTGCTGCCGGCGTGGTTCCTCGCCGTGGCCCACTATCGCCACCTCGGTCACGCGCGCGTCGCGGACTTCATGCTCGTCAGAGAAGGGCTCTGGAATCGGCGAACTTACATCGTGCCCGTCCGCAAGATCCAGGCGGTCCACCTCCGGCAAACACCCCTGCAGCGCCGGCTCCGGCTGGGCACTCTGGTGATGGACACAGCGGGCAGTCCCTACGAGTGGCACCCGCCCCGCTCCATCGACCTCGGCGTGGAGTACGGGCAGGAGCTGATGCAGCGTCTCGTGGCCGACGTCGGCGCCACGGGCCTCACCTTCTGAGCGGCTCTAGCTGCGCCGGCCGGTGATGCCGGTCTTTTGACAACGCGGCCCTGCACCGGCTCGTCCGGCCCCTCAACAATGGTACCGCAGACTACAGCTGGCCCGCCCTTGCGTCGCACGGCGGCCGTGACCAAGCTTGTGCGTGCCCTGAAGGCCCGGTCCATCCCTCCTGATCCCGCCAGGTATTGCAGAGCCCGGACACTGACGGCGAGCGCAGGCACTGGAGCAACGGCGCGAGCCGATCTCGAGTCGACGCTATCGGCAGCGCCGAACGCCTGACACACTAGAGTCGAAACGATACACGGCGGTGACCCGCACCCATGATGGCTGACCCGAAAGACAAACCCCGAGGGGGGTACGATCTGGCGACCGCGATTCTGGAGGCGTGCGCCGCGCTGATCGTCGTGCTCGATCGTGACGGTCGCATCGTGCGCTTCAACCGAGCGTGTGAGCGGCTGACTGGCTTTTCGAGCCAGGAGGTCGTCGGCCGCGCGGTATGGGATATTCTCTTGCAGCCCGACGAGATCGCGGCCGTGAAAGGCGTGTTCGCCGACTTTCGTGCGGGCCGTTTTCCCAACGAGCACGAGAACTACTGGTTGACCAAGGATGGTGGTCGGCGACTCATATCCTGGGCAAACACCGCCGTGATGGACGGCGCGGGCAAAGTCGAATACGTGATCAGCACTGGCCTGGACGTCACGGAACAGAGGAAGACCGAAAAGGAGCTGGCGAGTTTCCGTTTTGGCATCGAGCGCAGCGGGGAGATCATCTTTCTCACCGACCGGGACGGCCACATTCTTTACGTGAACCCCGCCTTCGAGCAGGTCTATGGTTACAGCAAGGAGGAGGCCGTAGGTCGAACTCCGCGCATACTCAAATCGGGCCTGCATCCCAGAGAAACGTATACCGAATTCTGGGAGAGATTGCTGGCCAAAGAAACTGTCTCGGTGGAGATCATCAACAAGACCAAAGATGGCCGCCTGCTGACCGTCGCTGGATCTGCCAACCCGGTGCTGGACGAATCAGGCGACATCATTGGCTTTCTAGCCATCCAGCGAGACATCACCGACCGTAAGAAGACCGAGAGAGCACTGCAGGCTAGCGAGGAGCGGCTTCGCATGCTGATGGAGAAAGTTCCCGACGGCGTCGGCGTTGTGGCGCCGGACGGGCGGATTCTCTACACGAATCCCGCCGTCTGTGCGATGCTCGGTTATACCGCCAAGGAGCTCGCAGGCCGGCAGGTAGCCGAACTTCAGCACCCCGACGACCGTGACCGGGCGGCCGGGCGTATGAAAGCGCTCTTCGGCGGTGATCCCGAGCATCCCTCCGAGTACCGTCTGCTCCACAAGGATGGAAGCATCATCACCACGGAGGTCACCTCGCGCGTAGTAGACTACGATGGGCAACCCGCGATCTTGAGCACGATGCGCGACCTCACCGAGCGCCTCGAGCTCGAGCAGCAGCTGCGCCAGGCGCAAAAGATGGAAGCCGTGGGCCAGCTGGCCGGCGGCATCGCGCATGACTTCAACAACCTGTTGACGGTGGTGCAGGTCAACACCGAACTCGTCGCCGCCAAGCTCACCGACCCGGACACCGAGATCACAGCCGACCTGAAAGAGCTGCAAGCAGCCGTCGTTCGCGGAAAGAATTTGATCGAACAGCTGATCGCGTTCAGCCGACGCGAGGAGCTTAAGATCGAGCCACTCGATCTGCGCACCCTGATCGCGGACTTCGAGCCCACACTCCGCCGCCTGCTGCCGGAGCACATCGAGATTCGCATCGACCTCCCCGACCGACTCCCCAAGGTGGTCGCCAGCACGGGATCCGCTGAACAGATCGTGATGAACCTGGCGACCAACGCCCGCGACGCCATGCCGGAGGGTGGGCAGCTGCGGATCGGAGTCTGGCCGACGCGCCTAGAGTCCGGAGACTGGCTCGCTGCCGAACGGACGGTGCCGGGCGAGTTCGTCTGCCTGGCAGTGAGTGACACCGGTGTCGGGATGGAAGAGCTGACGCAGGCACGCATGTTCGAGCCGTTCTTCACCACCCGCCGATCCGCGGGCGGCACGGGTTTGGGGATGGCGGTGGTTTACGGGCTGGTCAAGCAGCTCGGCGGCCACGTTCACGTCTACAGCGAGGTCGACCAGGGCACAACGATCAAAGTCTACTTTCCGGTGGCGGCGGCGGACGTCCCGGAGGAAGCGGACGGGCCAATAGCCGCGAAGGAGGTGTGCGGCGGCAGCGAGACGGTCCTGGTCGCCGAAGACGAACCGGCGTTGCGGCGCGCGGCCAAGCGCAGCCTCGAACGGTTGGGTTACCGGGTGCTGCTAGCGGCGGATGGCGAGGAGGCGCTGAAAGTTTTTGACGCCGAGGGGGGCCGCGTCGATCTGATCGTGACCGACATCATCATGCCGAAGCGCGGCGGGCGCGCCCTCTACAAAGCGCTGCGGGATCGCGGCGCCACGGTACCGTTCCTTTTCGCCAGCGGTTACACTGCCGAGGATGTCGAGGAGAGCGGTCACCTCGATTCCGGGCTGCCCTTTCTCGCGAAGCCCTGGACCCTGAGCGAGCTGGCCCGCAAGGTGCGAGAGGTGCTGGACGCAAACAACATCCAGATCGAGAACGTCGGCGCTTAGACAAGGCTTCCCACTCTCAGCGCGGCTGCAGCTCCGGCACAGCGTCCGCAAACTCCAGCGTGCGAATCGGGAACGGAATGATGATCCCCTCCTCCTGGTAGCGCCGGCGTAGCCGTTTGACGAACTCGCTCTTCAAAGGGTACTGGCTCACGAACTCCTTGCCCCGCAGGATCACGGTGAAGTTGATGCTGGAATCGCCGAAGGTGTGGTAGCGCAGCAGGGGCTCGAAGTTAGGCACACCGCCCTCAACGTCGTTCATGACCTGTCGCGCCACTTCCTTCGTCACCCGCTCCACGTGTTCCAGATCGCTGTCGTAGTGCACACCCACGTCAACGTAGACCGACAGCTCCGGCTCCGGCAGGTGGTAGTTGGTGGTGATCGTGGAGGCGATCTGGGCGTTGGGAACGATGATGATGTTGTTAGGCAGCTGGCGGATCGTCGTCTGCCGCCAGGTCACATCAACCACATACCCCTCCTCACCCGAGGCAAGCTTCACGTAGTCTCCCGGTCTCAGCTGCCGTGACGCCAGAATGTGAACGCCAGCGAACAGATTCGCGAGTGTGTCTTGCAAGGCCAGCGCCACGGCCAGACCGCCGACACCCAGCGCCGTGATCATCGGTGCGATCGATATGCCCAGCGTCTGCAGGACGACCATGACCCCCAGCGCCAGGACGGCGATCCGGGTGATGTGGGTGACCAGCGTCGCGCCCGGCAGCCCTCCCTCGGTGCGCTGCGCCAGCGACGTCACGGCAGCCGCCGCGATCCGCGCCAGCGCCCAGGTGATCGAGAGGATGACCAAAACGAGCAAGACCCTCTGTACGAGGCCTGTGATCCTTGGCGACACCGTCGTGACTTGCAGAGAGACGTACAGGCCGGCGATGAAGAACCAGACCACCACAGGTCCGCGCACGGCGGCAAGCACCACGTCATCGACCAGCGTTCGCGTTACCGCCGCCGCCTTGGTGAGGCGCCCGACCACGGTCCGGCGTACGATCAGGCCCACGACCAAGCCGAGCAGGGCGATGGCTACGGGCACCGCAACCGCGAGAAGTTCATTCAGCTCGAACGGCATTGGGGGACCTCCCGATGCTGAGCAGCCGGCCGCATGGTCGCCGCCGGCTGTGTTGTTTGAACGCCGAGTTCCGACCGAATTCTATCGGTGGACCAGTCCAGGGTGACGAATCGTCTTACCTTGGACAAGGTAGACAACGTCCTCCCCGATATTGCAGGCAAGGTCTGCCACCCGCTCGATGTTCCTGCCAATCAATATAAAAGATAGCGCGTGACCGATCTCTGTCGGTGACTCCATCATGATGGTAATCGCAGATCGGAGATGCGACTCCTCGAGCTGATCCACCCGATCGTCGCGCATCAGCACGGCGCGCGCTTTCTCTGCGTCGTGCTGCACGAAGGCGTCTAGCACGTCGCGTAACATCCCCTGGGCGATGGTTGCGGCCTCGGCCAGCTCGATCGGCAGTGACCAGTCGCTATTCCGCTTGATGAGGCTTTGTGCGGTCTCGGCGATATTCACCGCGTGGTCACCGATGCGCTCCAGGTCGTTGTTGACTTTGAGGATCGCCACCAAACGACGCAGGTCGCCAGCCATCGGCTGCTGTAGGGCGAACAGCTCGACGCACGCCTCTTCAATTTCCACCTCGGTCGCATCGATCTCACGGTCACCGAGGATGACCGCTTCCGCCTTGCTGGCGTCCTTGTAGTGGACCGACTCAACCGCCGTCTCGATCAGCCCCTCGATCAGGCGTGACATGGCGACGAGGCGACCCGTCAGGTCATCCAGCTGCTTCTCGAAGTGTGTGCGTGCCATCCTCGCCACCTCTAGCCGAACCGGCCCGTGATGTAGGCTTCCGTGCGGTCGTCGTCCGGGTGGGTGAAGATCTTGTCGGTCTCCCCGTATTCGATCAGCCGACCCAGGTTCATGAAGGCCGTGTAGTCCGCCACGCGGGCCGCCTGTTGCATGTTGTGCGTGACGATGACGATCGTGTAGTTCTGCTTGAGTTCTCGCATCAACTCCTCGATCCGCCCCGTGGCGATGGGATCGAGCGCACTGGCCGGCTCGTCCATCAAGATGATGTCCGGCTCCACGGCAAGCGCCCGAGCGATGCAGAGGCGCTGCTGCTGACCACCCGATAGACCCAGGGCGCTGTCCTTCAGGCGATCCTTGACCTCGTCCCAGAGCGCCGCTCTGCGCAGCGCCTGCTCAACCCGCTCGGCGATATCGCCGGTATACCGGTTCACCCGCAACCCGAAGGCGACGTTGTCGAAGCTGGACTTCGGAAACGGGTTCGGCTTCTGGAACACCATACCGACACGCCGGCGCACTTCCACGGCATCGACCTCGGGGTGGTAGATGTCTTCGCCGTTGAACAGCACCTCGCCCTCGGACCAGGCGATTGGAATCGTATCGTTCATACGGTTGAACGCCCGCAGCAGTGTGCTCTTGCCGCTTCCCGACGGTCCGATGAGCGCCGTGACTTGGTTGCGCGGAATCGTGAGTGAGATGTTGTGGATCGTCTTAGCCGAGCCGTAGTAGATGCTCAAGTCACGCGTTTCCAGTACGGGATCCCCGTGCACCATGATGTTCCGCGGGTCACCGTCCAGGTCCTCCAAGTGACTAGGCTTCGCTCCACCGGCCGGCTTCTCCCCTTCGCCTCCGGTTCGCTCCGACCCCTTAGCTCTCGCTAGCTCGGGGTTCCGCGTCTTTACCTCAAAAGCACGGTCTGGACTCATAACGCCTTCTGCAACCGGTTTCGAAGCACGATGGCCAACGCGTTCATCGATAGCAAGGCGATCAACAACACTATGATCGCCGCCGCGGCCAGCTCATGGAACCCTGCCTGGGGCCGCGAGACCCAGTTGAAGATCTGGATCGGCAGCACGGTGAACGGGTCCAGCGGCGTATCGGGCGTGAAAGCGACGAAAGTCAGCGCCCCGATCATGATCAGCGGCGCCGTCTCACCAATGGCTCGCGACAAGGCCAGGATCATTCCAGTCAGGATTCCCGGGAAGGCAATCGGCAGCACGAGCAGGCGTAGCGTTTGCCACTTCGTGGCTCCAATCCCCAGACCGGCGTCCCGGATCGAGGGGGGCACTGCCCGGATCGCCTCTTGGGCCGAGATGATGACGATTGGCAAGATCAGTAAAGCCAGCGTCGCCGCGCCGGCGAGCACGCTGCGGCCCAACGCCATCCCGCGTACGAATACCGCCAGCCCTAACACGCCGTACACGATCGACGGCACACCGGCCAGGTTAGCGATATTCGTCTCGATCACTCGCGTTAACCACGTTCGTGGCGCGTATTCCTCTAAGTAGATTGCCGCACCGACGCCCAGCGGGAACGACAGCAAGCCTGTGAAACTCACCGTCCAGATCGTTCCCCACAGCGCCGACTTGATTCCGGCACGCTCCGGAAAACGCGATGGGTAGCTAGTCAAGAAGTCCGCCGACAGGCGCCCCAGCCCTTGGCGCAGGATGTCGATGAGCAAAACCGCCAGCAGCACCACGCCCACTAAAGTGGCTACAAAGCAAACCCAGAGAAACACGTCGCCTTTCAGCCGACGCCGCTGCGGCCTCACATCGAATTCGACCGCGCTCACCACCGTAGCGTCGAGCGACGTCACTCGTACACCTCCCGGAAGCGCCGCAGGACCAGGCGGCTAAAGATGTTCATCGCCAGGGTGATGGTGAAAAGCAACAAACCCACGGCGAATATGGTCTTGTACTCGATCGAACCGAACGGCGTATCACCCAAGCTCACCTGAACGATGTAGGCCGTCATCGTCTGAATGCTCTCCAGCGGGTTGACCGTCAGCTTCGGCGTGGCGCCCGCCGCCAGTGTGACCGCCATCGTCTCACCGATCGCCCGCGAGATGGCAAGTATGAACGAGGCGATGATGCCGGACAGCGCCGCCGGCACCACGACCCGGGTCACCGTCTCGAACTTGGTGGCGCCGAGACCGTAAGAGGCCTCACGCAGATGCCGCGGCACCGCGTAGATCGCGTCCTCCGACAGCGAAGCCACCATCGGGATTATCATGATTCCCACCACGATCGCCGCGCTCGCCGCGTTGAATACCCCCGTGCCCGGGAAGAAGAAGCGGATGATCGGCGTGATGAACGTGAGGGCGAAATAACCGTAGACCACCGTCGGGATGCCCGCTAGGATCTCGAGCACCGGCTTCAAGATCTTGCGAGCTCGCTCCGGCGCGTACTCCGCTAGATAGATGGCGCTCGCCAGACCCACCGGCAGGGCGATCAGCGAGGCACCCACCGCCACCAGCACCGAGCCCGCGACCAGCGGCAAGACGCCGAAATTCTGCGGCTTGAACAGGGGCGTCCACTTCGTGCCGGTGAGGAACTCCCAGGGCGACACCTCCCGGAAAAAACCGACTGATTCCCAGACCAACACGACGACGATGCCGGCGGTGGTGAGGATCGAGACCAGGCCACAGGCAAACAGCAGGGAACGGACCAAGCGCTCGCGCCAGAGCCGCCCGCGGGAGAGGACGAGTGTAGGAACAGCTACACTCTCCGCTCGCCCCGCAAACCTTCGTGTCGTCCCTGCGTCGGGCACGTCTCTCCTCGTCAGATGGTTCGCATCAGCGGCCGGCCGCCTCGGGTCACGAAGCAGCTAACTCGTTATTCCATAAATAATTATCGCACCGACCCCCCGCGGCGCGACCGGCGCTGGGCCGCCACCGCAGCTTGTGAAGCTAGCGACCTCGTGCCAAGGCCAGGTAAAGGTCGTGTAACAATCCGGTATCGGCCCCTCCATCTCCGGGGCCCAGTAGCGGTTCGCAACCGCCGCCCGTACCATCCACGCAGCCTGGCTCGCCAAACCCGAGGCATGCCGTCAACACACAACCGGCGGGAGAATCCAGATGAGAGGGAACGTCTACGTTCTGACCGCGCTGCTCGGCACCATCATCAACCCCCAGCTCTTCGCGCAAGAGCCGTTGAAGATCTACATCTCGGCTGATATGGAAGGCGTGGTGGGCGCCGTGACTGGCGAGCAGCTCGGCCCGTCGGGGTTCGAGTACGAGAGGTTCCGCGAGCTGATGACCGACGAGGTGAACGCCGCCATCGAGGCCGCCCGCGCCGCCGGCGCGACCGAGATCGTGATCAGCGACTCCCACGGCAACGGGCAGAACCTGTTGCTAGAGCGATTGCCTAAGGACGTTACGGTCGTGCGTTCCTGGCCGCGCCCGTTGATGATGATGGAGGGGATCGACGATTCCTTCGATGCCGCGATCTTTATCGGCTATCACTCGGGCACGACCAACCCGGCGGGCGTGCGCGCCCACACCCTGTCCAGCGCGCGCCTCGCCGACGTGCGCCTGAACGGCATCTCGGTGCCCGAGGCCGGCATCAACGCCGCCATCGCCGGACACTTCGGCGTGCCGGTGATCATGATCTCGGGGGACGACGCCATTATCGAGGAGGCGGGCGCGCTTCTTGGGGACATCGAGGGCGCGGTCGTGAAGTGGGCCTCTGGCTTCCATTCCGCACGAACGCTGATGCCTGAGGCTGCCAACGACCTCATCCGCGAAAAGGTAAGGCGGGCGATCGGGCGCATCTCCGACTTCAAGCCGTATCGACTCGACACGCCGATCACTCTGGACGTGCGCTTCAAGAACTATCGACCTAGCGAAGTGCTTAGCTATCTGCCGATCGTGGAGCGTACCGACGCGCACGGCATCC
>JABAOH010117367.1_pt1 | contig 11854 bp, 10 predicted proteins | sample 7062181 | NCBI WGS metagenome assembly JABAOH01 (sample SAMN14538630, study PRJNA623070) | marine sediment metagenome | biome: marine biome [ENVO:00000428]; feature: marine pelagic biome [ENVO:01000023]; material: deep marine sediment [ENVO:00002113]; isolation source: pool of 5 deep marine... | reverse complement strand
TCAGGGACATGGACGAATCAATACGGTTTTATACGGAAATCCTGGGCATGGAGATCGTTGAGAAGAGGCAAAAGCTCGCGCCAACGAAGGGGGAGGTTGTCACCCTCAAGAGCCACGACTCTGACCAGCTACTGGAGCTGAACTACTACGAACAAGACAGTCCTTTCTGGGCTCCCTACGTGAATGGAGAAGAGCTTGACCATCTTGCCTTTCTGGTCGAGGACGTTGGTGCAGCCGTCGACGAACTTAGGCGAAAGGGAGTAGACGTCCTGGTCGAACCATACAGCATAGGCGAGTGGGCCGAAGCCTACGTGAAGGATCCGAATGGGATATGGATCGAGTTCCTCCCTGGGAACAAGGAAGGAGCGTAGCACTACCGTCGTAGTGCCACATTCCATTCGCCAACTTGGCGTTGGCTGGAGGTCGCCCGTCCTCTACGAGGGGAGGGAATCCAGCAATCCCTCAATAGCCTGCCTCATTGGCTGATGAAAAAACGCCATCGACTCACGGGCCCTCTCCAGCACTTCCTTCGCAAGGTCCGTCCTACCCGTTGTGGCGAGGAAACGTCCATACTCCAGATGAATCCAGCTTGGAGAGATCTCCAATTGTGAGGGATGAAACTCCGGCCTATATTCTGCTGCGCGCTCGAAGCCAGCAATTGCTTTGTTTCTCTCTCCTTGCGCGGAGAAGAGCAATGCATCGGCGAACGCGAGGTGACTCTTGGCCCTGGGAGAGGGACGATCCCCTGCAAGTTCCGCAGCTTCGGCGAGATAGGCCCTTGCTGCGTCGACCTCGCCCAAGCTGGTGCACAGTTGTACCATGAACGCTAGCCCCTCGATCCGAGCCTCCTGAGTAACGTAGTCTCCAACGAGATCCGCAGTGACCCTCAGCCAATATTCGAGCGACTCTTGGGCTTCCTGGGTTCGCCCCTGCCAGTAGTGGAGGTGAGCGAAGTGCAGATAGTGCTCGATCAGTCTGTATCGGGGATCGACTTGACTTGCCAGGAGGAACGACTCCTCATAGAGCGACTCGGCTCGCCCCAGGTCTCCCTTCAGTGCGAGCAGGTGGGCTTTCAGTCCAATTCCCCTCAGTCGTCCAATGAAGTGGCCGCTCTTCTCTGAGAGCGCTATGGATTGATCCACGTATTCGAGGGCCTCGCCCGGGCGGTCTAGCTCGAGTGCCAGCGAGCCCATGTTGGCCAGAATCCAGGGGTAAATCAGCCTACCGACCTTCGCGTCCACGAAGATGGCCCATTCATCTTCGGCTACGTTCCGGAAATCAACACTCTTGCGGCCTCCCCCAAGGGCCTCAGCAGCTATCCTCAGTTCAGCTTGGGCCCTCTCGGTGTCCAGTTGCCTTGGATCAAAGGTGTATATCACTGCGCAGACCTGTGCCAACTTGCCGATTACGTAGCTGTCATCAGGGATATCTGGCAGCAAACTGGAAATCTCCTCCACTTTCTCCCGCAGTCCCTCCAAGTCCTCTCGGTATAACGCTAGCCAGGCCTGGCCTAGACGAAGCAGGGCTGTCTCACGGGACTTCCGTCCCGACAGAAGCTGCAGACCTCTCTCGACCTCGTCTTCTGCTTCCTGCAGGTGGAGTGTTGCAAGCAGAAGTTCTCCCAGCATCCTGTGCACCCTGGCCCTCCGTGTTCGGCCTTGGACAAGGTCGAGAACCTCTCGATAGATCTCAGTTGCGCCGGGGAAATCTCCTGTAAGTCGGCAAACGTATGCCATGTGCTCGAGGCTCCTGATCCGCCGGCCACGGTCAGGATCTACGGCGACAGCGTTCTCAAGTAGAGCAATGGCCGCCTCAAAATCCCTCTGGCTTGCTCTCCTATCCGCTTCCTCTTGCATCCAGGGCACGACCTTTGAAGCGATGTCTTCCTTGCGTTTCTGAGGGAGGCTTAGTCTTAGGTATTCTTTGATCAGGTCATGGACTACTTCGATTCTTGTCTCTGACTTCTCAAGGAGGCTTTTCCGCTGCAGGCTGAGCACCGTTTCTCGCCCGAAGCCTCCCGCCCGAACAAGATCCTCTGAGGAAACAGCAACGTCGAAGAAGGAGGCCACATCCAGGGCAAAGCGCTCGTCCTTGTCTAGTGCCGGTATAATCTCCTCAGCGATGTAGGTCTCCAGGTGTCTCAGTCCTGATTCCACGCCTGCTGTCGGCTGAACGCTCGCCAAAAGCTTGAGGAAGAGGGGGTGCCCCTCTGAGAGCGTCACCAAGGTCTGTGCCAACAGTCGCGGAACGCCAGCGTCGGAGAGAAACGAGAAGGAATCCCTGGGTGCCAACCCTGTGAGTGTGTATTCCACGACGGAGCGGTCGACGTCGACATCACGCCGGCTGTAGAAGTCAGGAACAGTCCGAGAAAGGAGGAGTACGGACGGCCCTTCCGTTCGTTTCAGTGCCTCGTGGAGCAGGACGAAATAAGCCGCTGCTTCTGATGTGGCTTCGTGTAAATCGTCGAAGATCAGCAGGACGTCCAATCCAGCTAAGTCTTCGTGGATGACTTCTCTGACCATGCCGAGGCTCGGCGTCTCCGGACGAGCCAGGAGGCGGGAAAGCTTGAATCGCCCGAGGGCCTTTAGGAAGACCGCCAGACTTCGGACGAGATCAATAGATGAGTCCCACGACCGAACACCTCTCCAGAAGACGGACTTCGTTTTCCTGACGTCGTCTCGGATTACACTCCCGAGCGCGGTCTTCCCCATTCCTGCCATCCCAGTCACAACGACAAGGGGGGCACTCGCTAGCGCTTGACGGATCTGCCTAACGTCCTCTGTCCGCCCGTAGAACTTCTCGACTACCGGGGCATCTAGGGAGAAGTCTACCAAGTCCTCGCTCGGCCTGAGAGTTACCTCGGATATCTGCCCACTTGTCTCGAGTTCTTGGAGCAGCTCTAGCAGTTCTGAGCCTCTGCGCGTCTCCTGGTAAACATCAGAGAGTGTAGTTTCCCTTATTTCGTTGCCGAGGGTCCTGTACGGGACCGTTTCCTTGAGCAGCGAGCGACGCAGGGAGGCCGCCTCTTGCCTCCCACCATGTTCCAGAAAGTAGGCCTTACGTCGGCGCGGCTGACCTTGGATGTGGCGGGTCCTCTCCACAACGAGGTGATCCGCAATGAGTGGTTTCACGTATTGTGTCACGTGTTGGACTCTGATTCCGGCGGCTTCCGCGATCCCGGTCTGTGTGACCTCAATGGGAACCGTGTATTCGTCTGCAAACCTGTTGAACTCGAAGAGATGTAGGAATATCCTTTGCTTCACGGTGAGAGGTTGGATCGCCACCTTTGGGTATCCCCCCTTCGTTGGTTGTTATTGACATCAGATATCGTCTACCAGGATTTAGAACATACTCAAGGATGTACATAATCGAAGTCAATCCAGCAGGAGGATTTTCTGTAGCGCTACTCTCGTAACGTCGACTTCTCCAAGCAGGCCGCCGAATCTGGGGTTACCCCGCGCCTCCCCAGCTCCTGGGTGGGTCCCCCGCCTCCACTCAGGCTGAACTCGGGTCCGACGCCCCGCCTTCCGAAGGACAAGCCTTAAGCCCCCTCCTCATCATGACGGAGGTCATGGCAGAGGATGGGAAGACGGGAGCGGGCGTGCTCGCCATCGTCGCAGGCATCCTCCTCTTCGCCGGTCAGTTCACGGGGGCCGCCCGATGGGCGTCCTTGCGCGAAACGCTCGCCGTCTTGGTCGAGATCACGCCTCCCGTTGAGATGCTGTTCTTCGTGATCATCGGCATCGCCTCCCTCGGCGGCATCGCGGCGATCATCGCTGGCATCCTCTTCCTCCGGGGTCAGTCCGCCCTGCCGAGGCTGCTGATCCTGCTCGGAGTAGGCTTCGGGACCCTGGGCTTCCTCCTCTACATCGTTCCCCAGGCTCTCGGAGGACGGTTTCCCCTCATCGGCGAGAGCATCACCGTCACGGCTGGAATCGTCCTCGCCCTTGTCGCTCGTTCCCTGGGCAGGAGGTGAGAGGGCCGCCCCGGCGAGGGCAGGACGATGGCGAGGGGACTACGCCTTCCCGCCCCAGCGGCTTACCACGATGATGAGGAAGACCATCACCACTGTCAGCGCGACGGCGGTCCCGATGAAGATCGCGAGTCCAGAGAGTCCCTCTTCAGGTCCGAGCGTGATGCCGCCCACGGAGAGGGCGCCCATGACGACCTCCTTCCAGATCAGGGCGATCACAAAACCGAAGGCCGCAGCGAGGGACGTGGCGATGGTGCGTCGTACTTCCGAGAGCGAGAGCTTCTTGGTCGCTTCTGCCATGCTTTCATGCCTCCTAAGGCAGTCAGCCGGTGGCGTATAAAAGAGCTTTCCGGGCCCGGGACCCTTGGTAGGGACGTTCTAGCCACGCATAGCATTACTGCGACAGTGCTACTCAAATAGAGACGATAGCCCTTTTTTAGGTGGACTCGATAACCCTCCGCTCTCACGGTAGCGGACAGAATGCTGTGGCAGGGGAGGCGTGGAGGTGCTCGAGCTTTGGATCGCCATCACTCTCGTCATTTTGGCCATTCCGCTGGTTGTATGGCTCCGCCGGAAGACCCGAGAACGGGCCAGGGAACGTCTGGCCGGACTGCTAGCCGAGGTCTCTGTGAAGCTCGACCGCCTTCGAGCCCGGCTCTCCCCCTACGTCGATAGCGACACCTACCTCCCAGAACGCAACCGGCGGCCCCTCGCAGACGCCTACGACCAGATCCACGAGAGTCATGTGAAGATCGACAAACTGCTAAGGAGGGTTGGCGATAGTGAGACGCGTTCTCAGGCGGACTCCGTCCAAACCCTTTCTCAGAAGCTCCACGAGATACTGACCCAACACAATGAAGGCTACCTTGAGCGCGAGATTGAGAGGAACGCCAAGCTCCTCCTCGATGAACTCCAACTCGATGAGACGCAGCGCCTGGCCGTGGTTCGGGACGACATTGCCAATCTGGTCATCGGCGGAGCCGGATCCGGTAAGACCCGTGTGCTCACGGGACGTGTTCGGTACTTGACACAGCGGGGAGTAGCCCCAGAGAATGTCCTCGCCGTCACTTTCACGAACAAAGCGCGAGACGAGATGCGGGAACGCCTAAAGAGGGCAGGGATCCCTGTTGAAACTAATGACTCACGTGGCGTGACCATCTCGACGCTCCACGCTCTTGGGAAACGTGTCGTGCAGGCGGCACAAGCGGAACCCATCAGTGTGGCGGACGAACGCTGGGCCAACTCGCTAATCGCAGGGTTGCTACGGCAAGCACGAGGGGGGACGGACTCCGAGTTGTCCCGGCTCTACCTCAAGGCTCTCGCCAGTTTCCACAGGAACGAGGACGAGGAGGCGCCCGGCCTCGAGGCCGACAAGACCTACCGGACACTCCGGGGGGAGCATGTACGTTCAGTAGGGGAGCGCGTCGTGGCCGACTTCCTCTTCACCCACAACGTATCGTATGGGTACGAGGCTCGGGCGGGCTGGGCAAAGGTTGGCGAGGGCAGGCACGCCTATCATCCAGATTTCCACCTCCCAGCGATCGATGGGAATATCGAGTACTGGGGTGTCGACCGACAGGGCCACGTCGCTTCCTGGATGAGCATTTCCTCGAAGGAATATCGGGAAGGCATGGAATGGAAGCGGCGACAGTTCCAGCGAAGTAGAAAGAAGCTCATTGAGGTCTACGACTACGAACGTGTCGACGGAACGCTCGAGAGTCACCTTCACGACCTCCTCACGGAGGCGGGCGTTGAGTTGCGGCCCATGACCCTTGAACAGCTCGAGGGTGTGTCTCGTGAAATGAAGTACATCGGCAGCATCATCGAGCGTCTCCTCAGCGCCTTCCTGACCAACGCACGCGCGCTTCGCCGATCTCCCGAGGAGATTCGAAAGGGCCTGCGTGGAACGTCACCCCGTGTCAAGCACTTCAGCCGACTGGGTGCCGCATTCCTCGAACGCTACGAGTCGCAGCTGCTGAGCGAAGGCCGTATCGATTTCGCCGACATGCTCTACCGGGCCGCCGACATCCTCGAAGGAAGTAAGAGCGATTTACATCGGTTTGACCACATCCTCGTCGACGAGTTTCAGGACACGTCGGCTGCCATGGCACACTTCCTCAAGAGCCTCATCCAGCAACACGGAAGCCGCATTTTCGCCGTGGGCGACGACTGGCAGGCAATCTACGGGTTTGCAGGTGGCGACGTCGACTACATAGTTAACTTCGAGGACCACTTCGGCCCCGCGTCAGTCACGATGTTGGACACCAACTATCGCTCGCCCGCCGTAGTCGTGGAAGCTGGAGCCGCCTTGATCGCGCAGAACGAGAAGCAGATCCCAAAGAATGTCCTTATCCGAAGTCCAGAGGAGGGTGAAGCCTGGATCCACGAGGTGCCAGACGACGATGCCGCCATGGTATCCCACACTCTCCGCCTTCTCCAGAAAGAGTTGGGGAATCACGACCCGAGGGACATCCTAGTACTGAGTCGAACCGCTCACATTCTCGGGGACCTCACAGACGCCTGCAAACGAGCGAACATTCCCACGGCCGACCCCGCCCGTGATGAGGACGCCGGCATCCGTATCTTGACCGCCCACAAGTCTAAGGGGCTCGAGGCGCCCGTGCTGATCATCGTCAACGCGAGCGATCACCTCTTTGGCTTCCCGTCGAAGGTCGAGAACCCCGACGTCATCGAACCCGTGCGCCTGAGCGCCGGAAACGACGAGGCTGAGGAGCGGCGCCTGTTCTATGTCGCACTCACCCGGGCCATGAAGCGGCTCCATCTGGTCGCACGACAGGATTCTCTGTCGCCGTACATCTCGGAAATCGAAGGTGCGAGAGACAGAGAGGTCGCTCCAATCTCCGTTGCGGTTCCGGTGGGAAAGCGCTTCTCGGGGAACTTCTCTGTCGAGCGCCTGTTCCCCGTCAGCGACCGTCAAGCCAAGGCACGCATCCGCCAGGTGGGCGTGCTCGTCGCGGATGCAGTACGCATCCGGTTCACATCGTGGTTGCCCTTCAATCTGGAGGCGGGGGCCACCTACAACTTCCAGAAAGTTCTGAAGGTCCAGCCCTATGGGGACATGCAAAACGCGAAACTGGATCGCTACACACGTGTGAAGTTCGTCTCTCGAGCTTCTCCCAAAGAGACCCCCAAAGGTCGCCGCGCTCTTCGCCCACGGCCCCCTTCGAGGCTTCGGCCGCGCCGCTTAGAACAGTCTTCTTGACAATAGTAACCAGGGGGCCAGCCGGTAGCATTGGCCTTAGAATGTCGGCGTGAGATGAAGCGGTAGCCACAAACAGTCACCTCTCGGACGGTTTCCCCTCGCCCTGTAGGAACCCACAGCAACGCTGGAGAGGTCCTCTCGGCTATTCTGGAGAAGCTCTGACCTACCTCGGCCCACCCCGGTCAAGCCTCGATGGCGGGGGGTAGCCAGGGGCCTCGGGCTTGCGTTGACCTGTCGACATGGCAATTCGGGTGGAGTGCCACGCGTACCGCCGATGGTGCCGTCCCTTAGTCTGGCGTGAGGATGGTTTCGTAATGGGCTGATGTCCGATCGTAGCTAGAGAGGAGTTCTCTTGCCTCTGGGGGTACCACGGCCGTCTCGTATTCCTTCCCTGCGAATTCTTGAACAGCGTCCATGGATTCCCAGAGTGTCAGTGTCACAAACTCGACGCCAGCCTCCACGTCGCGACGCATCAGGTATGCCCCTCGGTATCCCCTAATCCCGTGAATCCCGGGGAGGATCTCAGAACGCAACAGCTCCTCATACGCGTCCGCTTTGTCAGCGCTCGTCTGCCCTCGCCACAGCCTGGCAATCATGTCATCGCCGGAGGATGGGAGGAACCTTCAAAGAGGTTTGCTCGCTCTCCGGCGGAGCGGTAACACTACCCCTGCAATGTCGTCTTGATGGTGCATTTGGGACCCGACATCATGGTATATCTGCCTGACCTCTTCCCAGAAACTCCAGGCCCTTGGGGAATCTAACCTGAGGACCGGGCAGCTCCACGACGATCGCGTAGATGTCAACCAGGATCGGCAGGCCCGCTGGTCTTTCAGGTTCCTGAAACAGTTCTCGAATGACATCCATGCCATGGCTGATGACGAAGATTCTATCCGCAACAATGCTAAGTTCCGGTATCTCGAGCCGGCTGCTCAACTCTACGATCAGGCTTCGGTAACCTTCAACATCGGTCACAGTCGCCGTAATGATGCCCTTGAGGTGTACGGCTTCGGGACCGAGGTCACCGGCATCGACAGCGATGTCAAGACTCGAGCCCACCACGTCAGGCTGCTCTGTTGCCCGATAAGCCCAGTAAGCGCCGAGGACCATCCCTATTAGTCCGCCGGCAATTGCGAGGACGCCCGTCCAGAAGCCCAGTCCTACGGTTAAGGCCCCGACAAGGAGTATCCCAAGCACTAAGCCGACGCCCGGCACAAACGCGATTCCAATACGCATCCCAGGTCTGGCACTGATCAATGCAACCCTTGTCCCATAATAAAGACACTGAACAGTACCGGTGCCATGGCTGTAGCACTACCGCTGCAATGAACCGGCTGAGGCGGGGGTAGCATTAGCCGTGTAATGTTAGGGAGAGATGCGTGGTGTGGACGAAGGGATTTGGCCATTTCTAGCGAGATACTTGACGGAGGAAGTTGTACCGATTGGTATTATACCGTTGAGTATAATTCGCAGTATTGAGGGCAGGAATCGGGTAACTTAGGTGAGCCATCGTCGGAAGAAGGGGTCGGTCAACTTGTAGGTACTATTCTCCCTGTGGACTATCTGTTTCTCCACAAGCACACCGAGAGATTTCTTGACATGGCTGGCGGACGAAAGACGATGTTTCTCAATGTATTTCGTCGAGTAGGGCTGATCAGTTTCTTCTGAAGCCAAAGCCCTGGTCAAGAGTCGCTGATGTCTTGACAGGCCCTCCCAGACATTCGTGAAGAGCTCGTTCTGACTGTTGAGGATCCCTGCCATAGCATCATCGAGATCCTCCTCGTCAACCTTTCCGCGAGGCGCGCCGACGTTCCATAGCTCGTGACATAGCTGCTGAGTAAAATACGGATGGCCTTCAGTGAACATGAGGATGGCCTTCACAGTCTGACTCGCCACTTGAACCCCACTCGCCTCGAACCTGCTGAGGATGTATTCCCCAAAGGGTTCTTTGGAGATTCTCTTCAATTCATAGGGTTTGGCGGACCGGAAGAATGCGTTCTCAGGTCGAGAGAAGATCTCATCAAGCATATGCTTCTTGGACCCCATGAAGACGTAGCTGACCTTCTGATGGTGTTGGATCCTAGAACGAATGAGCTTCTCGATTCTCTCTCCATCCAATCGGGTGATGTCTTGGAACTCGTCAAAGACGACGACGACGCGTGTTCCTTTCTTCTCGGCCACTCGCTGGGGCGCGTCCAGGACTTCTTCGAGAATGGCCAGGTCTTCGAGCCCGGCAGTTGCCTGTGAAAGCCCTAAGCCAAAGCTGCCATCAGGGTGGATGATCAACTCGGGTTTCAGTCTCCCCAATCCCTCCTTAAGAAAGCTGAGAAGACTCTCCGATCGGCCGTAGTTACGTACGACGACTTCGCTGGTGATTTTCTCTGCTAGGTCATAGGTGGAAGCGCAGCCAAACAAGTCAACCAAGGCCGTGACGTAGCCTTGCTTTCTTAAGCGATCTAGAACCTCAATGATCAACGAGGTCTTTCCGTACCGCCTCGGTGATTGGAGAAGTACTGACTGCCCAGCCTCGAGCTCCCTCAAGAGTTCAGCTAGTTCGGTCTCCCTGTCGGCGAAGGCTTCCCCGGTCGCGACTCGACCATATATGAAGGGATTTCGTATGGTATCTCTCGCCATTATACCGTAGGGTATAATACCGATTAGTATAAGAAATCTTGTACCGAGTGGTATAAACACCTGTCAATTTGGGAGCATGGCCTTCGAGTTCACCCTGCGCGACCTCTTGCTCCCTTCGCCCGCTAGTGACATGCACATTGGCCTCGCATGATTGCAGAATGGTTGCTGCTCGCGGACCTCTTGCTGCTTTGGATCCCTCGCGTCGAGGGAACGCGGCTGGCTAGCATCGGGCTGGGAGGGTGGCGGTACCTCTGGTGGGGCGCCCTGGTCTACCTCCTGGTCCTGGAGGCCATGATGCTGAGCGGGTTCGTGTTGGATTCAGTGGGACTGGGGTCCATCCGTTCCCTCCAACCGATGATTGCGGAGTATAGCCTCGTCACGCTTCTCAGCCTCCTCGTGACCGGGATGTTCCTCGAGGAGACCTTCTACCGGGGCTACCTGATGGAGAGGCTCATCCTCGTGTCGGGGAGGGTGTGGGTCGCGGCTGTGGTTTCCTGGTTGGCGTTCACCTTCGTGCACCTGCGGTTCTTCGGCCTGGGACCGACGTTAGACGTGAGTGTGCTTTCGGCCGCCCTCGTTCTGCTCTACGTGAAGGAACGAAGCGTGTGGCCCTGCGTCGTAGTGCACGTAATCAACAGCGTCCTGGCCTACCTCGTCTTCCCTCTGATGGTGGCCTGACGAGACGTCGCTGCCTTCGGGTCCGAAGGCCTTGCCCTTGCAGGTCGTGTCGCCAATCGAGTGCTTCCTGCGTATGCTGTGACCCGTGTAGGAAAGTATATTCAGTATTGATGTGATGCTTATCAGCCTGACACGGCCATGGAGGCCCCACTCATGTCAGCCTATCGCACCTGCCCGATTTGCGGCGCCTCAGTCAAGCTGGAGAACATGTCAGCGCACATGAGTAGGGTCCACCCCCGGACGAAGGCCGCCGTGTCCACTCGCGAAGTTCAGGCGGAGCAGAAGCTTCCCGGCAGGAAGCTTCTGTACGCCCTCCTTGCTGTCGTCCTGCTCGTCGTCCCCCTTGCCATTTATGGGCTCACCCTCACCTCGCCTTGGGCACCGTCGGGCGACGGAGTGGAACCGCCAACTCAGGCCTATGCCGTCGACGTCTATTTGCAGGCCACGTGCGGATGCTGTCACCAGTATCTGAACTACCTGGAGAGCAATGGCTTCGACCTCACGCCGCATGAGATGACCGATCTTTCGGGAGTCAGGGCCAGCCAGGGCATCCCGGGGAGCATGCAGAGCTGTCATACGGCCATCGTGGAAGACTACTTCGTGGAGGGACATGTTCCGGTTGCAGCCATCCAGAGACTCCTGGAGGAGCGGCCTGCCATTGACGGCATCGCCCTGCCCGACATGCCCGCAGGGTCTCCGGGGATGGGTGGCATCAAGGCCGCACCCTTCGTCATCTACGCCGTGGAAGGGGGCCAGGCCACCGTATTCATGGAAATCTAGTACCCTCAGTCGCCTCTCTCCTCCTCACGAGAAGACAGCCGTCGGTTGAATCCTGTGTCAGGGCTTTCAATTCCCGCATCCCCCGAGCATTCTGAAGGTTCTGGAGGTCTTCTGGTCTTGCGCTCGGCAACCCCCGTGTCCCGCCAGACTGCCAAATTGGAAGCGTTCGATGCATGTCGCCTTCTGTTTGACAACCGACAGCCCAATGAGTGGAGCGGGTCTATAGCTGACTAGGGTTCCGGAACACGCCCCCCTGGCAAGAAAGAGACCACTGAGGTCGTCAGGGTCGAGGCAAGACGGGCCAGGGTGAGAATGATGGACAGAATGAGAGCCAGGGTGGCCGGTCCGGTCGTTTCAGGTCGATCCGACTCCCGTGCCGAGTCCTGGACCCTCCCACGGCTCAGTAGCGCCGTGCCTCCAGCGACAGTCTCACCGAGGGTAAGCGCTGCTGTACGGACCCCGGGACAGGGACTGGACCTCCGGGCCTTGCCCTACTGAGTTGGCGATCTTCATGCAATGTGCGACTTGCGGAAAAGGGCTCAAACGCGCCTCGGTTCGGGAAGAGGTGA
>JABAOH010125235.1_pt3 | contig 11857 bp, 12 predicted proteins | sample 7062181 | NCBI WGS metagenome assembly JABAOH01 (sample SAMN14538630, study PRJNA623070) | marine sediment metagenome | biome: marine biome [ENVO:00000428]; feature: marine pelagic biome [ENVO:01000023]; material: deep marine sediment [ENVO:00002113]; isolation source: pool of 5 deep marine... | reverse complement strand
GTACTCCTTCTCGCCGCCGTCGGTCGGTTGCTCGGATTCGGGGCCGACCTGATCGATGAAGATGTTGTGGAGCGTCGGCTCCATGACCTCGAAGCGGCGCACCGCGAGGCGTCCCGCAGCGGCCTCGAGCACCCCTTGTGGGTCTTCGCCGTCGTTCATGTTGACCTCGACGAACCGCTTGGAGCGATGCACCTTGGCCACGCCGGGGAGCGTCTCCAGAAATCTGCCGTCCCCGTCGAATTCGAGCTGCACGGTATTGCTGCCGAACTTGCGCTTGATCGAGGCCAATGAGCCCGACAGCACGGCACGACCGTGATCGATCAGGGCGATCTGATTGCAAAGCCGTTCGGCAGATTCCATCACATGAGTGGAAAAGATCAACGTCGTTCCCGACTGCGTGATCTCGAGCAACAGGTTGCGGAAGATCTCCTGATTCACCGGGTCCATTCCCGAGAACGGTTCGTCCAGGATCAGAACATCGGGCTCGTTGAGAATCGTGGTGATGAACTGCGCCTTCTGCTGCATGCCCTTCGACAACTCCTCGACTTTCTTGTCCTTCCACTCGGCCAACTCGAGCCGTTCGAGCCAGGGCAGCCCTCGGCGGCGCGCTTCGGCCGGCTTGAGGCCCTTGACCGAACCGAAGAACTCGAGCATGTCGAGCACCTTCATCTTCGGATACAGGCCACGCTCCTCGGGGAGGTACCCCAGACGATCTTTGATCAAACCGTCCATCGGCCGACCGAGGATCTCGATCGAACCGGAATCGGGGCGGATGATGTCCATGATCATGCGAATCGTCGTCGACTTGCCGGCGCCGTTGCGGCCGAGAAGGCCGAACACGGTGCCTCGCGGGATCTCGAACGACAGGCCGTCCACGGCCCGGTGAGTCCCGAAGGTCTTGCGGATGTCGTTCAACGTAACGGCCACGTCCATTCCGATCTCCTCCCCGCGAGGCGGCGTTTTGGGGCTGCGGGCATCATACGAGGCGTCCGGCGGGACCGCCGTCCCGGCGGCCTCAAGCGGTCGAAACCCCCGCCCGGACGGCCCGAACCATGGCCCTGGAGGCGCCGCTTGACACGCCGGACGGCCGCTTTAACTTTGCCTTCAGGATGATTACCGGATTCAACACCGATGTCGATTACGACGGACGCATTTTCCACGTCCAGACCGAGGACAAGGGCCGGGACAACCCGATCATCGAGTCGTTGGTCTATTCTCGCGGGGAGATCATCGCCGCCCGGAACACCTCGTACGCGGAGTTCAACGCGTCCGACGAGTACAGCGAAGACGAAGTCATGGACCGCATGGAGCGGCAGCATCAGGTGCTGATCCGGGAGATCCTCAACGGGAAGTTCGAGTCCGACGGCCCTCGGCCGTTCGGCCACAACATCATCTCGAACCGCAGCCTCGACGAGGTCGTGCTGCGCTTCCTCGTCGAGAACCGCAACCCGGATCCGATCCAACTCGAGTTGCCCGATGAGCTGGACCTGCTTGCCGGGACCAAATCCAAGATCCGGCTGCGCGTGATCCTTCAGGAAGACGGGTCGCCTGCCGAAGGGGCCCAGGTCCGGCTCAGCCTGGCGACCGAGCTGGGTGACCCGCACCCGCTGTTTGCGGCCTCGACCGATGCCGAGGGCTACGTCGACGCGATGTTCACGTTGCCCGACGGCAAGGATCATCCGGGCGATCTCGCTTTGATGTGTGAGGCCCGCGTCGGTGACTCCGTCACCGAGCTGCGCCAGCCGATCTCGCGGCTCGCCGAGACGGTCTGAGGGTGCTCTAGCGTTTCAGGGACGACGCGCGGGCGATCTCGCGCTCGGTCTCCCGCTTGCGCCGCGCTTCGCGCTTGTCGTGCAGCTTCTTCCCGCGGCCGACGGCGATCTCGATCTTGACGCGCCCGTTCTTGAGATAAGCCTTCGTCGGAACGAGCGTCATCCCCGTACCCTCCAACTCGCGGGCGAGCTTGCGGATCTCGGCGGCGTGAAGCAGCAGCTTGCGCCGGCGCACGGGGTCGATCTCCTCGCTGCGGGCGTGGCTGTACGGGCTGATGTGGGCACCGATCAGGAACAGCTCGCCGCCGGAGATTCGAGCGTACGCTTCCTTGAGGTTGATCTTCCCGGCGCGCACGCTCTTGACTTCCGAGCCGAGCAGCACGATGCCCGCCTCGATCCGGTGCTCGAGGTGGTACACGTGGGATGCGGAACGGTTACTGGCCAGGATAGGCGAGTCGCCGCCGCCCTTTTTCTTCTTGGCCACGGTGCCTCCATCGGGGACGTGTACCTTTTAGGGGTTTTCTCCGAGCTCGGCAAGCAGCCGGTACAGCGCGGCCCGTTTCATGCCCATGCGTCCGGCGGTTCGCCTGAGCGCGGTGCGGCGATCTCCACCGCCGGCCGCGAGTTCCTCCCGCCACACGGCGCGTGTCTCCTCGGCGTCGGCATCGCTCGACTCGTGGCCGCCTCCGGGGGCGATGGCCAGCACGATCTCGCCTTTCGGCGTGGGGCCCAGCGCTTCCAGTATCTCGCCGGCCGAACCGTGGAGGATCGTCTCGTGCAACTTGGTCAACTCGCGTCCGAGGACAAGGGGCCGTTCGCCGAGCACGGACCGGATATCCTCCAGGGACTCCCGAATCCGGTGCGGCGCCTCGTACAGGACCAGCGGCACATCCAGTGTGGAAAGCCCCCGTAGGACGCGCCTCCGCTCGCCCGCACGGGACGGCAGGAAGCCCTCGAACCGAAACCTGTCCGCCGGCAGACCGGACACCGACAGCAGCGCCGTCACGGCGGAGGGACCCGGCACGGGCGACACGGCGTGACCCGCATCGAGGGCGGCGCGAACGAGCAGCGCACCGGGGTCGGCCACACCCGGGGTCCCGGCATCGGAGACGAGCGCGACCGTCAGGCCCTCGGCGAGCCGGTCGAGCAACGGCTGCAACCGGGCTCTCTCGTTGAACTTGTGACACGACACGAGGGGTGTCGCGATCCCGAAACGTGCGAGCAATCCCGACGTCCGGCGCGTATCTTCGCACGCGATGCAATCGGCGTTCTTCAGCGCGTCGAGGGCCCGTGGCGACAGGTCGTCGAGGTGACCCAGGGGAGTTGCGATGACGACCAATTTGCCCGGCACGGCGCGAGGATAGCACGCGGTTTGTGGCGCGGGACGGGGTCTGTTCTTAGAATGAGGACGGCATGAGGTCGGATCGATGAGACGCTTGTTGTGGTTGTGCCTGCTCCTCCCGGCGGGTCTATTGCTCGGTCAGGACGAAGAGCCGCGGATCCATGATCCGGAGCTCGACGAGCTCGCGGTGTCGATCTACAGCAAGTTTCTCGCGGAGGACTACGAGACGATCCGCGCCGACCTGCGCAAGCTCCGGGACGCTTGTAGTGAGATGAAGGTCGAGGAGCGCGAGCGCTACGGCTCACTCGTGCTGGACTACGATCGCAGTTTCCACCGAGCACTCGACCGCGTCCGGGCGTTGGCCGCGAGGGGTGAATGGGACGATTCGGGGATACAGTACGAATGGGTGATGCGCTCGTGCGTGGGGTGCCACCGCGCGAGTCGCGAGGCGGGGTTCGGTCCCCCCGTCCCGGTTCCCTGAAAGCTCAAGTCATCCAGTCCCGCGGATAGCGAAAATCAGAACCGATCGACCGCGTCGAGATCTTGGCGATGACAGGGGGGACCCGCTTGAATTGCGAGCGTACGATCCGGCGGGTGACGCCGTCGACCAACTCCGGGGTAAATCCCGCTTCGATCGCCGTCGCTCTCGACGCACGTGCATCGATCAGCAACGCGAGCAGCCGATCGACCTCGGCATAGCTGAACCCCAGCTCTTCTTCGTCGTTCTGGTCGGGCCAGAGATCCGCGGACGGGGGTTTCCTGCGGATCGAATCCGGGACCCCGAGATGGCCCGCCAGGTGACGCACCTGCGTCTTGTACAGATCGCCGATCGGGTTGATCGCCGAGGCCAGGTCGCCGTGGAGCGTCCCGTAGCCCAGCAGCAGCTCGGTCTTGTTGCTCGTCCCCAGCACCAGGGCGCCGTGCTCGACCGAACGATCGTAGAGCAACGTCATCCGGGCTCGCGCCATCACGTTGCCCAGACGCGTACGACCCACGCTTCCGGCCGTCTTCTCGAACCCGTCGACGAGCGGGGTGATGTCGATGGTCTCGGCGTCGATCCCGAGCTCCGCGACGACCTTGCGCGCATCGCTCAACGAATCCTCGCTACTCGCACGATAGGGCATCAGACAGGCGTGGACCCGCCGTGGCTCGATGGCACGCGCCGCCAGGTAGGCCACGACTGCGGAATCGATGCCTCCCGACAGCCCCAGGACGAGATCGGTCAACCCGGTGCGATGCAGCTCCTGGTCGATGAATCGGGTGAGGATTCTGGCCGTCCACTCGGGATCGAGTTCGAGAGAGCCGTCGAGGGGGGCCGGCGCGTCCGTCATACCACTCCGTCTTTTTCGGTTGCCGCCGTCGGATCGGGTAGGTCATACCTGAGCCGTCGCAACCGGGCAAGCTCGCCCTCCACCAGCTCCAGGTTCTCGTCTCGCAACAGCGGGTAGACGGTTCGCGCGCGCCTCAAGACCTCCGTCTTCAGATCGACGAGCGGAAGCGCCTCATCGAGTGCAGGTGCCTCGGCAACGACGCGGCCGAACGGATCGACGACCAGAGAGCCGCCGCCGAAGGTTACGCCGTCCTCACACCCGGTCCGGTTGACGTAGACCATCCAGGTGGTCTGAAACCGTGCCGTTGTCTGCAACAGCTCCCGCCAGACCGACACCGAGGTGACCTCACGGCCGGGCGTCGCGCCGCGCGTGGGGCCGTTCGACAGGACGAAGATGACCTCCGCGCCCTGATGCGCGAGCAACCACGCACAGGGCATGTGCCAGAGATCCTCGCAGACCAGTAGGCCGGCGGGCCCCCAGGGCGATTCGAAATACTTCGCCCGGTACCCCCGAGCGAACTCCCGCCCTTCCTGGAACATCCCGTAAGTCGGGAGGTAGAGCTTGCGGTGCACGTGGACCACGCGGCCTGCGGAGAGGTAAACCGCCGAGTTGTAGAAGCGGTGGCCCGGGCCTTCCTCGACAAAGCCGAAGACGAGATCGATCTCATCCGAAGCCTCGAACAGCGGGGCCAGCCGCGGGTCGTCGACCGGGACCGCCAGCTCGGGGACGAGATCGGCCAGCTGGTACCCGGTCAAAGAGAGCTCGGGGAAGGCGATCAGGTCCGCACCGTCTCGAGCGGCCTCCGCGGCCGCCCGCCGATGGATCTCCAGGTTCGCCTCGATATCGCCCAAACGGGGGGCAATCTGGCCCAGGGCCACGCGGATGTCACGCATGGCTTCATTCTAGCCAGACCGTTGAAACGCTTCAGCCGTTTTGACCGTTATCTTTGGACAGAGGCCCCATGGCGTTTCCGTGTCGTTTCGGCGCACCTGGGCTGCCCGGGTCCTTTATGCTGCCAAAGTGACCCGGTTAAAACTGGCCAGCTTTTCGCCGTTGTGCTACCGAGGGAATATCGGTCCAAGAAATCGCGTTATTCATATCAAAAGGTCAAGGATTTAATTACAACTACTAAACTCAAATGCCAGATTTGCCTGAATCGTGACTGAACCCTCCGGATTGGCGCGGATTTTTCATAGGGTAAGGAGTGCCGTGCCACGATCCTACGAACGGGAACGGACCAAGGGGGTCCGGCAGCGATGGGGGCGACACGATCGAGCGCAGGCACCGGGATGGGTAGAACGATGTCCAGCAACGTGATGAACCGTAAAACCGAGATCGAGGAGACCGCGGAGGTCGTGGTTCGCCAGAACCCTGGCGAGATCGACGCCCCGGCGGTGACCCGAGCGCGTCTCAAGCGCAAGTCAGAGCCGGAAAAGCCGACGGCGGCCATCCTGCCGATCTACCTGCGCGAGATGGGTTCGACTCCGCTGATCAAGGAAAACCAGGAAGTCGCCCTTGCACGGGAGCTTCAGGACGCCCGTACGGCGCTGGCAAAGATCGCCATCAAGCTTCCCGCATCGGCCCGCGAGGCCTGCCTCAACAACGATCTCTCCGGTCCGAAGCGCGGGCGCGAATGGCCGCTCGACGACCTCGAAGAGTTCTACGGCAAACTCCTGCGGTACTCCCGCGAGCGCAAGACGGAAGCGAAGACCGCTCAACTGGCCAAGCAGGCGCGGCAGCAGAAGCAGCACGTGAACCACGCGCGTGACGCGCTGATCCTGGCCAACCTGCGCCTCGTCGTGCACATCGCCAAGAAGTACCTGAACCACGGCATCTCCTTCATGGACCTGATCCAGGAAGGCAACATCGGGCTGATGAAGGCGGTCGAGAAGTTCGAGTACGAGCGCGGCAACAAGTTCTCGACCTACGCCTACTGGTGGATCAAGCAGGCCATCGAGCGCGCGATCGCCGACAAGGCCCGGGTGATCCGGATTCCGGTGCACGTCAACGAGAAGATCAAGAAGATCGCTCGTATTTCGAAGGAGTTGGCGGAGCACCTGGGTCGCAAGCCGACGCCGGTCGAGGTGGCGAACAAACTGCACATGCCGGTGGCCAAGGTCGAGGAGATCCTCGGCGTGGTCCCCGAGCCGCAGGCGCTCGAGGACATGTCGGGCGACGACGACAGCCCGGGCCTGATGCGGTTCATCGCCGACGTCAACGCGCCGTGCCCGCTGGAGCGTACGGTGGATCGCGAGTTGAAGGAGAAGGTCGCCGGAACCCTGCAGGTGCTGAGCAACCGTGAGGAGGAGATCATCCGCCTGCGTTTCGGCATCGGCCGGGACATGCCCTACACGCTCGAGGAGATCGGCCGTGTCATGGGCCTCTCCCGCGAGCGCGTGCGGCAGATCGAAGCGGCCGCGCTGAAGAAGATTCAGGCCGCAGAGGAATGTCGCGACCTGCGTGAGTTCCTGAGCGCCTGATCGTCCTCGTCCAGCGAACATTCGAGCCGGGGCATCGTGCCCCGGCTCTCTTTTGCCATTCAACAAGTCCAGTCGTTCCAGCTATTTGGCGCGTCCGACCTCCAAGGGCTGTGGAAAACGCGTGCGCTGCCGCGCGAAACCTCGGGGAAAAAGGGTGTGGTTGCGGTTAAACCACTGATAAAAAAGCGGTTGAGATGAGTTCATCACGCCTGTTTCGGGTCCCGGGGAGACCCGCTTGATCGCCACCGCGGCGAGCCGTCCACAGCTTTTCCACACACGTCCCTCCCTCGCGGTAGATTCACCGCGGTTTCGCCATCGATCACGGCCGGACTCGACCAAAACCGGTAGATTGCGACAAGGACGGGCCGAGAAAACCCCATGACGATCTTCGACCTACGCAAGGCTTATCACGATTCCCTGTCCAACATGCGCGGTTGGCTCGGCGACTCGGCGCTCTCCGGTCGCCTGACCGTCCTGGACCGGCTGTCGATCCTGGACGCCTGGCAGCAGGAGATGGTCGAGTTCTTCGAGCGCAACGGTCACTGCTTCGCCTGCAACCGGCCGATCGAACGCTGCGAGTGCCCCAACGACTGATCGCAATCTCGTTGCCCTGGGCCTGCTAGACTCCGCATCCATGTCGCGTCTCGTTGTCGCCGATCCCTCGCACATCAAGAGCATTTATCGAGAGTCCTACGCCCTGTGGGGCGCCGGCCTGACGCGTCGGGACTACCTCGGACTCTGGAACGAGATCAGTTCCACCGCCTGGGCCCGGGAGAACGCGAGGTTCTACGTCTGGCTCGGACCGGGCGGGGAGGTCCTTTCGAGCCTCAAGGCCTACCGACCCAAACTTCAGCTACTCGGCGAGTGCGGAAGGGCGATCGTCCTGGGCGCGATCTTCACCCCCCGAGCCCGGCGCAGGCGCGGCCACGCCGCTGCCGCGGTTCGTGCCGCACTCGACGTGGGTCGCGAAGATGGGAGCAACGTCGCGCTGCTGTTCTCCGATATCGGGACGCGCTACTACGACACGTTCGGGTTTCGCGAGATCCCGGCGGAGGAACAGTGGGGTCCCCTGTCCGCCGGGACGGATGACACCCCCGCGGGTTGGACGCTGCGGGACATGCGGGACGAGGACCTGTCCACGGTCATCGCAATGCACGACGCGTTCTGCGCCGCGCGCCCGTTCGCGGTCCTCCGCGACCCGGCCCATTGGGAGTTTGTCCGTACGCGTGCGTTCGGTTTCTTCCGGCGGCTGGGCAGCGCCCAGGTGCGGCAACGCTGGCGCGTCGCCGAGTGTGACGGCCGCGTCGTCGGTTACCTGATCACCGTCGAGGGTCGGGGAGAGTGGAACGTCCGCGAGGTCGGGGCACTCGGGGGGGATTTCGAGGGCATGGCCGACGTCCTTCGCGTGGCCGCCGTCGAAGCGGCCAGGTCGGGTCTGCGCCGGTTCTACGCATGGTTGCCGCGCGAGTTGGTGGCCCATCTGTCCGGCTGGAGAATCAGATCGAGCTCTCGTCGCGGCGCGGTGCCGATGATCGCAGCTCTCGACGGCATGGCGGAGTTCCCCGCCCTGCAGGTGCCCGGCGCGGCCTACATCCCGTACCAGGATCAGTTCTGATCGTCGCCGATCCTACTGGTAAACTGCTGTTCCGATGCGACTTCCGCCACTGATCGCCATCTGGCTGATACTCGCCGCGCCCCCGGTCATCGCTCAAAGCGACTCGCCCCCGGCGGAGGATCGCTTCGCGTTGGATCTGGCCGAGGGCGGCAAGATCGACTTCGACCAGATGATCCACAGCGACGACGGCGTGATCCTCACCGGTCCGGTCACGATCCGCAGCGGCGACACCCGTATCCAGGCCGATCGCGTGATCTACCGCGAGGAACGTTATGTCACCGCCGAGGGCAACGTCCTGCTGGTCTGGCAATCCAACCGCATCTTCGGTAGCCGCCTCGTCTATGACCTCAAGACCGGTCACGGGATCATGGATGACGCCTCCGGTCAGGCGCGGGACCAATACCTCTTCTGGGCCAAGCGCGCCGAGAAGATCGGTGTCGACCTGATCAAGCTGAAGAACGCGACGTTCACCACCTGTACCCAGCCGACGCCCTACTGGTCGTTCAACGTGTCGAGCGCGACCATCCGCTTGGACAAGTACGCGAGGATGTGGAACCCGCGACTGGTCGCCTCCAAGATCCCGGTGTTTTACCTGCCGTACATCGTCTGGCCCGTGAAAGACCGGCGTGCCGCCGGACTGCTGATCCCCGAGTTTCTTGCGAACCAGAAGTTGGGAAGCGCCGTTACCCAGCAGTTGTTCATCCCGCTGGGCCAGAGCGCGGATGTCACGCTGCTGGGGACCTACTACACCGACGCGGGTCTCGGCGGCGGACTCGAGGCCCGCTGGTTGCCCAGCCGCCGGGGGTCCGCCTCGTTCAAGGGCTTCTACATCAACGACCAGGTCACCGACGCCGAACGCTGGAACTTCGAATACAAGCAGGAGCAGCAGTTCAACAACGGCTTCCGGATGGTCGCCGACATCAACCAGATCAGCGATTTCAATTACTACTCCGATTTTGCCCGTAACCTGAACGTCGTCTCCTCCCCGACCGTCCTGGCGCGCATCGAGTTCTCGCGCAACGGTCCCTGGGCCTCGTTGAACGTCCGCGAGTTGCGCCGCGAACAACTCCGAGTCGACGGGTCCGAGCTGATCCAGCAGACGTTGCCCGAAATCGAATGGCGCGGCCGCACCAAACGTCTCGGCAAGAGCCCGGTCTATTTCGACTACCAGTCCTCGGTGGCGGCGATCCAGCAGCGTGAGGAGCCGACGCCCTGCCTCGCCCCGCCCTGCACGCCCAGCCAGCTCGCGCCGCTCGATGCCGACTACGGCCGGATCGACGTGTTCCCCACCTTTTCGATGCCCCTGACGCCGGCCCCGTGGCTCGACATCACACCCAGCGTGAGGTACCGCTCGACGTACTGGAGCCAGCGTACCGAGGAGATCACGCTCACCACCGGCGATGTGACGCGCGTGGCCGTGGACTCGGCCATCACGCGCGGCCTCTTCGGGGCGAATCTGTCGATCGTGGGTCCCAAGCTCTACCGGCTGTTCGACCGCAAGGACGGTGCTCGCTTCAAGCACACGGTGGAACCGCGGATCTCGTACGGCTACCTCGATCGTTTCGACCGCACAAACGAGCTCCTGCTGTATGACGACGTCGATCAGTTCAACGGCAGCGGTGCCAACCTCAACTACTCTCTCGTGCAGCGCCTGTTCGCCAAGCGTCCGCGCACGATGCCGCAACCGGCCCGTGAGGCGATGCAACCGGTCGTGATGGCCGACGGCACCACGAGCGATCCACTCGCCGAGGGCGTGTCACCGGTCGACAGCGCCGTGGGGTTCGCGCCCACGCCACCGTCCGACGCGCCTGTCGAACCGCTCGAGATCGCTTCGCTGGAATTCCGTCAAATGCGCTCGTTCAACAACGACCTCAGTTTTGCCGACCGCGACGGGGACGGCATCGACGAAGCAAGCAGCCCGTATTCGGACCTGCAGATGATCGGGCGCTTCAACCCTTCACAGAAGACCAGCATCGACGTGCGGGGGAGCTACCACATCCTCTACGAGGACCTTCGCGACGTGACGTTGTCCGGCGCCATCCGGAACCGCGTCTCGCGGACCGGTTTCTCGATCATCTTCCGCAACGGGCTGGGGGTGCGGAACACCGGGACGAGCACGATGCCGGTGTTCGAGCCTGTCCGCGACGATACGCAGTTGCGGTTCGACACCGGGCTGAACCTGTTCGGGCGCAAGCTGCAGGTGAACTATTCGACCTTGTACACGGCGCGGCCGCCGGCCGGCCAGAGTCATCTGCCCGACCAGCACTGGCGGGTCGCCTACGCCACGCAGTGCTGCACCTTCGTTCTCGAGCGCTACACGCGAGACTTTTCCGCCGGCGTCGACCGCCGCGACCTGTCGTTCCGCGTCGATCTCGCGGGAATCGGTAAACTGTTCGACTACTCCGGGTTCTGAGGTGAGTGAACGCATCCTCATCGTCGGTGCCACGGGCCAGCTCGGCCTGGCCCTGCGGCGTCAGCTTGACCTCGACCAGCGCTCCGCCGTGGCACTCGGTCCCCACGACCTGGACCTGACCGCATTCGACGTGGGCGACCGGATCGCCGGGCTCGAGCCGACCGCGGTGATCAACGCCGCGGCGTGGACCGATGTGCGCGCCGCCGAGCAAGCCACCAATCGTCAGCTGGTCTGGGAGGTCAACTGCCACGGCCCGCGCCGCCTCGCGGAGTGCTGCGCCGAGCTCGGCGTCCCGCTGGTTCACGTCTCGACGGACTACGTCTTCGACGGGCAGGCCGACCAGCCTTACAAGGAAGACGCCCCCACCGGACCGTTACAGGCGTACGGCATGTCGAAGCTCGATGGCGAGCGGGAGGTGCTCCGTGTTTACCCGGAGTCGTTGATCGCGCGGACGTCGACGGTCTACGGCGATCGGCCGGAGGGTCCGCCGCACTACGTCGATGCGATTCTCGCCCAGGCGCGCGAGCACGGGGCCCTGGAGGTCGTGCGGCCGCCCGTCTCGTCGCCGAGCTACACCGTCGACATCGCCGCGGGGCTGATCCACCTGCTCGACGCGCAGGCGCGAGGCGTCGTGCACGTCGTCAACGACGGCGCCGCAAGCCGGCTCGAGCTGGCCGCCGAGGCCGTGCGTCTCGCCGGGTTCGATTTCGAGGTGGGGGAGCGCGCCGCACCGCCGGACGATCTCGAACGCCCGGACTACTCCGTCCTCGACACCTCGCGATATCGCGAGCTCACCGGCCGATCGATGCGCCCCTGGCAGGATGCCTTGCGGGACTACGTCTGCGGACTCGACGGATGAGAGTTCTGGTCACGGGGGTCACCGGTTTTCTCGGCAGCCGGGTCG
>JABAOH010014513.1_pt2 | contig 11860 bp, 11 predicted proteins | sample 7062181 | NCBI WGS metagenome assembly JABAOH01 (sample SAMN14538630, study PRJNA623070) | marine sediment metagenome | biome: marine biome [ENVO:00000428]; feature: marine pelagic biome [ENVO:01000023]; material: deep marine sediment [ENVO:00002113]; isolation source: pool of 5 deep marine... | reverse complement strand
ACTTCATGGACAGGGACGATCATAGTCCCCTTAGGAGGGATTTGAATCAAACACCAGAGTCCTAAAATACGGTCATGAATAGCATCGCCGTTATTCTTGAGCTTATGAATAAAATCTATGCCGAGATAGTTATAGTCTAAATCCTTAAATTCAGGATTATCCTTAAGGGGATCTTCTTCGTGTCTCATTTCCCTGGTCAATGTCATATCATAGTTCTCTTTGCCATCGTTGGAGGCTGTCTTGAATGTATTATCGAGAACAAGGCGTTCATTCTCTTTGAAAAAAGAGACTTTGTAATTTCCAGGATCCATCATCGAAAAATCTCTGTTTCCTTTCCAGTCTGGTTTGAAGATAAAACCTTTGGCTCCGCCCTCGGGAGAGATCCATGAACGCTGTCCTCCTTGCCCTTTAAGGATGTCAGGATGTGTCCAGAACAAATTTTCTCCCCCTACAGAAACAGCAAGAATCCTCGCTCCAAACTTGGGAACAACGAGGAATTGATTGCCCTGCCTGTTGGAAAAGATATAGTGCTCGATTTTATGGCTTTCAAGGACAAATATCATAGAATTCATGTCTGTCTTCTCCTGTGCCTTATCTTCTGCATTTAGAAAGCGGATTGCCCCAGCAGCAACTATAAACATAAGCAGAAAAGAAAACGCCTGTTTCAACTTTTTTTCACTTTTTGTTAGAGGTAAAAAGCTTTACAGTTTCTTCTTTCAGTAAGATGATAAAGGAATAAACTCCTAACGCCGTCCCCAACGGAAAATTAATAAGGTTAAAAAAGGAAACAACCAAAACCAAAATCCGGCCCCACTCTCTCCTTTTAAGCAAGCCTATACCACCGATGACTTCTGGAGCTGAAAAAACCGCAAGAAATATGGATACCCAGGTAGCTACTAGCCTTAAGATATAAGTAGCTTCGTACTCCATGTTAGGAATAAAAGTAATCCCCCATAAAAGCCAGAAAAGAAAGATGGCTAAAAGAATTCCCAAAGACCCTGAAACAATCCATAAAATTGAAATGACATCAACATGCTTATCCATTTTTCTCACTCCTCTTCATAGACGATCGCCGTCCCACTGGCGCTTACCATGAGCATTCTACCTGCTTGACCAACGCCCAGTGTTTCATAGTCAAGATCAACTCCAATAACAGCGTTGCAGCCCAAAGCTTTGGCTTCCTCTTTCATCTCATCGAGAGCAATTTCTTTTGCTCGACGAAGCTCTTTTTCATATGCTGCGGACCTTCCGCCCACAATGTCTCTGATGCCCGCAAAAATATCCTTGAAGATGTTGGCACCAAGGATAGCTTCTCCTGAGACTAAGCCCTGGTACTTCACAATCCTCTTGCCTTCGATAGTGGGTGTAGTAAGCACTAACATAGCTCCTCCTTAAATGGTATTCATACGAAATTTATGACTTTTCGTTCCCTTGATTCCGGTCTAGAGTATACGCTTTTTTAACCTCATGAATCAAATCTCTATTATTATGTGGTCACGCCTTCTGGGGTTAGGCCTTGCCGTCAGGCAAAGATATTTTCCTGTGTCTTATCCTTATGGCATTCTGTTGGATAAGACCTGATCCTGAAATGGATTTTCCTGTCTCTTGCCTCCATAGTATTGCTTCCAATAAGGCCTGATCCCTTAAAAATCAAGATTTAAGTTAATCTCGGAAAAAAATTCAAGAATTTCCCCACTGCGAATTCTCATATAAACAAGATGGTAAGAATAAAATAAATGGCAGCAGTGAAGAGACCTGCGGCAGGAAGTGAAATAACCCAAGCTGAGAAGATTTTCTTTATCACGTCCAGGTTAATGGCTGAGATCCCACGAGCCAGGCCAACTCCAATGATATTGCCTACAGCAACGTGGGTGGTTGATACAGGAAGGCCCAGTCGTGAGCAGAGTAGAACTGTCGTGGCTGTCCCGAATTCAGCAGAAAAACCACGGGTTGGAGTGATGGACGTGATTTTTTTCCCCACTGTTTCCATGACTCGATATCCCCATGTATAAACTCCGAATGCTAGGCCGGCACCTCCAACGAGCAACAGCCAAAGCGGAATAGGAGCCTGCATATCAACTTTCTGCGTTTGTACTACTGCCACAATGGCCGCAACCGGGCCGATGGCATTGGCCACATCATTTGCTCCATGAGAAAAGGCCTGAAAACAGGCAGAGAGGACCTGCAAAGGATTCGCCATCTTTTCAACCTGATAATACGGATCTGCATCTCTTTCTTTGTATCTCCGAAGAAGAAAAGAGCCAAGGAGAAAACCTCCAGCACCTACGCATAATGAAATAAGAAGAGCCTCTTTTATAGGAAGGTCAAGATGCAAGTGTTTCAATCCTTTATAGATTACAGCCAGAGAAAGAATAAAGCCGACGATTCCTGTAAAAAAAGGACCAACCTTTCTCGTTTGGGCTATGGGTTCTCTTGAACCCAGAATGAATTTCTTTATAATAGAAAAAATTGTAAAAGCAATAATGCCTCCAAAAACTGGAGAGATAATCCAGCTCAAAACCACAAAGAGGACCACTTTCCACTTTATTCCTGCAAATCCAACACTTACCAGGCCAAAACCAACTACTCCCCCTATAATAGAATGTGTGGTTGATACTGGAAGCTTAAAATAAGTGGCAATATTCACCCAGAGTGCCGATCCTAAAACAGCAGCTAGCATCCCAAAGAGGAAAAGAGTCTGCCTATCGCTAAACTGCAAAGGATCAATGAGTCCTTTTCGTATTGTATTGGCCACATGACTTCCAACCAGAACAGCCCCAAGAACATCGCAAACACCTGCCACAACAACGGCCCTTTTTATGGTCAAGGCCCCAGAAGCAACAGAAGTAGCCATAGCATTAGCCACATCGTTGGCTCCGATGTTTATCGCGCTGTAAAGACCTATTAAAACTGCAGCTATAAGGATAAAACTAACATCCATAAAGATTCACCGTTCTAATCTCAAAATCCACAATCTTCACCAATCTTCACTTAACAGGAAAATACAAAAAAAAGAAATCCTAAATCGTGGTGTTTCAGCTATTATGGAGCATCAGCCGCATCTGATCTCCGGCATTCTCGGCATGATTGGCTAAAGTTCCAAGCTCGCTAAAAATATGCATCCACATCATCACAGAAACAGGATCTAACTTCTTCTCGATAGAAAACATTTTTTTGGCTGCCGTCATTTGGGCTTTGTCTGCCTCCCACTCCTTTACTTTAAGCTGCTCGATAAGCTCCATGACTTTATGAGCCTCCTCACCTCCAAAAGAAGTCTCGGCAAGCAGCTTAATTTCACTCGAGACAGTCATGGCCACCTCATATGTCTCAAGAACTTTATCCACAAAATCTTTTAATTCTTCTTTAATCTTATCTGGCACTGTGGTCTTCCTTAGTATGAGGAGAGCTGCCAAATCTTCTGCAGAATCAGCGATGTTGTCCTGCTCTTTTAGAAATCTCAAGATGTCTCCTCTTGCGACAGGTAAAAATATACTCTTCGGCAAACTACTCCTGATATCTTTTTTCACTATATCGGCATCGTGCTCTGCCTTGAAGATTTTCTTGGCGACATCCTTAACTTTATCCTCATCTTCTGTAAGGAAAGCATCCATAAGAGGCCTGACTAAATCAACGCACGCTTTTACTTTCAGCATATGCTGGTAGAGAGGTTCAAACGGAGATTTTCCGAATAATTTACTTATGATGCTCATCTTAACACCTCTTTTTTTATGGAAGGAATATCAAATTAGGTTCCATTTTAATTATCCCCAAAAAAGAAATCAATTAATTCTTTAAAATCTTAGGAAAAATTTTGGGATTAGATGATTTGAGAAGATTACTATTTCTTTTTTTCTCTTCTTTTCTGAGGTTTTTCAGCTTTTTCCTTTTCTCTCTTCTCTCGCTTTTTTAGTATTTCTTCTATCTTGAATTCCATATCTTGATGGTGAGTTCCTTTCCAGAAAACTCGCCCGCATCGGGGACAGATGGCAAAGGAAGTAGCCCGTTCATAAACAAAAGGAGCTACTAAATTCTTTGCTCGCCTCTTGGGTAAATCTTTGAGCTCGACGTTGCACTCAATGCAGCGGGAATAAGGCCTGATATTTGGCCAGAGTTCAAACTCATCCAGAACCTGCTCAACCTGAGGATTCCAATCTTCGCTTTCTATGAAAAGAGTTTTAATATACCGCGATTTCTCAATCAATCCGTTATCTCTGCTGAGAAGGACTCTGCCTTCCTTATGAGCCAGAGCCAGGAGAGCGGAATCTTCTATTTTGCTGAAATAGACGGTATCGAACCCGAGGATTTTAAGCCATTTGGCTAACTTCCCGAGCATGCAGTCAACGATAAATTTCATGAGAAAAGCCCCTATCCAGGATAATAGAGAATAAAAGGAAACATTTCAACTGAGATTTCTTGCAGGGGCTTGATCTATTTGTAAAGGCTTGATTTATCAAGCCCACCTTTTTACTTGCTAGAAAAATTTTTTAAATAAAGGAAATTGAAAAAGGATTAATTGCTAAAGGCCGAGGAATTGGACGCTAAGCCCTGAGATAAATATCATCGCCCCAGCTAAGGCATGAGCATATCTTTCTAAGCGACCCAAGCGAATAAATCTTATCCCCCAGGAAGAGACAGCGATAATTGCAAGCATAGTCAGAATTGTCGTTAAACCAAAGGCAATTGTGACTAAAATGAGACCTGAGATATTTTGCTTCAATGCAGGATACATGACCAGTGGGATTAATGGCTCACAGGGTCCAAACACAAATATAACAAAAAGTATCCACGGCGTAAGGCTACGCCCTTTCTTCTCCTCGTGCACGTGGGAATGCTCCACCTCGTGCGTGTGAATATGCTCATGTTCCCCTCCGTCAACATGGACATGAACGTGCTTATGGGGCTTATTCTTTATCGCTCTGTGCATTCCCCAAATAAAATAGGCGAAGCCAAAGCCAATGAGAAGCCAGGCTGCTGCTCCGCCGCGCCAAGATTCAACTGAAGTCAAACGAGAAACAGCAAGTCCCAGAGCAATCCCAATAAAGCCCAGTACTACAGAGCTCAACACATGCCCCAGTCCACAGAAAAAAGAAATAAGCAGGGTTTTGTGTAAAGACCATTTCCTGGCCCGGCTTATTACGATAAAGGGAAGGTAGTGGTCAGGCCCAAGTACTGTATGGACAAATCCCAGGGTAGCTGCTGTCCCTATTAAAACTAATATCTCGCTGTTTATCATTTCTTCTTAAAATTCATACTGGTGGACGGTAGGGGATTTGAACCCCCGACCTCAGCGTTGCGAACGCTGCGCTCTCCCAACTGAGCTAACCGCCCACACAATAAGCAGAATAAAAGAGTTAAGAATTTATCACTTTTTAAGAGTTTTTTCCACTTTTTAGAAGTGAAAGCAATATAAAGAAACAAAACTGGAAATTGAGCTAAGAAAACAGAGGGGTCCCCGATTTTTATATGATTTTTGATATAAGCTTATAAGCCGAGGTTTAGTATTTTACTTCTCTTCTGACGGCGCAGGAGGAACAAGCGTAAAACCGAGCTGCTGCATCAAATTTAACATGTCGAAATACGCAACATCTTTTTTTATTTTGCCATCGACTATGTAAGAAACGCCAATTCCAGATATATGGATTTTTTTATTTGTCGGAGGAAGCTCACCCATGGGAGTCACTAAAGGCCCTGCATTTGTGGCATCTAATGTCCAGTATGCGACAATCTTATCATCTTTTACAAAGAAGTCATCAACTGTCATCTTGAAATCGGGAAATGTTATGCGAGTCATTTTGTCATATTCCTTATAGGCATCAAGCCCTACAATGTCATCTGGAAGATTTGAATATCGAATCACACATTCAGGATGCATAACTTTATCGGCTGAAGCCAAGTCTCCATCGTTCCTAAACTTTACGAAGCCCTCGATAAGGGCTTTCGCTTCTTCTTCAGTTAGTCCTTCTTCAACTTGTTGCTTACAACCGAATGTAAAACAAAGCAGAAAGACTAAAGGAAAAACCAGGAGTAGTTGTTTCATTAGACCTCTCCTTATAAATTAAAAGTACAGGTCACTTAGCCTTAGTGACCGATAAAACCCTTGCTATTTAATTCAGTCTAATCTTTTTTTGGAGCATAAGAAAGCTCCTTGCGATACATGCCCATTTTAAAATCGTACTTTCTGAGATAAGTCAGTGTCTCTTCCCATAATTTTCCGCCTTCCTCTCCTACTATCTCTTCAACTTCTTTTGAATGGCTCCAGAACTCGGCAGCATCCTTCCCCCACATGACGTAATAAAACAAAGGCATCTTTTCCCCTACGTCTCCAATAAAGGTATCCCAACCCAGATCTGCACCTTCACCTTTGTACAAGGATACAAACTTCTTGAAATTCTCAGCAACCTCTTTTTCCTTGCCAGGCTGGATGAAACAGCGCCCAATATAAAAAAACTTTTCTTCCTCTGGTTTTAATCTTGGCTTTTCTGGCATATAGGACATGTCAGGGGCATGGCGAAACAAGTAGATTCTTTCATAAGCGTAGGTGCCCAATGCACGCTTCATCATCTCTTGAGATTCTTCCTCTCCTATCTGCTTGAACCATTCGGCCAAAGCTTTATTGAAGTTGTCCACATCAGCAAAGTTCTTCATTGGGAATGAATAATAGTAATAATAGTCATTCGTGCTGAAAAGGCTATACGAAAATGGAAAGTTATATTTGGTTGCAAGTTCTAATACTTCCTTTGCGTATGCCTCATACTGGCTCACCATGGATGGCTTAACCACAACTTCTGCGGCGAGATAGAGCTGCCCTTCCTGTTACTGGGCTTGAGCCGCAGCGGTTAAAGCACAGAGGCCAACCGCAAGGCTCAGCATTAAAAAGATTGAAATTTTGTTTCTCATAACCACCTCCTTTTTTTAGTTTATAGATAAGGGGGAAGAATTCTGCCTTTTGATTTAGGTGGAAATTCTTCCCTCCTAGCTGGACTCATCTTGTCCCCAAGCTGTAACTCTTTGACTTATAGCACTGGAAGAATTTGATGTCAAATGAAAGAGAATATACTTATCCCCGTGTGCCAAATATGTAACAAAAAATATTGAAAATTGTTGAAATTAAGGTATCAGGGTTGAAAGGAGAGTTAAATGTAAATCGTTGGTATTATTGATATTTCCCTTGAAATCAGCACCTTACCCATAAGGGAGGCCATCTCCTTGCGAACGCTGCGCTCTCCCAACTGAGCTAACCGCCCACACAAAAAATATAAGTTGACCCTAAATAATTTACCATTTTTGCAAAATTTTTTCCACTCGGGACAAAAAAATCTAAAATTGCACAAAATGCAAGCTTAAATGGGAAAAACAGCTTATATTTTGGCTATATTGGGACAAATCTTAAAGATAACGAGAAATAATTTCCCAATTTCATGCAATTTTTCTTATGGATTGATAATAAAGAAGTTGTAAAATATATAGTTGACATAACTTTTCTTAGACGACACAAATAAGCGTAGAAAGTTTCTTTTTCCAATCCTGGGAAGCCAGGACTTTAGGGTATTTGGCTACCACTCAACTTATGCCTTAAGGCAATTCCTTCAACCCGGCCAGCCTCTGCTTCGCATCTTCAACCACAGCAATGCCAGGGCCACCTTCCTTCCAGAGGCTACAAATTTAACTTTGCAGGTGGAAAATTGATGGAGGGCCGGCCACCTCAATCACAGGACACACTCATTAATCTTAGTGCTTTCTATTTTGAAAAGGGCGATCTTGAAGAAGGAATGAAGTATTTCAAGCAGCTCGATGAAAAGAGTCTGGAAGACCCTAGTATATTTTATAATATCGGAATTCTCTTATTTAAAAACCGTCAGATAGATATGGCTATTGATTATCTCCTGAAAAGTTTAGCTGTGGATCCGACATATGTTAACGCCTATTATCAACTGGCATTGGTGTATCTTAACAAGGGTAACTTGGAGGAAGCAAAAAAGAATTTAAAAAAAGTTATTGAATTGGCGCCTGAATCTGAAGCAGCGGCTTTAGCTAAAAGTATGCTAGAGAATACAGAAAAAAAAGATTGGACGATATATTCAATTTTTTGGATATAATACAAAATATTGGATTTCTGCTCAAAAAAAAATAGCTACATATAATATATCTTATTAATAATAAAACAGTTGACTTTTCCTTAAATTTGGCACATTTTTCGCATATTTATGCATATCTAAAATTGGGCAATAAATCAGATAAGGCAAAGGGAAAAACTTCATCAGCACAAAATCCCTTCAATATGTTTTTATGCAAGGAACTTGCTCCCCTCTTCAGCTAATTAGCAATAAAAAAGGAGGAGGTGAGAATACAGCAGACAATTCCAACTTAATGGTTAAAGGAGTGGGATTAATAACTTTTTTTAAAGTTTTAATTCCAGGGCAATGGTAACTTGGCTCGCCTTCGGATACCGATTTGGAGGGCAGAGCCAAAACTTTCCCAAAAAATTTGGGAGAAGGAGATGAATCAGTATGAAAAAAGGCTTCAAACCTTTGTTGATTTTGTTATCAATCCTTTTGATTACCTCAATCACATACTCCGCTGAAAAGGGAACTCTCAAAGTCATAGTCATTGACGATGAAGGTAATGTTCTGCCCGGTGTCTCATTGACTGTATCAAGCCCTGTCATGATGGGAAAAAGAACGCTAATCACAAATGTGGCCGGAGAAGTTTTGTTTATTAATCTGACTCCAGGACTTTATGAGCTCAAATCAAGCATTCCAGGATTCCAAGAAAAAACTTCACAGCGAATTGAGGTCTTCCTCGACAGGCAAACCATTCTTCAGGTCATGTTGAATCCTGCAATAATTGAGGAGGCCATAACTGTTGTTGCTGTCTCTCCCGCGGTTGATACCACAAAGTCCGTCATAGCTGAACATGTTACCCATGAAACTGTAGAGTCGCTTCCGATAGCCCGAGATTTTGTGGGTTATCTTCAGTTAGCGGCAGGCGTCAATATCGTTCCTAACTCTCAGGGCAGGGATACACCCGAAGATCCAGCAGGTAAAGGAGGGGGCAATTACTATGACCGGGGACTCCAAGGAATTGGAGGTAAACGAGGCTCCCGCGACAATCTCTATTTCCTCGATGGAATGAACATCATGAGCTTGACCACTCAAACAGCGGGGATGACCTTTAACAACGAGGTTATTCAAGAGCAAGAGCTTATGACTTCTGGAGTTCCGGCTGAATACGGAGGAGGAAAAGGTGTTGTTGGAAACATCGTGACCAAATCAGGAGGAAACAGGTTTTCAGGCTCCGTTAACTTTTATTCCCAGCCAAAAGGCTTCTTTTTGCCTTACGGCGGGAGTATTTACGATGCTGCGGCGGACCGAACCATGCTCGAAGGATACAAAGACAATAAGTATGATACTGCTGCAACTCTAGGCGGGCCCATAATCGGGGACAGTCTTTGGTTTTTCGGTTCAGGCCAGTACAGAAAAAACTCGAGTAAGTTCAATCTTTCAGAATCTGCTTCTTCCACCCGAGAAGAAGTGGCGTATCTCGAAAAGCGGACAGGCTTATTCGGAAAGCTTTCTTTAAAGCCGAGTGATAACGATTCGTTTACCTTTATATATTTCCTGGATGACTATGATATTGAAGGCGATCGCAGCGTGAACACAATCAAAGCCCAGCAGCCCATGTACACATACGATTTTGGCACTTGGAGCGCTTATTATCAGAGAGTCTATGGAGAAAATTTAATCCTCGATATCCGCTACGGACATTACTGGTTGGGATACACACGTGGACCCCGCTATACGGAGGAAGGCATTCCGGATAGTCTCTATTACAGAGCCGGTGAGTATCCAACTATCGAGAATTACACATTCGGGGGCTATCCCTATGCAAATGATGATTTCAACACACGGGATCAGTTCAGCTTAAATGCAGAATTTTACAAGGGCAACATGCGGTTTAAAGCAGGCTTTATGTACTCCAATGAGTTTGATAAAGACGACAGTTACTACTACTTCGGAGAAAACCGTACTTCAGTGGATCCCAATCTGAGTGGCTCAACACTCGGAGATTTTCTTAACTGGGGCATTTGGCCTCCTAGTGAAATGGATGAACTGCTCATACCTTACATGAACAATAATTGGGGCCCAACCTCTGAATCTTTTGATTTAGACGACGATGGCGTTGTTACTCGTGCTGAATTGGAGACAGCGGTTTTTACTGACATGAACGAGCAAGGATTGAACTTCTGGAGAATCATGATAGCCAGAAGAGGAGTAAATAAAGTTAATGCCAAGCGCTATATCGGCTATCTCATGGACGACTGGAAGATCAATGAGTACTTCACGCTCAATGCTGGAGTTAGAATCGAAAAGCACGACTATTATGACTCAGAGGAAATATCCATCATCAAGATGCCGCTTAGGTTTCTGCCCAGGATTGGCCTTGTCTGGAATATTGGGGGCAGAGGCACCCATAAGTTGACCGCCTTCTACGGACAATTCTCTGATCCTATTCCTTTTGGCATGATTCACTTTGGCGGCAATATTTCTGGACGCATAACCCACGAGCAAATCTGGTTGAATAACGAGTGGTATTCCTATCGTATCCGAGGCTCGGCAGAAGTTAGAGATTGTTCCTGGACTCCAAGCACAAGGGATAATTTCGCTCATGAATTATCCCTAACTCATGAAAAAGACTTCGGCAACGGAATGGTCATTGCCAGCCAGATCTATTACCGAGCAGATCGGAATATCATCGAAGATTATGATTTGTACACCTACGTGGAACATTATGAAGGAGATCCAACTTGGGGACATCTCGACCTTTCATTTGAAGATTTCGGCTATCCTTCAACAGGTCCCGCTGGTCCTGCAAATTACTTCCTTTCCAACCTCATCGGTGCTAAAAGAGATATCTACGGTTTTGACTTTGAGCTCTCAAAGCGTTTTGCTAACGGATCTTTTATAGTTGGCCAGTATTCCTTTAAGCGCTCTAAAGGAAACAGCCAGTCTGATCAAAACGCAGACCTCCAGGGCGACTTTATCCATCTTGACCCAAGAAATCCCTGGATGATGGGACCTACTCCTGGAACTATTCCTCACAAGATCAAAATCTTCGGCACCTTCAGAACTCGCTTCGGATTGGATATCGGAGCGCTTCTCTACTGGAATTCAGGGCTGATTTACACCGAATCCTATGACTTTTTGCCCGGGCGATACAGCATCTATTATAATTGGCCGATAGAGGGCGTACCAGATACGTACGTAGCGACTGGCCAAGAGAAAACTCCTGGTTATTACCAGCTGGATTTAAAGCTCAACTACTCAATGAAACTCAAGAATTTTGCTACTCTACAGCTTTTCTTGGATGTTTACAACGTTACCGATAATCAGGCAACCATTGATGTCCAGTATGCTCGGAATGACAAAGCGTGGAACTACCAGGAGGCGTGTGAAATTCTCTTGCCCATGAGATTCTACGTTGGAGCCAGAATCAGATTCTGACCTGTAGTTAAAGGATAAAGAGGCTGGTGCTTGAAACAGGTGTCAGCCTCTTTTTTTTATTTTTAGCTCTTTAAAACGATGGTATAATAAAATAAATTCGGAAATTGTTACTTAGGCAATAATAAAGGAAGGTTCTCTAAAGCAAAAAATGGCAATTAAAAAAGTAATCTTTTATGCTGTCCTCATCAATATAATCCTCTTTTTCTTTGGTTCGGCTACTTTATCCCAAGAAGCAAAGAAGAATCTTCAGCAGCAAAAACAAGAAGAAATACCCAGGCCTGCCTATGAAGTGGAAGTTGTCATTACCAATGTTGATGTTGTTGTGACTGACAAGGCAGGAAAGAGAATTACAGGTTTAG
>JABAOH010163341.1_pt2 | contig 11867 bp, 9 predicted proteins | sample 7062181 | NCBI WGS metagenome assembly JABAOH01 (sample SAMN14538630, study PRJNA623070) | marine sediment metagenome | biome: marine biome [ENVO:00000428]; feature: marine pelagic biome [ENVO:01000023]; material: deep marine sediment [ENVO:00002113]; isolation source: pool of 5 deep marine... | reverse complement strand
GACCTCGGGATTGCTGTCTCGATCCAACAAGGTTATGTACGACATCACCACCCACTCGGTCCTCGATACGTTCACCGGCCGGGCGCTTTCGGGGCCGCTCCAGGATGCCGGAGTCGCTCTGGAGCAAGGCTCGGTGGTCACCTCCACCTGGGGGGATTGGAAGGTCGCCCATCCCGATACCACGATCGTGGCCGAGGACGGCGGCCTGGGCCGCCGCTACCCGTTGGATCCGCTCGGCGGGCGGGACGATGACGGACCCATCTTCCCGGTGGGCGACGTCGACCCGCGTTTGCCCGTGCAGGAGCTGGTCTTGGGGGTGATCGCACCCGACGAAACTCCGGTGGCGTTTCCGGTGGGCGCAGCCCTGCTGGCCTTACAGGCCGGCGAGGACGTCGAGCTGGCCGGGGTGCGCGTCGAGCTCGACGGTGGGGGGTTGCGGGCCTTCATCGACGGCACCGACGCCGCCGGCCACGAGGCGTTCTGGTTCGCATGGAGCCAGTTTCAGCCCGGGACGCTGGTGTGGGAGCGGGGTTAGGAGGAGACCGCGGCCCGGATTCCTTGGGGCCGCTCGCTAATCGGGCACCCCGGGCACTTCGACATCGACGGCCAGGATGCGCTGGCGGCGGGCCCGGGCGATGCGGAACCGGAGGCCGTCGAAAGTCACCTCGTCTCCCTCCTCGAGAANNCAATCGCCGCGGGGCAGGGGGGATTCCAAGATCGACTCGGCATCGTCGATGGTGAGACGTCCGTCGAGGAGCCATCGTCCCGCCCCGATCTTCCGAGCCGGCCGGGTCGGCCGGGACCCTTCGTCACCGATGGCGCCCAGCAGCTCCTCGGCGATGTCCTCGATGGTTGCCAGCCCGGCCGTACCGCCGTGTTCGTCGACGACGATGGCGACGTGGGTGGCGGCATTCTGCATTTCGGCCAGCAGCTCCACGATCCGCTTGCTCTCCGGGACGAAGAGGGGGGGCCGCAGGTGGGACCGAACCGGTCCGCCCGGGTCGGTCGTTGCTGCGGCGGCCAGCGTGCGCAGATGAACGACGCCCTCGACCTCATCGATGGTGTCCCGGCACACCGGGAGCCGGCGGTGACCGGCCCGCACTGCGGTGTCGAGGGCCTCGGCAACGGTCGCCCCCAGGGGCACCGACACGATGTCGAGCCGGGGGACCATCACCTCCTCGACCGTACGGTCCCCAAAGGTGAAGGTTCGCTCGATGAGCACGGCATCGTCGGAGGTGATGGTGCCTTCGGCGGCGGCAGTAGCCGACAGTCGGATCAGCTCGGGTTCGGTGATCGTCGGGGCGGTCGCCACACCGCGCCCCGGCGCCTGCAGGTCGGCAAACCAGACGAGCGCCCCGACCACGGGCCTCAGCAGCCGCTCGAGCGCGGCGGTCGGTGTTGCCAGGGCCAGCGCCACCCGGGTCGGATGGCGCACCGCGAAGGTCTTGGGGATCGCCTCGCTGTACACGAACAGGGCCAGGGTGAGCAGGATGGAGATGAGCGTGACCCCAAGGCCCGAGAGATGCCGGGCGGCCAGCACTCCGGCGGTGGTGGCGGCACCGATCTGGACGCCGAGAGCCGCCAGCAGGATGGCGTTGAGCACCCGGACCGGGTCTTCAAGCAGGCGGGCCAGGCGGCGGGCCCGCCGGCTGCCGCGCTCGGCCAGCTCGGCGATCCGGACCCGGGACACCCGGATCAGGGCGGTCTCGGCCGCCGCCAGGAATATGGCGGCCACGAAGGCGAGTCCGAGCAGGATCGGCAGAAGAACGTCGACATTCATTGAATCGTCCCACCGTCAATGTACCGGGGCGGTGAGCGGCGTGTTCCTCGACTAGCTTCACTGGAGAAGTCCCCGAGGAGGAATGGTCATGGGCAAGCACGCCGAGCTCCTCGCTCGTCATCAGGAGGTGCTGCCTTCCTGGCTGGCGCTCTACTACAAGGAGCCCATCGCATTGGTGCGGGGCGACGGCCGCCGGGTGTGGGACGCCGAGGGCAAGCAGTACCTCGACTTCTTCGGGGGCATCCTGACCACCATGACCGGGTACAACATCCCCGAGCTGACTCGGGCCATTCAGCAGCAGGCGGAGAAGATCCTCCACAGCTCGACCCTGTACCTGATCGAGAGCCAGATCGAGCTGGCGGAGAAGCTGGCCGAGCTGTCGGGGATCCCCGATGCCAAGGTGTTCTTCACCAACTCGGGGACCGAGGCCAACGACGCCGCCATGTTGCTGGCCACCGTCTATCGGAGCTCCAACCAGGTCCTGGCCGTGCGGGGCAGCTACCACGGCCGCTCGTTTGCCGCGGTGTCGCTGACCGGACAGCGCAGCTGGTCACCGACCAGCCTCAGCCCGCTGATCGTGACCTACATCCACGGCGGCTACAAGTACCGCAGCCCCTTCGGGCACCTCCCCGACGACGAGTTCATCGCCGCCTGCACCCAGGATCTGCGCGACATGCTGGATATCGCCACCTCGGGCGACGTCGCCGCCATGATTGCCGAGCCCATCCAGGGCGTGGGCGGATTCGCCACTCCTCCGGACGGTTTCTTCGGGGCCTTCAAGGAGGTCCTCGATGACTACGGGATCCTGTTCATCTCCGACGAGGTGCAAACCGGATGGGGACGAACCGGGGAGAACTTCTGGGGCTACCAGGCCCACGATGTGATCCCCGACATGATCACGTTCGCCAAGGGTGCCGGAAACGGACTGGCCCTGGGCGGGGTGATCGCCCGGGCCGAGGTCATGGATTGCATCCAGGCCAACTCGATTTCCACTTTCGGCGGCAACCCGCTCGTCACGGCCGGAGCGCTGGCCAACATCAACTACGTGCTCGAAAACGACCTACAGACCAACGCCTTCAAGGTGGGTAGCCAGCTGCGGACCGGCCTCGACCGCATCTCCGACGAGAGCGAGATCGTGGGAGAGGTACGCGGCAAGGGCCTCATGATCGGTGTGGAGCTGGTGGCTCCGGGCAGCAGGGAGGCGAGCGCCACCGCGGCCGGGGCGGTGATGGAAGCGGCGCGAGATCGAGGTCTGCTGGTGGGCAAGGGGGGCCTCTACGGCAATGTGCTGAGAATTGCTCCACCGCTGACCGTCACCGAGGAGGAGGCCGACGAGGGCCTGACCATCCTGAGCGAGGCGATCGGGGAAGCCGAGGCCGACCTGAAATAGCCCCGGCCACCAGGCGGAACTGGGGTGGGAACGGACCAATCCGGCCCCCATCGCCGCCCACCCCACTCGACTAGCGTTGGCGATCTGAGCTGTCACGAAGTGCTGCAGCAAGGGGCCCAAGGAGGAGAGGCATGCGCACGCTGATCAAGAACGGCTCCGTCGTCGCCGCAGATGGCACGACCGAAGCCGACGTTCTGGTGGATGGGGAGACGGTCGTCGGCATCGCCGCGCCGGGTGAACACCCCTGGGAGGAGGGCGCCGACACCGTCCTGGACGCCTCGGGCAAATACGTCATCCCCGGCGCCATCGACGTCCACACCCATTTCGAACTGCCCTTCGGGGGCACCTTCGTCTCCGACGACTTCGAGACCGGCACCCGGGCCGCCGCCCACGGAGGGACCACCACCATCGTGGACTTCGCGGTGCAGGTGAAGGGGGAGACGGTGATGGACGGCTTCGAGAACTGGATGAAGAAGGCCGAGGGCAACTGCGCGATCGACTACGGGTTCCACATGATCGTGGGCGACATCAACGAGTCGTCGCTCAAGGAGATGGAAGCGATCGTCGACGAGGGGGTCACCAGCTTCAAGCTGTTCATGGCCTATCCCGGCGTCCTCTACTCGGACGACGGCGAGATCTTCCGGGCGATGCAGCAAGCCGCCAAGGACGGCACGACGATCATGATGCACGCCGAGAACGGCATCGCCATCGACGTGCTGCGGGAGCAGGCGGTGGAGCGCGGCGAGACCGATCCCAAGTACCACACCGTCACCCGGCCGCCGACCACCGAGTCGGAGGCGGTGCACCGGGCCCTCGTCCTCGCCGAGCTGGCGGGGTGCCCCCTGTACATCGTCCACATGTCGGCCAAGGAGGCCGTGATGGAGCTGACTGCGGCCCGCGACCGGGGCCGAAACGCGTTCGGCGAGACGTGTCCGCACTACATGCTCTGCTCCTGGGAGGAGCACGTTTCGGCCCCGGGCTTCGAGGGCGCCAAGTACGTGTGCTCGACCCCGATTCGTCCCAAGGCCGAAGGCCACCAGGAGTACCTGTGGAACGCCCTGGCCCGCGGCGACCTGCAGATCGTGTCCACCGATCACGCCGGCTTCTTCTACGAGGACGACGAGACCCTGGGCCGCCAGAAGCGTCTCGGCGAGGGCAACTTCACCCTCATCCCCAACGGCCTGCCCGGAGTGGAGGAACGGTTGAACGTCATGTACCAGGGCGGAGTGGTCGAGGGCCGGCTGAGCCTCAACCGCTGGGTGGAGGTGTGCTGCACCAATCCCGCCCGGATGTTCGGCATGTATCCGAAGAAGGGCACCATCGCCCCGGGTTCGGACGCCGACATCGTGATCTACGATCCGAGTGCCTCATTCACCTATTCGGCCGATACGATTCACATGAACGTGGACTACACCGCCTACGAGGGCATGGAGATCAACGGCAAGCCCGAGGTCGTCATGGCGCGCGGCAAAGTGATCGTTCAGGACGACACGTATCTGGGCAAGAAAGGCAACGGGCAGTACCTCAAGCGGGGTCTCAGCCAGATGCTCATCTGAGCGGAGGAGCTATGAACCTGGTCACTCACTGGATCAACGGCAAGCCGTACGACGGAACTCCGGAGCGCACCGGCCCGGTGTTCAATCCCGCTTCGGGGGAGCAGACCAAGGAAGTTGCTTTCGCATCGCCCGACGTGGTCGACCTGGCGGTGCAGGCGGCCCGGGACGCTTTCGAGACCTGGAGGGATACATCGCTGGCCAAGCGGAGCAAGATCATGTTCACCTTTCGCGACCTGGTGGACACCCACAGCGAGGAGATGGCCCGGATCCTCGTCGAAGAGCACGGAAAGGTGATCAACGACGCCCGAGGAGAGATCCAGCGGGGCTTGGAGAACATCGAGTTCGCCTGCGGCATCAGCGAGCTCATCAAGGGCGGGTTCTCCGAGAACGTGTCGACCAATGTCGACAGTTACTCGATCCGTCAACCGCTCGGGGTGGTGGCCGGGATCACCCCCTTCAACTTCCCGGCCATGGTTCCGATGTGGATGTACCCCAACGCCATCGCCTGCGGCAACACCTTCGTGCTCAAGCCGTCGGAGAAGGACCCTTCCGCCTCGATGCTCTCCGCCGAGCTGCTGGCCGAGGCCGGGCTGCCCGACGGGGTGTTCAACGTGGTCCACGGCGACAAGGTGGCCGTCGACGGCATCCTGGAGCACCCGGACATCCAGGCCGTCAGCTTCGTCGGCTCGACGCCGATCGCCCGCTACATCTACGAGACCGGCACGGCCGCCGGCAAGCGGGTCCAGGCGCTGGGTGGGGCCAAGAACCACATGATCGTGCTGCCCGACGCCGACATGGACCTGGCGGCCGATGCCGCCGTGAATTCCGGCTACGGCTCGGCGGGGGAGCGGTGCATGGCCATCTCGGTGCTGGTGACCGTCGGGGACGCCGCCGACCGGCTGATGCCCAAGATAAAGGAGCGGATGAAGGCAGTGAAGGTGGCCCCGGGCACCGAAGAAGACGCCGACATGGGGCCGCTGGTCACGGAGGCTCACCGGGACCGGGTCCGGGGCTATATCGACTCCGGCGTCGAGGAAGGGGCCGTCCTCGTCGAGGACGGTCGCCCGCTCGCCGAGGAAGAGGAGGGCTTCTTCTTGGGCCCGACCCTGTTCGACAACGTCACCCCCGACATGAAGATCTACCAGGACGAGATCTTCGGGCCGGTGTTGTCGACGGTGCGGGTCGATAGCTACGCCGAGGCGATCGAGCTGCTCGACGCCAACCCATGGGCCAACGGCGTGGCGATCTTCACCAACGACGGCGGGGCGGCCCGTAAGTTCCAGAACGAGGTGAACGTCGGCATGGTGGGCATCAACGTGCCCATCCCGGTTCCCACCGCCTACTACTCGTTCGGGGGGTGGAAAGCCAGCCTGTTCGGTGACGCCCACATGTACGGCCCCGAGGGCGTCAACTTCTACACCCGGGGCAAGGTGGTCACGAGTCGCTGGCCCGACCCGTCGGCACGGGGCAAGAACCTGGGCTTTCCCCAGCACGATTAAATGGATTTCGGCGTCGTCCTCCAGACTGATCCCCCCGTGTCCCGGGTCCTCGAGCTGGCCGAACGGGCGGCCGGCAACGGCTTCGGCTACGGCTGGACGTTCGACTCACACGTGCTGTGGCAAGAGCCGTTCGTGATCTACAGCCGGATGCTGGCTGAGACCGAAGACATGATCGTGGGGCCGATGGTCACCAACCCGGGGACCCGGGACTGGACGGTGCTGGCCTCGCTGTTCGCCACGCTGAACGACATGTACGGGGGGCGGACGATCTGCGGTATGGGCCGGGGCGACTCGGCGCTGCGCTACATCGGACGCAAGCCCACCACTCTGGCGACGATGGAGGAAGCCATCGAGGTGGTCAAGGGCCTCGTGGCCGGTCGGGAGGTCGACTACCGCGGCTACCCGGTCCGGATCCCCTGGGTTGGAGATGGGTGGGATCTCCCCATGTATGTCGCCGGCTACGGTCCCAAGGCGCTCGACCTCATCGGGCGCAAGGCCGACGGCTTCGTTCTCCAGCTGGCCGACCCGCAGATCCTCGAGTGGACGCTGAGCTCGGTCAGAGAGAGTGCCGGAGCGGCCGGGCGCGACCCGGCCGAGGTCAAGGTCCTGGTGGCGGCACCGGCCTACGTGGGCGACAACCTCGAGGACCAGCGCGACCAGCTGCGCTGGTTCGGCGGGATGGTGGGCAATCACGTGGTCGACCTCGTCAATCGCTACGGGGAGGACGAGACCAAGGTGCCCAAGGCCCTCAGCGACTACATCAGGGCCCGCGAGGCCTACGACTACGCCCACCACGGCCGGGCCGGCAACCCGAGCACGAACTTCGTGAGCGACGACATTGTCGACCGCTTCTGCGTGCTGGGACCGGCCGCCGATCACATCGCCAAGCTGTCGGAGCTCAGGGACATCGGCTGCGACCAGTTCGCCATCTACCTGATGCACGATGCCCAGGAGGAGACCCTGGAGGCCTACGGGCGGGAGATCATCCCGGCGTTGGCCTAACCGCGCCAGAACTCACCGGTGAGGCCGACGGAGCCGAGTGCTGCCTGCACCTCGGCCCCGGTCTTGGGCCGCCACTTCACGCTCATGCGGTCGGCGTACCAGACCCGCCCCAGGTCGAAGGCTTGCCGGATCGGTACCAGCTCGCCGACGGGAAGATGTGTCTGCGCCGACCAGGAGGAGGCGTGCTCTTCCGACCGGAAGAGCAGGATCGTCGCTCAGGTGAAGCCGATGTCGTCCCAGAACAGGGAGGGGGGCACCACGAACTGGACGAACCCGTCGTCGCCGTGCAAGACACCTTCTACCACCTCGAGCTGGAAGGGCCGTCCGCAGTCGGGACAGGCGGTGTGGATGGCGGCATCGACGCCCAGCATCGGAGGAATGGCGAGGGCATCCCACGCACAGTTGGCCCACCACGAGGTGTCTCGACCGATGACCCGGTAGGCGGTCGGTCGGGCCGAGAACGGGTGGGCCATCCATATCTCGGCGGTGGCGGGGAACAGGGCCAGGGCGTGCCGGTCCGCCAGCCGTCGGCGAGCGGCGGCGATCTCGTCCTCATCGGCGTCGAGGGCCTCGGCATCCTCGGCGATGGTCGGCGGGCGGCCCGTTTGCGCGAATTGGCGGTAGATCGAGGCCCGGAGCTGCCAGTCGAATGCGGTGCCCACGTTCACCGCATCGTATCGAAGATCCCTCTCCGTCTGCCATGCTGAGCGGGTGACACCGTCCCGCATCGACGCGGCGCTGGATGCACTCGAAGGCCTGAGCGTCGGCGACGCGTTCGGCGAGCGGTTCTTCGCTCCGGCAATGGAACAGATGCTCGCCGGGCGCCGACTTCCGGATCCACCGTGGGCCTGGACCGACGACACCAACATGGCCTGTTCGGTCACCGCGGTCCTGCGCGTGGAGGGAGAAGTCGACCAGGATGCCCTGGCTCTGAGTTTTGCCCGCCATTACGAGCCCGGACGCGGCTACGGAGCGGCGATGCATGGCGCCCTGGCCGAGATCGGGAAGGGTCGCCACTGGAGCGAGGTAGCCGGGTCGCTGTTCGGCGGCGAGGGCTCGTACGGCAATGGTGCCGCGATGCGGGTGGCCCCGGTAGGCGCCTTCTTCGCCGATGATCTCGAGGCGGCGACCGAACAGGCGAGGCGATCGGCAGCGGTGACCCACGCCCACCCCGAAGCGGCCGCCGGGGCGGTGGCAGTGGCGGTGGCCGCCGCCCTGGCCGTGGGTTCTCGAGGAGGCGACCGGCCGGGTCCTCCGGATTTCATCCGCGAGGTCCGCGACCACGTTCCCGATAGCGACGTGGCGGCCCGGCTGGGGACGGCGGCATCGCTCCCCGGCACTACCTCGGTCGAGGAGGCGGTGCTGGTCCTGGGGAACGGATCGTACGTGTCGTGCCAGGACACCGTCCCTTTCGCCTTGTGGTGCGCGGCGTGGAATCTGGACGACTACCCGGCCGCCCTGTGGCGCACCGTGAGCGGCCTCGGTGACCGCGACACCACCTGCGCCATCGCCGGGGGCGTGGTGGGATCCCGGATGGGACGGGAAGGCCTGCCTCTCTTCTGGCGAGAGGCCCGGGAGCCGCTGCCGCAGTGGGCGACGATGTAGGCGGCGATGTAGAGGGCTCCGGGCCGGGGCGGCCGTACACTCCGGGGGTGCGCCGCCCCGAGCCCTCCGAGATTCCCGATGCGCCCGGCGTCTATCTCTTCCGAGATCGCCACGGACAGGTGCTGTACGTGGGCAAGGCGCTGTCGCTGCGCAAGCGGGTGGCCAACTACTTCGGGGCGGGTCTCCAGCCGCGCACCAAGACGATGGTCGAAGCGGCCGACGACGTCGAGTGGATCGTCACCGACGGCGAGGTGGGGGCCTTGCACCTGGAGAATGCGCTGATCAAACAGCACCAGCCCCGCTTCAACATTCGGCTGCGGGACGACAAGAGCTTTCCCTACCTGGCGATCACACGTGCCGATGAGTGGCCCCGGGCCACGGTGCTGAGGGGCCGCAAGCGCAAGAACACCCAGTACTTTGGTCCCTACGCCCACGCCTACGCCATTCGCCATACGCTCGACCTACTGCTGCGGACTTTCCCGGTGCGCACCTGCTCGGACGGCAAATACCGGCACCACGAGGCCCTGGGCCGTCCCTGTCTCCTCTACCACATCGAGCGCTGTTCTGGGCCGTGCATCGGCGAGGTGACGCCGGAGACCTACCGGGAGCACGTCGACGGGCTGGCGGACTTCCTCGACGGCGACAGCCGGGGGATGGTCGATGCCCTGACCGCCGCCATGCGCCAGGCCTCCGATGCGTTGGCGTACGAACAGGCGGCCCGGCTTCGGGATCAGCTGGTGTCGGTCGAGAAAGCATTGGCCCGCCAGGAGATCGTCACCGAGCGCAAGGAGGACTTCGATCTCCTGGCTCTCGAAGAAGACGATCTGGAAGCGGTGGTAGTCGTGCTCAACGTCCGCCGGGGACGGGTCGTGGGAAGGGCCACCACCGTGGTGGACAAGGTCGAGGACGTCACCACCGGCGAACTGATAGCCCGGATGATCAGCCAGCTCTACGGGGACGAGCCCCCTCCGTCCCAGGTGTTGGTCCAGGAGGCGCCCGAGGACGCCGCGCTGTGGGAGGCGTGGCTGGCGGAACGCCGCTCCTCCGGAGTCTCGCTGCGGGTTCCCCGGCGTGGATCGAAACGGAGCCTACTGGACACGGCCCGCACCAATGCCCGTGAGGAGTTCGCCCGGCACCGGCTCCGCCGTCAGAGCGATCACAACGCCCGGGCCCGGGCCCTCCGCAGCCTCCAGGAGTCCCTCGATCTCCCCGAAAGCCCGCTTCGCATAGAGGCCTACGACATCGCCACCATCCAGGGCCGGGACACCGTCGGTTCGATGGTGGTGCTCGAGGACGGACAGCCCCGCCGGGGCCAGTACCGTCGTTTTCGCGTTCGGAGTGTCGCCGGCCAGGACGACTTCGCTGCGATGGAAGAGGTCCTCAGCCGCCGCTTTCACAACTACCTGGCCGAGCGGGACCGGCCCCTCGAGGAAAGGGGACGGTTCGCCTATCCGCCCTCGCTCGTTCTGGTCGACGGCGGAGCAGGCCAGGTGAGTAGAGCTGTCAAAGTGCTCGACGAACTCGATCTCGACATCCCCGTCGCCGGCCTGGCCAAGCGGATGGAAGAGGTCTACCTGCCGGGACGGTCCGATCCGCTGCGGATTCCGCGGGGCGAGGAGGCGCTGTACATCCTCCAGAGGGTTCGCGACGAGGCGCACCGCTTCGCCAACGCCTACCACGCCAAGCTTCGAGGCAAGCGGATGGTGGACTCCATTCTGGACTCCGCTCCCGGGATCGGCCCGGCCCGCAAGAAGGCCCTGCTGCGCAGCTTCGGTTCACTGAAACGCCTCCGGGAGGCCGGCCGGGACGAGCTGGCCGAAGTGGTACCGCGCCGAGTGGCCGAGGATCTCTATAACGTGTTGCACGGCGAGGAGGCGCATGCAGCGAACCGCATACCAGACTGAGTACGGGACCGGCTGGGTGGTCCTAAACGAAGAGGAACTCGTGGAAATCGTCCTCCCCGGGGCGGCGCCGCCCCAGGCCGAAGACAGCGCCCCGGGGGCCGCGGCCCACCTCGTCGAGTGCCTCGAGCAGTACTACTCCGGGAACGCCATGTGGATCTACCGCCCCGATTTCGCCGAAGCGGCCGCCAACACTCCGTTTCAGCGCGAGATCTACAAGGTCGTTGCCGGCATCCGTCCCGGTGAGACCATGTCGTACGGCGAGGTGGCGGAGGCGGCCGGCCGACCCGGAGCGGCTCGGGCGGTGGGGACGGCAATGGCCCGCAATCCGTACCCACCCATCATCCCCTGCCACCGGGTCGTGGCCGCCGACGGGGGACTGGGAGGCTACGGCGGCGGTGTCGAGATGAAGGCCAGCATGCTGGAACGGGAGCAGGAGGCGAAGCCGCTCCGTGCCTGAGCTGCCGCGTCTCGTCGTGATCACCGGCATGTCCGGTGCCGGACGGTCCCAGGCCGCCAAGTTCCTGGAAGACCTCGGCTATGGGGTGGTCGACAATCTCCCCCCTGAGTTCATCACCGATGTGGTCGCTCACGTCGATCTGGACCAGCGCCCCCGTGCCCGGCTCGCCGTGGTCGTCGACACCCGGCGCGGCCTCACCTTCGAGGAACTCGAGGACGCCCTGCGACAGCTTTCTGCTTCGGGAGTTCACACCACGGTCCTGTTCCTCGACGCCGACGATCAGACGTTGCTGGATCGCTACTCCGAGAACCGCCGCCCCCATCCCGTCGCCGCCCCTTCGCTCTCCGAATCCATCGCCTTGGAACGCAAAGCGCTCGAAGAACTGCGGGGCGAAGCCGACATCGTGATCGACACCACCGCCCGGACCGTCCCCGAGCTACACAAGATGCTGGAGGATGCCTTTGCCGCCGATCGCCGGGAGCGCTCCATGCAGATCTCGGTGGTGTCTTTTGGATTCAAGCGAGGCCTGCCCCGGACCCTCGACCTGCTGTTCGACGTCCGGTTCCTGCCGAATCCCTACTGGGTACCCGAGCTCCAAACCCTCACCGGACACGACCCGGCCGTACGCGACTACGTCCTCGGAAGCGAGGATGCCGCTCAGTTCATCGATCGGG
>JABAOH010005707.1_pt1 | contig 11867 bp, 13 predicted proteins | sample 7062181 | NCBI WGS metagenome assembly JABAOH01 (sample SAMN14538630, study PRJNA623070) | marine sediment metagenome | biome: marine biome [ENVO:00000428]; feature: marine pelagic biome [ENVO:01000023]; material: deep marine sediment [ENVO:00002113]; isolation source: pool of 5 deep marine... | reverse complement strand
CTGCTGATCTGGTGGCCCTGGCTTGTGCTGCCGTTCCTGGCCGCAGTGTGGGGCATCGCGCTGTTCACTTTCGGGGCCCTCCCCTGGCTCCTCGGCCGGCCGACCGGGGCCGAAGACGCTCGATCTCAACACGGCGGTCGCCCGCGCTGGGCCCGCTACCTGATCGTCTTCGACCCTCGGCTGCGCGCCAGCCTCACGGTTCTCCCCCTCTTCCTGGCGGCCCTTGCCGCCTACGCCTGGTTCGCGGGCGGGTGGGAATGGACCTCCCTCATCGGCTGGGGGCTGGCTGGCCTCGCCATCACCCTTCTTACAAGCCTCGACCTAACCGGCAGCACGCCGATCTACAAGAGCAGCCTGCACGAGGAGCGGCTGCTCACTGTAGCCCTCGACGTGGACAGGTGCGAGGGACGAGCCATTTGCCGCGAGGTCTGCCCCAAGGATCGTTTTGAGATCGACAGCCGGGCGCACAAGGCCAGCGTCGTCGGCGACGGGTGCGTCCAGTGCGGCGCCTGCGTGGTGCAGTGTCCCGAGGATGCGCTGGTGTTCGCCTACCCGGACGGCAGGACGATACCGCCCGAGCAGATCCGCCGCTACAAACTGAACATGATGGGCGATCGCGTCAAAGTCGCCTAAGGTATTTCGTAGGAAGGATGGCATGGCCTCAACGTCAGACAGCGACAAAGAGGAACTCCTCGCTGAGCTGGAGAAGGCGAGGAGCGAGCTACGCGCAAGCTACGAGGGATTGCCGGACGAACAGATGACGCGGTTGGGGGCGGTGGGTGAGTGGTCGGTGAAGGACGTGCTCTCGCACGTGGCGTCATGGGATGAGGTCGTGCTCGCCGATCTGGAGCGCATCGCCCGCGGAGACACGCCCGCCCTGGCGACAATCGACCTGGAGAGCGCGAACTACGATGCCGCCAACGCGGCCATCATGTCGCAGCGGCGCGACCTGCCGCTGGAGCAGGTCGTTCGAGATCTCGACGCAGATCGTGCGGCCATCGTCGCGGCCGTCGGCCGACTCCCCGATTCGGCCCTTGCCGAGGGGCAGTTCGGCCGCCTGCTCATCCAGATCACCGCCGCTCACGATCTGGAGCACGCCGCAGGCATCTCCGAGTGGCGGAGGAGGGAGGGGCAATAGCGAGTGGGATGAGCCGGTCAAGATCGGGAACAATGGCACACGTGCGCATCCTTGGATGGAGGTGGGGACGGTGAAGGTGCTGATGATCTACACCAACACCTACCGCATGTTTGCCCCCGCGCCCCTTGGCGCTTCACTTGTCGCCTCCCGACTGCGGCGGGATGGGCACGAGGTACGATTCCTCGACCTCATGTTCGCCCGATCACCGGCGCTGGAGGCGGCCCGGACGGCGCTGGAGTTCAAGCCCGACCTGGTCTGCTACTCGATCCGCAACGTTGACAACCAGTCCCCGGCAGCCATATTCGACCCTCTACCGGTCATCCGGTCGATCGCTTCCGCCGTTCACACGGCTTGGCCGACGCCGACGCTGCTCGGCGGTACAGCCTTCACCACCTTTCCGGATCAGTTCCTGGAGTCGCTCGACGCCGACTACGGCATCGCCGGCGCTGATCTCGCCCCGATCTCGCGGTTCGTCACGTCGCTCGCCGCGGGCGAGCCCGACCTCAGCGTGCCGGGCCTGGTCTATCGCAACGGGGACGGCATCCAGCGCAACCCCTTCGCGATCCGCGGATATGCCGATACCGAGTTCGACAACTGGGATCTTATCGACCTGCGTGCCTACCGGCACTCGCTAACGACCCTTGTTGAGTGTGGCTTGGTGGTGCGGACTGGGTGCCCGTTTGAATGCGTCTACTGCGACTACCACCGGACGTTTGGCCGAAGCTGGGTGCTCAGGGATCCGCGTCAGGTGGCAGAGGAGGCGCTGGCCCTGCAGCGCGCAGGCGCACGATCCGTGATGTTCGCGGACGCTGGGTTCAACCGGCCGCTGGATCATGCCAAGGAGGTGTTGAGCGCGCTGCTCGCCGCGGGCGTGCGCTTGAGGTTGAGCGCCGTCTTCGAGCCGGGGGAGATCGACCAGGAATTCGCGGAGCTCTTCCGCCGGGCCGGGGGTTACGGCGTGCTCCTGTACGCCGACAGCCTGTCCGATGACGTCCTTGCGAGCTCGCGCAAGCCCTTCCAGGTCGAGGATGTCGTACGGGGGGCCTCGGTACTGCGCCGGGCTGGCGTCCATGGCTTTCTCTTCCTGATGTTTGGTGGGCCGGGAGAGACGCCAGCGACGGTGGAGGAGACGCTCCGGGTGGCTTCGGCGATTCGCCCCTTCCGCACCATGGTGGGCCGAGGCTACCGGATCCAGCCCGAAACCGAGCTGCAAGCGATAGCGATCGCGGAAGGGGCCATCGGGCCAGACGACGATTGCTTCAAGGCCACCTTCTACCACTCCCCAGCGACTCCGCCGGAGATGTTGGATACGCGCCTGAAGCGGTACCAGGCGGAGCACCGCTGGGAGGGCTTGCGCGCGCTGCCCTTGATGGCCCGTGTGATGTGGGAGAAGTTCCGGCCTTAGGCAGCAAGCCCGCAGGAACCTAGTCGAACACGACGGTCCTGTTGCCGTAGACGATGATGCGGTTGCGGAGGTGGAGGTCGACCGCCCGCGCCAGCACGACCTTCTCCAGGTCTCGGCCCTTGCGCACCATGTCGGCGACGGAGTCACGGTGGCTGACCCGAACGACGTCCTGGTCGATGATCGGCCCCTGGTCGAGTTCAGCCGTTACGTAGTGGGCGGTGGCGCCGATGACCTTCACCCCGCGCTCGTAGGCCTGGTGGTAGGGCCGCGCCCCCGCGAAGGCGGGCAGGAACGAGTGGTGGATGTTGATGATGCGGCCGGGGTAGTGGGCGACGAACCCGTCGCTCAGGATCTGCATGTAGCGGGCCAGGACGATGACGTCGATGCGCTGCGCCTCCAGCGTCTCGATGATGGCCTGCTCCTGCGCCGCCTTCGTCTCCCGCGTGATCGTGAAGTGGTGGTACGCCGCGCCAAAACCCTCGGCCACTGACCGCAGGTCCGGGTGGTTGCTCACCACCAGCGGTATCTCCGCTCGGAACTCCCCCATGCGCTGGCGGGCCAGCAAGTCGTACATGCAGTGGGCCTGCTTGGAGACGAGCACGGCGATGCGGGCCAGGTAGTCGGAGAAGTGGAGCCTCCAGGTCATACCGAAGCGCTCGGCGATGGGTCGGAACGCCTCGTTGATCTCCTCGCGGGGGACGCGGAAGCCGGCCAGCTCCCACTCGACGCGCTGGAGGAAGATCCCCTCCTCGGCGTCGGTGTGCTGGTCGGCGTGGATGATGTTGCCGTCGTTGCGGTAGAGGAAGTCGGACACGGAGGCCACCAGGCCCTTCTGGTCCGGGCAGGAGAGGAGGAGGACTGCGGTCACGCCCTTGTCGTTCATCTTTGTAGTTCGACGCGATTATACCAGCCGTGTTGCAGGGCGTCGGCAAGAGCGCCGCTTGAGGAAATGCGACGTTCGGGCGCCGGTACTCGGGCAGCGCCTCACGCCGTCAAGAGACTGCGCGCTTTCGGGTCGCCGCCCGAAGGTGGTAGGGACGAAGACGGCGGCCGGGCCGCGGTCAGGAAGAGCGCTTGCTAGGCCAGCGACTCAAGGGCCAGGGTCCCGTCGAACCACTCGGGGTCGGCCGCCAGGTTCGCTCGCAGCTCCTGGTACCAGGCGCCCTGCTCGGCTCGCTCCGAGTTGGCGCGGTAGTTGTCGGTGCTGTCCCAGCGGACGCCGGCCATGATGTCGTCCGACCCATTGTTGCTGACTACGACCACGGACCGCAGGAAGCCGGTCGCCTGCCCCTTCTGCTCCCTCTCCCACTTGGCAAACTGGTCGATGACCGCCTGCCGCTTCCCCGGCAGGGCCTTCATCCGGAAGAACGTTACGTGATCAGCCATTGGTGACCTCCTTCTGGGCTTGTGCGGGCTTGCACTGTTCGCGCCCCATTAGGCGCCGACCCCGCTACGACCCCTCCTGTACCTCCACAATGTCGTTGGCTGTCAAGCCATGCGCCTCACGGTGAACAGCCTCAGCGGCCTCTTTGCTGGGCGCTTCCACAAGGCAGTGCACAAGGCGCTCTTGCTCACTGAACCAGTACCGCAGGTACCTCACATTGTGTCTCTCTTGCACCGCAAGGTCCCTCTGGTGGGCCTCGGCCAAGGCTTCGGGGTGAAGACCCTCAACTTCGCGATGGGTATCCATGTACAGGGGCAAGGTGACCCTCCTTCTCAACTTCTGTGGCCTGCCTACGCTTATACATACGTCGCGGCCTGCCAAATGGACCTTCTCCCGCCTGTCTCTACGCAGCAACCTTTGGCGATTCGGCCCCCTTGCGTTCGCTTTGACGCCTGCCCCCTTCGGCGCTATGCTGACTGCGCATAGGAGGGGCAACGCGGTGGAACCTCAGATCCGCTTCTGCACCAGCGCCGACGGCACCCGCATAGCCTATGCCACGATGGGCGAGGGGCCGCCCCTGGTGGCTGTCGCAGGGTGGCTGGCCACCATGGATCTGACCTCGAAGGTGCCCGAGGGCGCCGCCTTTCGGGACGCCCTTGCCCAGGACCGTCTGACCGTCAGCATTGATCGTCGGGGGCAGGGGGCATCCCAGCGCCAGGTTAAGGACCTGTCCTTACGGGCCCATGTTGCCGACCTCAGCGCCGTCGTTGACCACCTCCAGCTGGAGCGGTTCGATCTGTTTGGAGTCGCAGACGGAGCGGTAGTCAGTGTAGCGTACGCGGCACAGAATCCGGGCCGGGTTTCGCGGCTGGTTCTATGGTCAGTATTTTCGTGCGGCGAGGACTTCGGGGCGCCTGAGGCCACACGGGTCCTGGCGGACCTTATCCGCAAGAACTGGGGAGTGGCACGAAGAGCACTGGCCAACCTCATATTCCCGAGTGCGCGGCCCGAGATGGTGCGCCTATACTCCCATCTCCTCCGCGAGGCCGTGGCATCAGAGGTCGCAGCGCAATACATGGAGTACTCCACGAGCGCCGACCTGAACGTCAGGCCGCTGCTGCCGCAGGTCCAAGCGCCGACCCTCGTGCTTCACCGCCGTCGCGATCGAGTCATACCGTTCGGGGCAGGCAGAGCGGCGGCCGCGCTGATTCCGGACGCTCGCTTCGTCGCCCTGGAGGGCGATGCGGACTACCCTTATCCTGATCACCAGCAAATTGCGGACCTTATCCGGCAGTTTCTCAACGAGGGCCGCAGTCCAGCCGCTCCCTCCGCTCCGGTCCCCTCCGGCCTGGTCACCATCCTCTTCACCGACATGGAGTCCTCGACTGCCCTGACTGACCGCCTCGGTGACGCCAAAGCCCAGGAACTGCGCCGCGCCCATGACAGCATCGTCCGTGAGGCCCTCAAGGCCCAGGGCGGGAGCGAGACCAAGCACACCGGCGACGGCATCATGGCTTCCTTCCCCTCCGCCTCACGGGCGATTGAGTGTGCTGTCGCTGTCCAGCGGGCCATCGCTGAGGGCGAGACGCCGCTGAGGGTACGCATCGGCTTGAACGCGGGGGAGCCTGTCGCTGAGGATGCGGACCTCTTCGGCACGGCGGTGAACCTTGCCAAGCGCATCTGCGACCAAGCAGAGCCGGGGCAGATACTCGTCTCCGATGTGGTGCAGCAGCTTGCCGCTGGCAAGGGCTTCACCTTCGCCGACAAGGGAGAGGCTACCCTGAAGGGCTTCGAGAAGCCGGCACGGCTGCATGAGGTGAGGTGGCGGGAGGCCTGAGCCGCTCTCGTCCCCTTGTTCCCGTCGCCAGCCATTAGATGCGCTGGAACTCGGCCATCCTCTTTCTGTATGCGCCCTGGGCGATCGGCCCTTCGAGAAGGGGGTCCCCAGTGTCTCTCATCCACTGGCGGAGCTGACGGATCAGTCCGTCCCGGATGTCTTGGTGCTCGGCGCTGTCGGCCAGGTCTTGCTGTTCCCAGGGATCGTTCTCCAGGTCGTACAGTTCGAACGGTGGGTGATACTGCCGGTCATACGGAACGGCCAGAGCTTTGGCCGCCTCGTAATAGCTCTTGGCGTTGTCATCGAAGTCGGGCGAGGTGTCCTGCCAGGGAGCGAACTCAAAGTTCGCTACGAGCTTCCACCGCTCCGTTCGTATGCACCGCATGGGGTCGTAGTAGGTGTGGTAGGTCTTCTCTGCGAAGATGGCCTGATTGCGCTCGTAGTTCCGTCCCATGATCAGCGGCTCGAAGCTCCGGCCTTGCACGTTCTCCGGTGTGTCCAAGCCGAGAAGANNGTCCCATGATCAGCGGCTGGAAGCTCCGGCCTTGCACGTTCTCCGGCGTGTCCATCCCGAGAAGATCGAGAAGGGTCGGAAGAACGTCTACATTCGAGATCGGTTCCCCGTATAGCCTCCCTCCTTCGACGCCTGGGATCTGCATGAGCAAAGCGGTCTCGAGCCCTGGGTCGTACAGCGTCATCTTGGCGCGTGTGAAGGGGATGCCGTGATCGACCGTGAAGATGACGATCGTATCGTCTCCCATCCCGGATCGGTCCACGGCTTCAATGATCTTCCCGAAAGCCTTGTCCGCAGACGAGACCGACGCTTCGAGAGCCGCGAGGTCTTCGCGTACCTCCGGGATATCCGGCAGGTAGGGTGGCACAGTGACCTCTGCCGGATCCAACCTCTCCACGTCCGGATGCAGAAACGGCCGGTGTGCCTCAAAGAACCCGACCTGGACGTATAGGGGTGGCCCCGTCCCCTTTCTCTCCTCGAAGAATCGGCAGACCTTGTCGGCAACCTGCCCGCACGGCGCCAACCCGTGGATCTCCTTGAACCCGCATCTCTCTGGTGTGGCAGAGACGTGCTGGAGGCCAAAGAGGTGGGCCTCGTATCCTGCCTCGTCCAGTATCTGGGCAAGGTGGCGCTCGTTCTCGTGATACTCGTTCTGAAAGCCGGAATGCGATAGCCCGACCACGCCGTTCGCGTGCGGGTAACGGCCTGTCCAGAGCGCCGCACGGGAGGGGCTGCACTGCGGAGCGCAGCAGAAGTGGTTCGAGAAACGTATCCCTGTCGCCGCGAAACGATCCAGATTCGGCGTTCTCGCCTCCGGGACGCCATAGCACCCCACATGCTGGCCGAGATCGTGGCAAATCACGACGACAACGTTCATCTTGCCTCCCGGCATGGTCTGCGCTCCTCCCTCAAACACGTCTCCGACGTGACATCCCGCATTCCAGGTTGCCCCCATCGAATATAGCACAGGCTTTGGCGGAGGCAGGGTTACCGCTTCGCTGAATGGGACGAAACGGCGCTGGACGTGTGCTGAGCGGTCCCGGTCAGGGGGCAAGGCCAAGACTGAGCACGCCGCCCAGGATAAGAACTGAGCCCAAGATGCGCCAAGCTCCGTATCCTTCGCCCAGGAAGAAGACGCCAAGGACAGCGGTGATGACAATGCCCATCTCTCGGGCGGGCGCGACGTAGCTAATGCGGCTGGTGGTGAGCGCTGTCAGAACCAGGATGTAGCCCAGGGACACCAGCATGCCGGCGACGAGTATGCTCCAACCTCGTTCCCGCCACTCGCTGCGGACGGGCGCTGCTCTGGTTCGGAGGGCCACGGGAGCGAGGACCAGCAGCCACCCCGCCAGCCCGAACTGGTTGAGAGTGACCGGCGAGAGGTGGTCGAGAGCGGTCTTGTCCCAGAGCGAGTAGGAGGCGATGAGCGCGCCGGTGAGGAAGGCAACGCGGATGGCCGGCCGGTTCAGGGCCCGCAGGGGCTGAGCAAGGTCGCTAGGGGAGCGGCCTTCGATGTTGATAACGTAGATCCCGGCCACGACCAGCGCGATCCCGAAAGCGGCAGCGAGGGAAGCGCGTTCGTCGAGCAGGAGCACGGCGGCGATGGGCACGATTGCCGGGCCCATGCCCCTCGATATGGGATAAACAGCGGAGAGATCGCCAAGCTGATAGCCTCGGGTAAGTGCCAGTCCGTAGGCGCCATGGAGGAGGGCGGTGACTGTGCCGAATATCACGCCGCGGGTGCCAACTCCGTCGATGTAGGCGGACACTGCCGCCGGGACGAGGAAGGCAACGAAAGACACGGCGCCCAACGACCAGAGGAAGGCGCCCTTGTGGTCGCTGCGCTTGAGTAGGAAGTTCCAGGTGGCGTGGAAAATCGCCGAGGCGATGACAAATGCGAAGGCAACGGTCGTCATGGGCGGGACTATTGTACAGCGGGCGGCGGGACCATCGCGTCGGACGTGATGCGGGATCGGATGTGCATGTCGCCGGGTGGCGTTCGACTAGCCGTACGCTCAAACCGTGACCCTTCCTCTAACGGGGCGCATTCGGCTAAACTAGCGTGGCAATGGCTGATCGGATCGAGCTGTACGACACGACCCTCCGCGACGGCACCCAGATGGAGGGGATCTCGCTCTCCGTTGAGGACAAGCTGAAGATCGCCCGTATGCTCGACGAACTGGGCGTCCACTACATAGAGGGTGGCTGGCCCGGCTCCAACCCCAAGGACGCCGAGTTCTTCGTGCGGGCCCGCTCGCTGGCCCTGAGGAACGCGCAACTGGCCGCGTTTGGATCGACCCGCCACGCGGGCTCCAGCGCGGAGTCGGACCCCAACCTGCGGGCTCTGGTGGACGCCGACACCCGCATCGTCACCATCGTGGGCAAGGCGCACGACCAGCACGTGAGCCACATCCTGGAGACCACCGCCGAGGAGAACCTGGCGATGATCGCCGACTCGGTGCGCTACCTCAGCTCCAAGGGGCTGCGCGTGTTCTTTGACGCCGAGCACTTCTTCGACGGGTTCGGCTCTGATCGCGAGTACGCCCTGCAGTGCTTGAGGACGGCGGCTGCGGCGGGGGCCGACTGCGTGGTGTTGTGCGACACCAACGGCGGAGCCATCACCTCGTGGGTCGCGGAAGTCGTGCGGGCCGTAGTGGACGAGGTGGACTGCGCGGTGGGGATCCACACCCACAACGGCGCGGACGTGGCCGTGGCCAGCACCCTGGCCGCCGTGGAGGCGGGCGCGACCCACATCCAGGCCGCGGCCAACGGCTACGGCGACATGTGCGGCAACGCCAACATGTTCAGCATAATCGCCAACCTGAAGCTGAAGCTGGGGCTGGACGTCGTTACAGACGAGCAGTTGGCCCACCTGACCGAGGCCTCCCGCTACGTCAGCGAGATCGCCAACCTGCCTCCCAACCCGCGGCAGCCGTATGTGGGCTCGGCCGCGTTCGCGCACAAGGCGGGGCTGCATGTGGCGGCGGTGGTCAAGGAGGACTGGTCCTATCAGCATGTGGACCCCGCCATCGTGGGGAACGATACTCGCATCCTCGTCTCGGAGCTGGCAGGGCGGCGCAACATCCTGGCTAAGATGCAAGAGCAAGGGATCGACATCCCATCTGAGGGCGATGAGGCGCAGCGCCTGCTGGAGCATGTGAAGCTGATGGAGAGCCGGGGCTACCAGTACGAGGGGGCGGAAGCGTCATTCGAGTTGCTGGTGCGTCGGGGCCGCGCCGGCTACGAGGCGCCGTTCGAGCTGGAGGACTTCATGGTGGTGGAACGGCGCCATCACAAGCCGGGCGAGGCCGGCCGCGAGATGCTGTCAGAGGCGATGGTCAAGATCGCGGTTGACGATCAGATCTACCACACGGCCGCCGAAGGCAGCGGCCCCGTCCACGCCCTGGATGCTGCCGTCCGCAAAGCCCTCGTGCAACACTTCCCCAGCATCAGCGCCATCAAGCTCGTGGACTACAAGGTGCGGATCATCGACTCGGCGGCGGGAACGGGCGCCAACGTGCGCGTCCTCATCGAGTCCACCGACGGGGATGACACCTGGACCACGGTGGGCTCCTCCACGGACATAATCGAGGCGTCCTGGCTGGCCCTGTCCGACAGCCTGGAGTATTGGCTGTTGAAGCGCGTCGGCCACCTGTCCGGCAGAGACTGAGGGAGATGATGGGCCCTTACTAGGCGGCAGGGCCCGACATCTTCAGAAAGGGGCCGCTCCATGGCCGACTACGAAGAGAAGTCCTACTGGCTGGCCGAGTCGCCGTATGAGGAGAGCCCACCCCTGGATGGTTCCACCAAGGTGGATGTGGCCATCGTGGGCGGCGGGTTCTGCGGGCTGTCCACGGCGTACTACCTGAAGCGGGCCGATCCCTCCCTGCGCGTCGCCGTGCTGGAAGACAAGGTGGTGGGCTACGGGGCCAGTGGCCGCAACGCTGGCTTCGCGATAACCCTTATGGGGTTCTCGCTCTCCATCACGTCGCTACGCTTCGGGAAGCAGAAGGCGAAGCAGGCCCATGACTACGGCCACCGCGCTGTTGACCACATCGGCCAGATGGTGGACTCCCACGGCATCGACTGCGACTACGAGAAGCCGGGCCTGCTGACGGTGGCCCTCAATCCGGCGCAGGCCAAGCGCCTCCAGGACGAGATCGGGCTGGCGGAGAAGCTGGGCATCCAGGGCCTGAAGTGGCTGGACGCGCACATGGTGCAGGCGGAGGTGCACTCGCCCACCTACCTGGGAGCCCGCTGGGAGGAGCAATGCGCCCTCATCAATCCGGCGAAATATGTGCGCGGCCTGAAGCGGGTGGCCCAGGAAGAGGGGGTGGAGGTGTACGAGCGGACGCCGGCGGTGGCCGCCCACCTCGACCCGATCCTGCATCTGGACACGCCCCACGGCCTGGTCGAGGCGGATAAGGTGGTGTTCGCCACCAACGCCTTCTCGACGCGCTTTCCGCAACTCCGCAACAAACAGTTCCCGGTCTTCACCTACATCGTCCAGACGGAGCCGTTGTCCGAAGACCAGCTGGCCGGCATCGGTTGGCGGGGGCGCCAGGGGATGGAGGACGGGCGCAACATGTTCCACTACTACCGTCTGACGCCGGACAATCGCATCCTGTTCGGGGGATCCGACGCCCAGTACTATTTCCGTGGGCCACTGGATCGGGACCAAAGCCCTCGCGTCTTCCGCAGGCTGGAGCGGAACCTGCGCCAGACCTTCCCCTCGCTGAAGGATGTGCGTATCGAGCACCGGTGGGGAGGGCCGGTGTCGGTGCCCGGCGATTTCTTCCCGGCGATGGGCTATCTGGGGAAGGATAAGCGGGTGGCGTACTCCCTTGGCTGCATAGGGCACGGCGTAGCTCCGATGAACATGGCGGGCCAGGTGATGCGGGACTTGGTGCTGGAGAAGGAGACTGAGCTGACGGATTTGTTCTTCGTGAACCGCTGGGTGATCCCCATCCCGCCGGAGCCGCTGCGCTTCGCGCTGGGGGAGGGTATCCGGCAGGCGCTGAGGGCTCAGGATGCCTGGGAGGCGCGTCGGGGCGCTGGGGCAACGGCACCCTGAGGTGCGGAATCTGAGAAGTCTATCCGTAATCCGGCCTTCGCCCTTGTCGGGGACGAAACTGCCTGCTATACTCCGACGACAGACAGCTCAAGGCGGGAGGGGTGAAAAGTGGTACTGGTGACGAGTTTCCCCAAGTGTCAGAAGTGCGAGACGGGGGACCTTGTGCCTCTGTCTGATTTTGGGAGCCAGGGGGCCGCGATCTACTTCAAGGCCTGGGCCTGTACGAATCCCACCTGCGGGTTCAACCTGAAGATCCGCAATGGGGACCTGTACATCGATGAGCCGATCTCGAGCGGCGCGATGCACACCCCGCGAATCCGCGCCTAGACAACCGGCAAGCCAAGAGCCCCCATGCCGGGGGCCTTTCCGTCTCGAGGCTGGGAGCATACCGCTAGCGGCCGATGCCCAAGTACCGTATGCTGCTCGCCTCCACGTCCTCCCGTGACAGCACGTTGCGGCCGTCCAGCACCGCTCGGCAGCCCCCGAAAGCGCCGAAGTCCATCGATTTGTATTCG
>JABAOH010036672.1_pt1 | contig 11868 bp, 7 predicted proteins | sample 7062181 | NCBI WGS metagenome assembly JABAOH01 (sample SAMN14538630, study PRJNA623070) | marine sediment metagenome | biome: marine biome [ENVO:00000428]; feature: marine pelagic biome [ENVO:01000023]; material: deep marine sediment [ENVO:00002113]; isolation source: pool of 5 deep marine... | reverse complement strand
CAGTTAATGTCCTCACTCGAACAGAAAAAATATCCCCCCAATAAACTTTTATCTAATATCGACCAGTCTAAAAATATTTAAATTGGATATAATCGCTTTTTACAGAAAGTACGAAAATTATGTCATAGGGAAGCAAGGGTGGATTTATTAAGTGTTTTTGCGCTTAACATGGGGAATATGAGTTTATAATACCTGGTCAAATAACAGTAGTTCACTAGACTCGATACGATATCTTATTTTTTGAAGTTTTCTATGTCGAAAACAGCAGGGTCGATCTTATCCAGGATGGGATTTTCCTGATAATCTTCCCTGAGGATGATCTGCCCATTCCGTTTGAATATGAGTTGAGTGGCGATCCAGCCTCCTCCCAGTCTGACGATCTTGTTCATCTCGATATCGAGCAGAGTCCCTCTGGGACTCTTAAAGATTGTCCGGACGAAATAGAGATGTTCCTTGTCAATCCAGAACTGGTTGGGCTCGAAATCATCTTTGTCGGCTCCAACCACATACACAGGCCGTTCCTGCCAGACTGTCTCATGGATTTTGCTCAGGTCATAGGGGACTTCCTTGAGTATGGTAATGGTCTTCTCGGGGTCCTGCAAATAGACGTCAAATCCCAAACATAAAACAGGATGGGGGGCTTTCTGGCCGCCCACTCGCTTTCCGTTCTGAAATCGATGGAATTCGCCGTGTAGATAGATTTCAGCATTCCCATCTTCAGATGGCCCGATGTTGCTCCGCACCTTCCCTGGCAAGGCCAGGAACTCGGTCCATATCTGGCTGCCCTGCTCCTCTCCGTTTCTGTAAAATGTGACTTTCTGGATGATTTTCAGCTTGTCATACCACTTTCCTTTGTATTTCTCGTACATGGCTTTGATGAGTTCATCTCCGTCGGTTATTTGCACAGATGAGTCAAGGCTTGCAAGTAGAAACGGAACGACAATTGTCGTGAACAAAAACCCAACACACACAAAAAACCGGATTTTACAGAATTTTGCTGACATTTATGTCTCCTTTTCAATATTTAACATAGATTATTATGAACGTAACTGACATTTTTCACAAAGAGGTGCTCATTTTATGCCTCATATCGACAACAAGAACTGATTATATATTGTACAAGTATTTCATTAGACGAATAAAGGAATAAAAAGTTTTCATTCCCTTTATATACTTAGAAAGTTGATTTGGAAAACTGCTGCTGCAAAATTTTAACTCTATTACTTCTTAACTTCGAACATATTTATTTCAATAAACTTTTCTTCACTATTCAGGATGAATGAATAATCCGACTCATTCCCTCCCATAAAGTACTTTCCTATTACTTGAATGTTGCCGTCTTTTTTTAAAATCTTGGATATTTCATAATTGCTGATTTTAGGCAGTTGTTTCATTGCCGCCTCTAATATGATAACCGCCGTCTCTCCTTTATTGCCTGACACACTCACATTGGGACTTAAAAGCGCCTTAATCGCTCCAATATCTTTATTATTGTAATGTTTAAAAAAAGTATCGACTTGTGAATTAACTCGTTCTTTTTGTTGATTATCAATTTTTACTTGCGCGTCTGGAGTATCGATACCTGTAACGGTCGTGCTCTCCTTTTTTGTGGGGGCTTCAAAGAATGTGGGCGGTATTTCATCAAAGGTTTTTAACAATTCAGGAAAATAGCTGTCAAATGTTGGGAACTCATCCCTATGAGAATCATAATATTCCAACTTCTTTGTAAATAAAGGGATCAGAGCAAATCCCTGGTTCAAATTCTTTTGGAGGTTTTCTTCGCTTTCTGAAGCCAACCCGGCTTTTTTCAACAGCAGGTATTCGCAGGCTCTAACGATATGTTCATGACAGACGATAAACCATTCCTCATAATTTCCTCTGATGATAGGGCTATCAAGAAAATGTTGAAACAAGGAATCATGCTTTTCGATGATGTTTCTATTTTTTTCACAGAGAGGATTCACATATGAATGTCCGAATTCATGAAAAATGAGAAGACGTAACCATCTTTCTGTAAAGATTGGTTTACCCTGTTCAATTTTATTGGGACCTGTCACAAAATATGGAATATTTCCCTCTTTGGTTTCCAGATGTGGACCGAACGCCGCTCCGAACAAAATGGGTGAAATAACACAAATATAATTAGTAAAAGATTCTCCGTAAAAATCCTTCACTATCTTCAAATATTGCTCATAGGGTAATCGATTTTTAATATCATTAATTAAACGATTGTAAAAAGGCTGATGCTTCTCCCAGAAATCCATAAACTCACTCTCCACGGCAAAACGATTCAGCAAATCAATGGTTTTGGATATATTATCGATCATTTGTTGTGTTGCCTGAGGAGGAGGGTCAAATTTAATTTTCATTTCAGGCGGATCCGACATATAAAGCATCATCTGTGCGGGAAAGCTAATATCCAGAAAATAGGGAAAGTTTTCGCACCATTGTACTGCCTCATGATTTTTATAAGGGGCAAAATGCTCAATCACATCGTTGTAATACTTGTAATCAGGGTCGGTGATTTTTCCAAAAAAAGGCATTTTTGTAAAAGTCATCACAATGTTTATCAATTCAATCCTTGGATCAACTGTGATGTCTAAGCGGGCTTCTGCCCTTTGAGCATGCAGAATAGGATATTGTTGGAGTAAAAAAATAACTGCCATGATAATTATCACTTTTTTAACTAATCTCATTTCTCCGTGTCCTTATATAAATATTTTCGTAAACTTTTAACAAAATAATAAAGTCGGTTGGATTCTCAATCTTATGTGATTCATCTCAGTATTTCTTTCTAACCCCCGGCTATCTTTATTCATTTCATCTTTAGGCAAGCCAAGATATAACTATATATATATACTCATATTTCAATTATTAGTTTTAAATAATTCGGGCAAGGAGATAAAGGCATCCAGCCAGTCTGGATCAACGAAGCTTTTGTTGAGCGTTATTCGGTTAGAATTAAAAGATAGGATTTAAGTCAGAACTATAGAAAATGCTAGAATAGTTTTATTCCTGTACCTTGCTCAACAGGATTAGTGCCTTTCATTTCTTTTCCAGTCTTTCCAGCATCTCAGTGGCCCATCTGAAATCCGGATTCATCTCCAGGCATTTTTTGCAGTTGTCTATAGCCATGTCGATATCACCCCTCATCTCATATGCTCTTGCCAAACCATACCAGGGCCTAATCAAATCAGAGTGTTGCAAAGCGTTGAATTTGAAGATTTCCATTGCGTCATTAACATGAGATGAATCAAGAAGTCCAGATGCTAACCAATACATAGTATCATTCAGTTCCAGGTCAGGATAATCGGAATACAGTTCTGCCATTACAGTCAGACCCCTGTTCACATGACCATTGGCCATGCATAGTGTTGCATAGCCCAGTCTGATTCTGAATTTTTCAGGTAAGATGTCTAACAAAGCCCGGTAGAATTGCTCCGCATACCTGATATCACCTTTATCCATCATCTGTTTGTTTATTGACAACAATTCATAAATTGAGAAGTGATATTTGCTTTTTTCTGTCAGGTACAAGGTCTGCAAGGTTTTGATTGCAGACAGAATGCCATAATTCTGATAATCAGTTCTTACGATCTCTGCCGCGCATTCCGAGTCATAATATTTTTCTTTGAGATTTTTAATAAAGGCAGTATCCACCCAATAAACATCCCCATCACCGTACATATCAATTAAAGGCGATTCGACTTTCTTGCCTTTTGGAACATCAGTCTTCCGTTCACTGTAAAAAAAGAAATACTGACCATCCGCTGTTACGCAAGCACGGCCTTCAACCTCAGAGGAATTCAACTCAGGACCTATGTTGATTGGATGCGTCCAAATACCGTCCTCTCTGCGAAAGGAGATATAATGGTCTCCACTACCGAAACTACCCGGACGACCGGATGCAAACAGGATGTAACTTTCATCTGGAGCAATATAAGGATCGAATTCACTATAATCGGTATTAATCGGTTCGGGTAATCGCTCTGCCGGCATGTACTCACCGTTGACGAATCTACAAAAGTACAAATCAGCAGAATCGTTATAATCGTTTGTAAAGAAATATATTGTTCCGTCTTTTGTGACTGTTGGATAAGCCTCTGTTTTGTCTGTGTTTACCTCTGGGGGCAACAAGATGGGTTTCGTCCAGCCTTGTCCTGTCCATTCGGTGCGCCAAATGTTGTAATCTTTGACTGTATCTTTCGGGCCGGTTAGAATTCTTGTTTGAAAAAATATGTTTTTATCATCACCTCCGGAAGTATTGTCCTGGACACCTTGAGGAGAGGCCCACGGTGCATGCTCGGGTTTTGTCCAGGAACCATCTTTCTCATAGGTGAACTGCATGCCGGTTTCATCGTTTCCGAACACACAAAGTTTTCCGTTGTTGAGAAAAGAGATGCAGCCATCCCTGTCGTTGGTGGTCACTATACCGGGCATAAAAAGCTGTGGAGTTTCACCGGGTGATTCCTGACCAAGATAAGGGCCTGAAAGAGCTTCAAAGCTGTTTACTTGCTGATTATCATCCGTTGTAATGGTACAGGAAGTGGCTAAAATTAAACAAGAGAAAGATAATAGTACTTTTATTTTCGATGCCATTTTTCTACCTCTATTTTATTATATAATAACAAGTTAGGGTGATCCTGTTAAGTAATTTTTGTGTTTAATATGGGAAAAGGGCTTATATTTAAGAAATGCCGGGCACCCAATTTGACTCTTTTCGCATTCCTTGTTATCCTTTTGCCAACTGACTTAAGGGGTTATTTGTGGCTGTTAAATGCCCTCAATGCGACACTGACAATCCTTCTGACTCCAAGTACTGTAAAGAGTGCGCCACACCGCTCCCTTCCTCAAAGGAAATACCAGTCACCAAGACACTCGAAAAATCCATCCAAGAACTGCTCGGTGGAGCGACTTTCGCGGGAAGATACCAGATCATGGAGGAGCTGGGTAGAGGGGGGATGGGTGTCGTCTACAAAGCGCAAGACACAAAGCTAAAAAGAACAGTTGCCCTCAAGTTTTTGCCGCCAGAGCTAACACACATCTCAGAGGTCAAAGAGCGATTCATACGCGAGGCCCAGGCGGCTGCCGCCCTGGATCATCCGAATATATGCACTGTCTATGAATTTGATGAGGCTGAGGAGAAAACCTTCATTTCCATGGCCTTTATAGAAGGGCAGAGCTTGAAGGAGAAGATTGAGTCAGGGCCACTTGAGCTGGATGAAGGCCTTGGGATTGCCACCCAAGTCGCAGAGGGTTTGCAGGAAGCCCATAAGAAAGGAGTCGTGCACAGGGACATCAAGAGTGCCAACATAATGGTGACTGAGAAAGGCCAGTCAAAGGTCATGGATTTTGGACTGGCCCGGATGACAGAAGGGACACTGGTCACAAAAGAAGGGACAACGATGGGGACGGTGGCCTATATGTCTCCAGAACAGGCGAGAGGGGAAGAGGTCGATCATCGTACGGACATCTGGTCATTGGGCGTGGTTCTGTATGAGATGTTCAGCGGGCAACTGCCATTCAGGGGGGAGCATGACCAGGCGGTTGTGTATTCCATTTTGAACAAGAAGCCCAAGTCAGTCACAGAACTAAAGGATAGCATTCCAATCTCCATTGAGCAAGTTGTGAGCAAAGCGCTTGAGAAGAATCCGGATGAGAGATACCAGCAGATAGAAGACCTTTTGGAGGATTTGAGATCCATATCAGAGGGGATAGTGCCGGAGGGGGTGAGGGCCAGGTTGAGGAAGGCAAAGCTGCTGAGAAGAAAGAGAGCCATCCTTTATGCAGGCATAGCCTGTGTCCTGGTCATAATGACTGTTATAGCCCTAAGTATTTTCACGGGACTTGCTGGAACGATTGATTCCATTGCAGTCCTGCCGCTTGAAAACCTTACGGGTGACTCAGAGCAGGAGTATTTTGTCGATGGAGTTACCGATGAGTTGATCGGACAGTTGGGTCAGATCAGTGGATTGCGACGANNGCGACGAGTGATTTCGCGCACGTCGGTTATGCGGTACAAGGAAACAGATAAATCCTTATCGGAGATTGCCCGGGAATTGAATGTGGATGCTGTAATAGAAGGGTCGGTGCAGCAGGTCGGTGACAATGTGCGTGTTCGGGTGCAGTTGATCGATGCCCTTCCGCAGGAACAGAACCTTTGGGGGCAGACGTACGAACGGGCCCGAAACGATGTATTGGTGATGTACAGCGAAATGGCGCGCGCTATTGTAGATGAGATCCAAGTCAAGCTGACTCCTGAGGAGGAGATGCGTCTTGCCAGCACACGTCAGGTCAACCCCGAAGCCTACAAGGCCTTTCTCAAAGGCCAGTTTCACTGGTACAAACTAACTCCACCGGACCTCGAAGCCGCCCTGCAGTACTTCCAGTCAGCCCTGGAGATAGACCCAAATTACGCCCTTGCTCATACGGGCATCGCCATGGTCTGGGCTGGGCGTGCGCAAATGGCACATGTGCCGTCCAGTGAGGCAGCGCCAAAAGCGAAGGAGGCCATTTTGAAAGCCCTGGAGTTAGATGACACACTCGCAGAAGTTCATCACATCTTGGCTTCCTTCAGAACATGGATCGAATATGACTGGGAAGGTGGAGAGGCAGCATTCCGACGAGCCATTGAGATCAATCCCAACTATCCGGATGCGCACGCGTATTACTCGAATCTGTTATGCCATTTGAGACGTCCGGATGAAGCCCTAGCGCAGGCTGAGCGAGCATTGGAATTGGACCCCCTCAATTCCTTGTTCCAGGATTTTTATGGAAACGTCCTAGGCTACATGAGCCGATATGACGACGCCATCGTGCAGTTCCGCAACGCGATCAAAACGTCACCGAATGACCCGGTGGGGTATTTGGGGCTCATGGACGCGTTCCATATGAAGGGAATGTATGAGGAGGCGATGGTAGCAGCGAAGGCGGCTTTCGCTGCGATAGGTGTAACTGAGCTCGAAGAAGTTCTGGCGCGGGGTTACCAGGAAGCGGGATACTTAGGGGCAATGAGTCTTTTGGCGGAGACGCTGGCAGCGCTCTCGCAAGAAACATTTATAGGGCCCTATTTCATTGCGCAAGTGTTTGCCTATGCCGGGAAAAAAGAGCAAGTCCTTGAATGGCTCGAGAAAGCTTACGAGGCGAAGGATCCCAGCTTGCCTTATATGAATTCGAGGAGTTTTGACATCCTGCGGGAGGATTCGAGATATCATGATCTTTTGCGGCGGATGAACCTCCCGCAGTGGAAATGACCAGCTTTTATTATTAAATTATGAAGACATATACGGGCATTTCTCAGATTGAGCCTTTAAATCATCCGCTCATTTATACAAGTTTAGTGAAATAATTCCTGTTTTCATCTCTCTTCCTTTGATTTCAATTTCTCAATAATATCAGTGGATACCCAGTATAAGTCTGACGTACCTTCAAAAAAGCGAGAGAAAAATAAATATTTTCCATCAGGGGAAACACATGCACACATTTCGTAGGCTTCTGTATTAATGGTTTTTCCCATGTTTTTAGATTCAGTCCAGGAGACGTTACTTTTCTTAAAAGAAATAAATAAATCAGTTCCTCCGAAACCATCAGGATCTGATCCGGAATCAAAGATAATATAACTTTCATCGGGAGCGACAAAGGGATGAACAATACTAGTTATTTTTTCCATCGGAATGGCTACTTTTATCTGCTCTGAATATCCTTTGGCTGTACTCTTTCTTTCTCCCAAAAAACAATAGCCAGATTCACCATAGTCAAGAGTTATATCAGTGTAAAATAAATTACCATAATTGGAAACTGACATTCCCATCATACATGAACCAAAAAATTGCGGCTCAGCCCAGCCTGATTCTGTTCTCTCCACAACCCACATATTGCTATCTTGACTCAGTTCAATTTCTCCAGGCAAAGGCAGTTTTGAATTAAAAAACAGTTTATTTCCATCAGGTGAAATACATGGTGTGCCAGCCCAGACATCATCAGTGAATAATGGGGGCGAAGGCTCTGACCACTGTTTGTTTTCCAGTTTTGTAAACAGGATGCGGTTTTCTTCTGCCGGTTTCCTTCTGGAAAAATAGAACTCGGTACCGTCAGGAGAAAAAGTGCAAGAAAGCTCCATGTCTTCATCAGTAGAGATTAAACCAGGAGCAAATACTACAGGGCTATCCCCAGGTGGTTCTTGTTCGAAGTAATTGCCACGAAATACTTCTGGTTCATCCTTATTCGTACAACTGCTAAGGAATGAGAATATCACTAGGAGTAATGTTGAAAGAAGCGCAACTCTTTTCATCAATCTATCTCCTTTATCTTATTATATAATAACAAGTTAGGGTGATGTTGTTAAGGATTTCCCTCTCTCTGTAGAAGTGCCCCAGAGCGATCTCTCTTTATTATCGGGTGTCGATTTGCATACAAGTAGAAATCCGGTTATTTCTTCTCGAGCCTCTTCAGCATTTCTTTGGCATTGTTGTTTTCCGGATTCAACTCCAGGGATTTTTTGTAGTTCTTGATAGCCAATTCTGTCTCATTGTTCAGCATGTAAGCTTCGCCAAGACTGTCATAGACATTAGATGATTCAGGAAAGAGTTCGACATTCATCTGAAAAACCGCAATCGCTTCCGCTATTTTGTTATTGTTGAGCAACCCATACCCCACTCGATTAAAGTCGCCCTCAATAAAATAATACTCATTGCCTGCTTTCTCTCTGAGTTCCTTGAATCTTTGTTGACCCTCCTTTATCCCGCTTACATTTATTATTTGGGCAATTTCAGATGCCGCTGAGTTATGGGATTGCTGCCATAAGCGTCTGGCGAGCGTTTTGGTATCTGCTGAAATCAGATCGGAAAGACCGGCTTTAAAAGTATCCCAATTTTTTACATAAGGAAATTTTTCTTCAACCGGAGAAAACTGATCCAGGACAGCGTTCAATCCCATTCCCACAGCATCAGCTTTTTCAACTCCTGTTTTGATATCATTGATGAGATCCCGATGCTGCTGCAGGCGTTCCACAGACCATCCGTCCGATCCATTGGATCGGCTGATGAATTTGATATCCTGTGTGTCTTTCAGGAGGTTATCGAGCACACTCAGCCATCTTTCTACACCCAGATAACGTTCTGACAGGCCAAAAACTGGCAGAACATGCCACGCATGGAAAATATCGCCCAAGAATATAAAACCTTGTTCCGGCACTTTAACAATAATATTCCCAGAGCCACCTCGAATTCCGAAATAAATCAATTCGATCGTGAGATCCCCCATGTCAATGGATATACGGTCCTTGAAGGTCAAGGAGGGAAGCACTATTTCATATCCCTTCCTCATATCGGCTTCATACCGTTTCATCAGGTTTATCCAATTCTGTAATCCCGGATTATTTGTCGCTGATTCGTCAAGCCGTTTCTGGTCTCTTGCAATCCTTCCTTGGAATTCATCGGCGCGGCGCTTCAGATCCTGTTTCAAGCTGGACATGCCTGTGAGAAGGCTTCTTTTGCAATCCTCGTGAGCAACGATCAATGCTTCAGGAAAAGCCTGGTTTCCCCTGGATAATGTATCTCCGCCACTCGTGTTTATTAGATATTTATAATCTTCACGGCCAAATTCTTCGGTTATGATTTTCTTTGCCTCTTCAGCAATGCTAGGAGACCACATGGAATCGATCATCACCAGTCCCTTTTGTGTGGATACGGCAACTATTCGTGAGTTTCCGGTCACAGTGCTGAGTGTGAGGATCCTTTTACTCACCCTGTTTTTTAAGAATTGGAAGTCTTTATTGCCCTGTGCAAACGCGAGACATGAAAAGACCAATAAAGAAACGCATAGAATAGTCAATACTCTTGATTTCATTTTTTTTTCCTTCCGTGAAACCATAATTATTTGTATCTAGATAAAAGAAATATAAATTGCGAAAAGGCAGACACTGTAATACCTAATATTTAATTGCCTTATATAAACTCAAATTCACCAGTTTATGCAGCAATAAATATGCCAACATTACATCCTGGGGTTTTAAAATGCTTGTCCAGCACTATATGTTCACTCTCGAACAACTGATGTACGCATCTGAACAAAAAATAAATCTCCTTTTGTGAGCGAAGGCTTTCATGCCATTTTGTAAATTGCGGAGAAAGGTTTAATTTTAAAGGAATATTTATTCAACTGATTTAACGTTGTTTACTCACTTTTTATAGACTCTTTCGGTCTAAACTGTTCAATAATTTTTGCATTTACCCACATAATATCAGGTGCCCTGTCAATATTCCTTGAAAACATCAAGTAATTACCATCAGGCGTAACACTTGGATACCAATCAGAATAATCGCTATTTATAGGTGAACCAACATTTTTCGCTTCGCTCCACATATCGTTTTTTGTTTTAACGCTGATGTAAATATTGGATTTACCATATTTGCTTGGACGGTTTGAGTCGAAAAGTATAAAGCTTTCATCTGGTGAAACATACACATGCGATTCATGATATTCAGAATTGACTTTTTCTCCCAAATTAATAGGAGTAGAATATCTACCATTGATAAATTCAGAATAGTAAATATCTCTTTGCCCCGGACTATCAAAATCACCGCTGAAATATAGATTACCATTTGACGATACAGAAGGTGATATCCTTATATTGCCTAAATCAACATTGGTTAATCTTTTCGGTGTGTTCCATTCGTTACCTGTTCTCTCAGCTTTGTAAATATCATGCCCAGAAGTTCTCGATGTATCTACGCAATCATAGAAAAAATAATTGCCATCCGGGGAAATACAAGATTCGGCTCCCGGAAACTTATCCATGAATTCAACAATGCTTGGTTCTGACCAAAAATCATTCGTCTTTTTCGATACCCAAATTAAATGGTCTGAACCAGCAGAATACCGTGTAAAGTAAAACTCACTAAAATCGGGAGAAAAATGACCCCCGTATTCGGTACTTTCCTTAAGAGAAATCAAACCGGGAGCAAAAATCTCCGGAATCATCCCGGGCGGTTTCTGGCCGAGATAGGGGCCTTTTAAAACAGGGAAGTTTGGTTGTTGTGTGCAAGTAATGAAAATTAAAACTATCATGACCACGATTCCGATTATGGTTGCTTTCTGTTTCATGGTTTGCTCCATTTATTTTAATTTTATTCCTTATGCTTAAGTATAGTATTATTGCTTATTTATTATTTATGAAAAAAATAAATTTTTCATCGGACAAAAGTAGTATTTTTAAAAATAATGCTTTTGTTCCATCTCTGATATTCAGAGGCACATCTGAACACCGGCTGTCCGAAAAACTATGTAAACCTTTTTAGTAAAATAATTCATACTTTATTTTTGAGAAACAAATTAAAATAGATAAATTCAGAGGTGGTCATGTGAGTTCTTTCAGCGTTATATTAATAGACGCAGTAATCGACTGAAAAATGGACGAAAGAGCGGTCATTAAGCAGGCACAACGAGGAGATGAAAACGCATTGGCCAAATTGTACGAAAATCATAGGGAACAGATATTCAGGCTGGCTTGTTTGTATTCTCAATCTCAAGAGGATGCAGAAGACATCTTGCATGAGACCTTTATAAAGGCTTTCCGGGGTATCAAATCCTATAAAGAGATAGAGGGTGTCTCCTTTGTGACCTGGATTAACCGCATCTGCATCAATCATGCTCTCGACCATTTAAGAAAGCAGAAGAGAGAAATGGTTAATCACCGTCTTTCTCTCGAAGAAATGGGCATACATGTGGAATCCGGGGATAATTCTCCAGATAAGTCCGCTGAAATGACACAGATACTCCGGCTGATTCAGAAGGCGGTACACAAACTGACCCCCAAGCAGCAGGTCATTTTTGATCTGAGATATTCGCAACACTGGAGTATTGAAGAGA
>JABAOH010011879.1_pt1 | contig 11870 bp, 8 predicted proteins | sample 7062181 | NCBI WGS metagenome assembly JABAOH01 (sample SAMN14538630, study PRJNA623070) | marine sediment metagenome | biome: marine biome [ENVO:00000428]; feature: marine pelagic biome [ENVO:01000023]; material: deep marine sediment [ENVO:00002113]; isolation source: pool of 5 deep marine... | reverse complement strand
TGCTCCTTGCTGGCAGCCGCCACGCCGGCGGCCTCCCGGGCGGACCCCGCGGCAGCCTCCCGGGCGTCGCCCAGCAACCGCTTGGCCTCCTCCGCGAGGTCCCGGTTGCGCCGTGGCCCCTCGGCCATCCGCTCCCCCGTCTGCTGTGCCACCTCGGCCGTGGAGACGATCTGGTCCAACTCGCCGGTCCAGGCCTCCGAAGCCTGAGTCACGGACTTGAGCTGGCTGTTCATCTCCTCCAGGACGCGGGCCGCCCGGTCGATGACGCGCCGCGTCTCCTGAGCCCCGCGCCCCATGTTCAAGGCGGCCTGGGCGCTCTGCTCCGCTAGCTTGCGCACCTCGTCCGCCACTACCGCGAACCCCTTTCCGTGCACGCCCGTGCGGGCTGCCTCGATGGTGGCGTTGAGGGCCAGGAGGTTGGTCTGGTTGGCGATTTGGGCGATGGTCTCAGAGAACTCCTCGACGTCGGCTGCCGCCTCCTTGAGCCGGCCCACCTCGGCCGCTCCTTCGGCGATGGTGGCGATCAGGGTGCCGAGTTGCTCCACTGCGCGCCCGCTCGCGTCGCGCACCCCCAGTGCCGACTCGGCCGTGGCGCGGTTGGCGTCCTGTGTCTCGGAGGCGGCGTGCAGGGTGCCGCCGATACTCTCCTCCAGCTGCTCCAGCGACTTGGCCACCTCCTCGACCCCCGTCGCCGCGCTCTGCGCCTGTGCCTCGGCGCGCGCCGCGCTCTGCGCCATGGTGTCGGCGGCCTGCTGGATCCGATCGCTCGCCGCCGAGAGCTGGAGCACGTAGGCCGAGGTGCGCTCCGACGACTCGGCCAGAGGCTCCGTGAGAGCGCTGACCGAGAGCGACAGCGCTAGTTGGGGAGCCAGCAGGTCGAGCAGCGCACCGTCGGCGGGGCGGTACATGGTCGGCTCCGAATGGCGCACGCTCCACAGCCCCACCAGCCCCTCACCGTGGAACAAGGGGACGAGAATCTCTGAGCCGGGAGACTCTCCCTCGGGGAGCACCATGTCCGAGCGGGTGAGCACGTTCGCCACGATTGGCTCGCCGGCGCTTACGGCATCGCCGGTCAGGCCGCTCTCCGCATCGAACCGCAGCCGCTCCGAGGTGCTGGTATCCACGATGAGCACCATCTCGTGCTGCTTGGCATCGTACCGCCCGAACCCCATGTTCTCCCACGGCACGAGCAGGCGCGTGAGTTGTTGGATCTGCTGGAAGTTGCGCTCGATGTTCACGTCGGCGGCCACGGCCCGCGCGAGGCGCTGGACCAGTGCCAGCTCGTCGGCCCGCACCGCCGTCTGGATGAGCCACCAGACCAGCCATGCAGCGACGATCAGCGCTCCGACCAGGAATGCGGTGGCGTTCGGGGCCATGTCGGCCGTGACCAGGCTGGCCCATCCCAGCGCGAAGGCAGCGCCGGTGGCCGACACCACGGCCTCCCACCGCAGGGTCAGCTTCACGTCCACCTTCGGGAGCAGGCCGGCCAGGGCGAGCTCGGCGTAGAAGCTCAGGTTGGCAACGGACGGCAGCAGGATCACGGCCAGCGTAGCCGGCAGGAGATTGGCGGGCTCGACGGCAGCCGCACCGACTTGCCCACCCAGGGAGTCGTACAGCAGGCCCACGGCGCCAGTGGCGACGACCACGTGACCGAGGGTCACGAGGCTGTCGCGCAGGCGCAGCCGCAGCAGCGGCACGTCGCCAGCGGGCACGCCGATCGCCGCCACCAGCGCCGCGAACTGCCACCCCCGCAGCAGAAGCGCCAGGATCACGATGCCCATGATGAAAGAAGCGAAGCCCTTCCCGGGCAGCGCTATCCCGAAGCGACGGCTCAAGGCTGCGGCCGTGGCGAGAATGAGCAGCTGGAGGCCGAACGATCCCTCCCGCAGNNCGAGCGCGGCGACGAAGAACGCGATGCCGGTGGTCGCAACGGCCAGGCGCAGCCACCGTGCGAACTGTCGGGTCTCCGGTCTCTGCACGGCAGGCACCGAGGTTGTGGTCCGACAAAGGGTGTGCGGCGGGAATGTCGTAAACCCGTCGAGAAACTGCAAGCGGGAACGCACCGCACTCGTGGCGGTAGCGCCGACGCAACCGTAAGTTTCGGTCGGTCAACTCCATCGGCTATCACGGGAGGGTGTGTGCAGGTATCGATTGAATACTGCGGCGTTTGAGGCTACAAGCCACGGGCCGCCGGTCTGGCGGCCGAGATCCACGAGGCCTACTCCGACGCTGAGGTCGAGCTGATCGAGTTGTCGGGTGGCGTCTTCGAGGTCACACTCGATGGCGACCTCGTGTTCTCCAAGCTCGCGCTGGGCCGGCACGCGGAGCCCGGCGAGGTACTGGGAGTCATTCAGGAGCGAGTGGGTTCCTGAGGTAGGCAGACATGCGCGTCGCGATCTCCACCGGGGGCGGTGACGCTCCCGGGCTCAATGCCGTCATTCGAGCCATCGTGCTGTCGGGGCTCAGTCGGGGATGGGAGGTATTCGGGGTCGAGCGCGGCTATGCCGGGCTGCTCGGCTCCGCGCGGGTGATCACGATGGACCGCGAGAGTGTGAAGGGGATCGTGCGGCTGGGCGGGACCATCCTCGGGACCACCAACCGCGGCAACCCGTTCCGGTGGCCGGTGCTGCACACCGACGGGACGTGGGCCGAGGTGGATCGCTCCGACGAGGTGATCGAGTCCTTCAAGCAGCTCGCCCTCGACGCGCTCATCGTCGTGGGGGGCGATGGCAGCCTCCACATCGCGCACCAGCTCTGCCAGAAGGGGCTACCCATAGTCGGGGTCCCGAAGACGATCGATCGCGACGTGAGCGGCACCGTGATGACGTTCGGATACGACACCGCGATCCAGACTGCTACCGACGCCATCGACAAGCTGCACGCCACGGCGGAATCGCATCAGCGGGTAATGGTGGTAGAGGTGATGGGGCGGCACTGTGGCTGGATCGCACTCCACTCGGGACTTGCCGGGGGCGCCGACGTCATCCTCATTCCCGAGATCCCCTACGACATGGAGAAGGTGTACCGCAAGATCCGTGAGCGGGAAGCGCTGGGACGCCACTTCAGCATAGTCGTGGTGTCGGAGGGCGCGCGGCCCAAGGACGGGGACGTTACGGTGAAGGCGGCCGCCCAGGCAGGCGGAGCGGAGCGCCTGGGCGGTGTGGCCGAGCGGGTCGCGGAGCAGATCGCAGCAGAGACGGGCAAGGAAACCCGCTCGCTCACCCTGGGGCACTTGCTGCGCGGGGGATCGCCCACGACGTTCGACCGGGTGCTCGGCCAGCGGTTCGGGTCCGCTGCCGTTCAGGCGGTGGCCGATGCGAAATGGGGCTACATGGTCTCGTCGGATCCACCCGACGTGGTCCTGGTGCCCCTGGAGGCCGTAACCGGGAAGCCGAACCAGGTCCCGATGGAAGCCGACTCCGTGACAGCGGCGCGCGCGCAGGGCGTCTGCCTGGGTGACTGAGCGGATCGGCTCGCCGGTCCACTTTCCCTAGCGTCTCAGTCTACATGTCCCCCCACACGCACGTCCGCGACCACCTCCTGCCTCCGGACCGGGAGGCATTCCTCCGCGCGGAGCCGCCCACCGGTCGCATCATCGTGATTGCTCCCACGAGAGCGGCGTGCGAGACGATCGAGCTGGCGTGTCGGCTCGATATCGAGACGGTGCTGGGGCGAGAGCACGGCGACGAGATTTGGGACCTCGCCGCCAGGGGAGTGGGCTTCGGGATCGTAGCCGGCACCGGGACGGGGAAAACGCTGGCCATCCGCCCCATCGCCGAGAGCACTCTGAAGGCGCCCCTCAAGGTCGGCGTGGTGAACCGCGAGCGGGAGGCGACGCCCGAGACGCCGACCTGGAACGTCGTGATCGTGACGACGGGGATCGCGCGGCGCTGGTTCCAGGACGAGCTCATCGATCCGCACGACACGCTGGTGGTGGACGAGATCCACCAGACCTCGGCGGAGCTGGAGCTGTGTCTCGCACTGGGCAAGCGGGTGGGGTGCCGCTTCATCTGGCTCTCGGCCACTGTGGATCCGGCGTTCTACGCGCGGTACCTCGACTCATCGGAGGTGCTCGAGACGACCGCGTTCGATCCCGCGCTTGCGGCCGAGGTGCAGACCCGCCGCCAGAATCCGGTGGAGTTCCTGGACGACCGCTTCGTGCGGCGCAGTGTGAAGCAGCGTCGCGGCGTGGCGGTGTTCCTGCCCACCCGCGCCGAGGTGGAGAAGGCCGCAGCGGAATTGGGCGAGCGGTGGCCCCGCTTGAATGCCGCCTTCTATCACGGTGGTGAGCCGATCCGCGTGATCCGGCCGTTCCTGGAGGGCCCTGCCGACAAGCCGTTCCTGCTCGCCATGACGGCGGCAGGACAATCGGCCCTCAATATCCGCGGCCTGGACACCGTCGTAATCCTCGACTCCCGCTTTGGAAATGTCGTTGAGCGCGGGCGTAACGTGCTCACGCGGATGTACCTCGGTCCCAATGAGATCCTGCAGATGGCGGGCCGGGTGCACGGGCGGGTCCCGGACGGCGAGGTCTACATCCTCACGGATCGGGACATCGACTTCTTCGCGCTGCAGCCCGGCCCCCCAGACTTCCAGCTCGCCGGCGACAGCGAGCGGGTGGCGCTCACTGCGGCGGCCCTCGGCGTGGACTTGCTGGACCTGGAGCTCCCCGTGCCGCTCGACCGCCAAGCATATGCCCACGCGGTAGAGCAGTTGACCGATCGCGGCATCGTGGCCGGCGGCCGACTCACCTCCTACGGGAAGGACGTCGAGGCGATGCCGGTGGACCGCCCGTGGGGCGAGCTGCTGGTGCACGCCGACGACGAGATCATCCCCTATGTGGCAGTAGCCGCCAACGTAGACTCGCTGCACCGCATGACGCGGGACGACAGTGACCTGACGGGAGTCGTGGTCTATGGAAGCGACCACCTCACCGCCTACAACCTCTACGCCGAGGCGGTTAACCAGTACGGTTACCTCGGTGAGGTGTACGGGCTGCCCCGGCACCTGCTGGTCGATGAAATCGACGAATGGGCGGAAGACCGCGGCGTCCTGGTCAAGGCGATCGAAGACGTGGCGCTGGGAATGGCCTCGGTGTACCGCACGCTGGAGGTGCCGCTGCCTAGGGAGCTCCCGTATGCTGACCGAAAGGTGCTGCGCCGCTTCCAGGAGCTCGTCGCGCGAGTCATGCCCTTCGATCTCACGATTGACGGCGAGACGGCCGACGGCGAGCGGGCCCGTCTCTCCGACTCCTCGCTCTGCACGCCGAGCGGCGCGATTGCGGGGTCGATCCGTTACTTCGCCGACCGGTTCGGCGTGTCCCGGGGCGCGATCGAGGGTACCGACCTGCCGTTCGAGCTGATCAAGCGGTACGCGCAGCGGCGCGACCCGGTGGTGGAGTTTCGCGTGGGCCGACGCTCAGGACTCGTAGTCACCCGGAGCACGGAGTACTTCGGGTTCGTGCTGGACCGGGAGCGCACTCCCCTCAAGGGTCGGTTCCCCTCCGAGCTGGCGGGCAGCGCGCGAGATGCGCTGGCCGGAGCGCTGCTCCACGGCCACACGCCGCACCGCGACCAGCGGGGCGTGGCCCGGGCGGCGTCCCGCCTCGACGAGTACTGGCGCCGCTCGGGCGGCACCCTCGAGGTCGCCCAGCCGGCGGCGGTAGAGCGACTGATTCGCGAGCAGCTCGATGAGGTGACGAGCTGGGAGGCGTTCCTGAAGACTCCGGTGGAACTGGATGTGCCGGCGATGGTGCCGCAGGAGGTACGCGTCGAGCTCGACGCGCTTCCCAGCTCGGCGCAGGTGCTGGGGGATCGGATCCCGCTGCTCTACGATATCGAGGGCGGATCGGGTATCGCCCGGCTCCGCCTGAGGGAGAAGCAGGCGCGCAGGCTGCGGACGCGGGACCTGCCGCGCGTGGACCGCCGCCTACGGTTCAGCGTATACCGTGGCAAGCGTGAGGTGATCCGGGCGGCCACGCTCGAGGAGCTGCAGGACGCGGTACGCGTCTTGGAGCAGCGCTCGCGCGAACGGCGTCGGGGTCGGCGCTACCGCTAGGAGCGCGGCTGGGCGAGAGACAGGATCGCGAGCCAGGCTGCGGCGTACGCGCCTTCGAGCCCCTGCTGGTCCGCCCCGCTCAGGAGCTCGAGCCCCATTCCGTGCACCACGGCGCCGAGCAGCCACCCAACCTCCGAGGGCAAGATCGAGGCCTTGAGGTCGAGTTCCCGCAGCATCTGATCTGCGGCCTCGCCCAGCGCTGAGGCGAAGGCCTCTACAGACTCCTTGACCATTTGTTCAGGGAGAGCGCCGCTGGGACCGAACATCGACGTCCAGGCCCTGATCGTCCCGTCCTCTGACTCGCTGGTCAACAGACTCCAGCTCTGATCGATGGCCGCCTTAGGCGTTGGCGCTCGGAAGGCCGCGGCCCATGCCTTGCGGCNNTCCCGCTTCCTTGGCGACCTGATCCACCGTGACGTTGGCGGCCCCCTTGCGACGGATGAGGGCGTCGGCAGCCGCGACGATCGACTCCTTGGACTGCTCTGAGTTGGTGCGCTTCTTGGGCATGTGATACCCCGACTGTCCAGACAGCCAAATCTAAGGAATACCAGTTGACAGCGCGAGAGCCGACCGTAGAGGACAGTAGATTGGTCTGGTGGTCAGTGCACGCTCATGCGACTTGGGTAGGGGCTTCGAGGGAGCTCGAGACGGCTGGGTGAAAGGCCCGGGTGACGCGTTTTGAAACCTCCTGGCGGTCGGGAGCGTAGAGCCAACAGGGAACGGAACCATGGCTGAGCGCCTACCTGCTGCTTTCTCTCCTCTCGCCCGGGCTGTGCTCGAGTCGCTGTCCGAGGGTGTCCTGATCCTCGACACAACGGGACAGGTCGCCTACGCCAACCGCGCAGCGCGCTCGGTGCTGCAGGATGTCAACCGGGGCGGCGACAACCCCCAGAGCCTGCTCCCGCAACTCGCCCGGGTCGGGGCGCGCATCTCACCGCTGTGGATCGGCGGCGCCAAGCTGGGTGAGGCGGTTTACCTGCCGCCGCAGAATAACGTGGGGAAGAGCACGCTCGCCGAGCGCGAGCGCCACGCGATCATCCAGACGCTGGAAGCCACGGGGTGGAAGCTGACCGAGAGCGCACGGCAGCTCGGGATTTCCCGCACCACGCTCTGGCGCCGGCTCCGGGCGTATGGCCTCGAGCGCGACAGTCGCGGCAGATGGTTCAAGCCCTCCTAGTCGCGCTCCTCGCACTCAATCTCCCTCAGGACACAGCAACCTTCCGCGACGCGGCGACGGCCGAGATGTACGCGCGCGCTCGGGTGCGGCACATCCGGCAGGACTCCCTGGTGCGCGATTACCAGGCCACGGTGCGGACCCGGCTCGACGCCACGGCCGGGCGGGGACGGTTCGCCCGGCTCACCACGTTGCTGGCGCACGAGTCGGTGGCCGAGGTGACGTGGCGGGCGCCCAACGACCTCAAGGTGGATGTGAAGGGCGCGCGGGCGCGGGCGCCGATAATCGGGATGCTACAAGGGCTGGGTGAGGATTTCGGGATAGAGGAACCGGCCGAGTTCGAGGAAAAGACAGCGCGCGAGATGGAGGCGGAGCTGCGGCAGGAGCTCGTGATGGACCGCCCCTGGTTCATCCCCCGCGCGCTGGGTGACAGCATCCGCCTCATGGGCGTGCCCGACCACGCTGCGCTGCATCCCCTCGCGGACGGCGGCACCGACTACTACCAGTTCGCGCTCACCGATTCGGTCACGCTGATCCTGCCCGGGCGCACCGTGCGGGCGGTCAAGATGGAGGTGCGTCCCAAGACCTTCGGGCCCGCCCTGGTATACGGGGACATGTGGCTCGACCAGCAGACGGCCGACGTGGTGCGCCTCACCGTGGTGTTCATCGGCGAGTACCTGTGGGATCAACCGAGTGGCGCGACGCCGGAGGACAGCGCCAGGGCCCGAGAGGAAAGCAAGGAGGCCGACCGGTATCTGAGCGTCGAGGCGGACGTCGAGTACGCCCTGATCGACAACCTCTACTGGATGCCCCATCGCCAGCTCCTCGCCATCACCGCTGAGATTCCCTGGATCCTGAACGTGGCGATTCCCGCACGTGCCATCACCACGTTCGGCGATTACCGGATCAACCGCTCCCCCTCGATGGATTTCCGGGTGGACGTGAGCGATCCGATTGTGCCGGAGGGCCGCCGCCAGCGACGCGTGCGCACGCGCCGCCGCCGCGATCCGAGGGACACCACCCAGGTGAGCGCGCAGCAGCGACGGGAGGAGGGATATGTGCGGGGTGGCGTGTGGAGCGACGGGCGGTGGGAGGTCGATGTGCCGCCCTCCGATTCGCTCGCGGCGTACCAATGGGAGACCGAGTTCCGGGTCGATCTCGACCCGCTGGAGGAGAGGCAGATTCGGGAGTCGTTCGCCCGCATGTCGGAGCTGGAGTACGAGCTGCCGCCGGAGTGGACGGGGAAGCGCAAGCTGGCGATCGCCTGGGAGCGCTTCGCCGACATCGTGCGGTACAACCGGGTGCAGGGTCTGTCACTGGGACTCGGCGTGCGCGTACGGCCGGGGCCCAAGTTCACGACGCTGTACCTCGAGGGGCGCTTCGGCATCGCGGACCTGCGGCCCACTGCATTGGCGGCGTGGCGGCGCGATGGCCCCAGCGGGCTGCTGGAGATCAGTGCCTACCGCACGGTGCACGAGGCGGAGCCGTGGACCCAGGGCCTCAGCATCGGCAACTCCCTGAATGCCTTCTTCACGGGGCACGACGACGCCGACTACCTCCTCGCCTCGGGGGGAGGGGTCTCGTACACCGTCAACTACGGTGCACTGCGGGACCTCGAGATCGGCGCGTACGGCGAGTATCACGAGACTATGGAGACCGAGACCGACGTGGCCCTCCCGCACTTGTTCGGCGACTTCGAGTTCCAGGAGAACCCGCCGGTGGCGCAGGACTGGTTCTTCAGGGGCGAGTTGACGCACCGCACGAGGATCGGCCCGACCACACTGAGGGACGGCGCCGACGTGCTAGCCGGGGACTCGCTGGTGGCGGGGCGGTTCTGGGGCGCGCTCTACGTCCCGTTCAAGGTGCTCGATCGGGCCGGGCGACTCACACTGCGCGCCGGCGTCACGGCGGGCGACGACATCGGTCAGTTCCTGTTCCGAGTGGGCGGCCAGCAGACGGTGCGGGGCCACACCTACGGTACCAAGCGTGGGCCTGAGTTCTACTCGGCGCAGCTGGACTTCGCTCTGCTCAAGCACACCTCCTTGTGGACACCGGTGCTGTTCGCCGACGTGGGCGACACCTTTGCGGGCGATCCCCTCGTGGGAGCGGGCTTCGGTGTCACGCTCCTGGGTGAGCTGCTGCGCTTCAACCTGTCGTGGGGGTTCAATCCCGACGTGGGCGCCCGGTTCGACATCATGCTGCGCGCCCCGCGCTGATTTCCCTCGGGCTCGACCTTCCCCGGCGGTTCCACTTTCGCCTCGCAACCCGACTCTCTAGGTTGCAGCCGTATGCGGCTCGAGCCTCTCGCGGCGGTGTTGCTGGTGCTCTGGGGCGCGGTTGCGCTGAGCGCATGCGGGGCCGAACCCGCAGCGCAGGCGGTCCTCACGGACTCCGCCGAGGCGGATGTGGAGCAGCGCCCCATGGCGCGGGTGATGCCCGATTATCCGACCCCTGTGCGCGGGCGCCTGGTAACGCGGAGCGCGGGACACGAAGACCTGGACGGCGAGTGGCCGGCTCGTGCGGGAACCTGCGAGGAGTCCCAGACCCTCCGGCTCATCGCGGGGGAGGAGCGCGCGGGGACGATTCTGCTGTTCTATCTGCCGCCGGAAGGTGAACGGGCCACCAGCTATCCGGTGGTGCCGGTGGACAGCACCGTGCCGGAGCCGCCGGCGGTGCGGGCGGGCATACAGCTACTGGGCACGCGGATGGGCGACTCCTACCAAGCCTTCGACGGTACGGTCGAGGTCACCGAGCTGGACCGGCGGGTCAGCGGACGCCTCGCGCTGCACGTGCGGAACATCGACACCCGGGACACCGTCCTCTACGCGGGAGTATTCGAAGGTGTCCGGGTGCGCCCTCTGCCAGAGGAAGAGTGCGCTACTGCGGANNCTCCTCTGAGGCAGACTCGTTAGATTAGGCGCCTTATGGAGCAGACGTACTTCCGGAAGGGCTTCGGCCTCAAGCGCCAGATCGAAGGCGCCCTCGCGGAGGACTACCACAGCCACATGGTAGACCGCATCCGCAAGGAGGGTTACGGCCTCACGGTCGGAGAGCTCACGTTCCGCCTCGCCAAGGAGTTTGGCTTCTGCTACGGTGTGGACCGGGCGGTGGAGTACGCCTACGAGAGCCGCACTAAGTTCCCCGACAAGCGCATCTTCCTGGTCGGGGAGATCATCCACAATCCCCACGTGAACGAGAAGCTCGAGAGCATGGGGGTCACGATCATCCGCCCCGGCGAGGACGGCCAGTTCGACTTCTCGCACGTGCGGCCGGACGACGTGGTGCTCATCCCCGCCTTCGGCGTGCGCTACGCAGACTTCCAGCACCTGCGCGAGGTCGGCTGCGTGCTGGTGGACACGACCTGCGGCTCCGTGCTCAACGTGTGGAAGCGGGTGGAGCAGTACGCCCGTGATGGGTTCACCGCTGTGGTGCACGGCAAGTACTTCCACGAAGAGACCAAGGCGACCACGAGCCAGGTCAGTAAGTACGACGGCGGCCGCTACATCATCGTGCGCGACATGGACGAGGCCGAGCTGCTGTGCCGATTCATCAAGGGCGAGGCAACCTCTACGGAGATGCAGGAGACGTTTGGATACAAGGTCTCGGACGGCTTCGACTTCGCGCGCGATCTCGAGCGTATGGGTGTGGCCAATCAGACTACCATGCTCGCCGGCGAGTCACTCGCCATTGCCAGGCGCATCTCCGAGGCGCTGACCGAACGCTATGGGCCCGACCATCTGGCCGGGCACTTCCGCACCTTTGACACCATCTGCTCCGCCACGCAAGAGCGACAGGACGCCATTCTCGAGCTCATCGAGGAACCGCTCGACATGATGATCGTGATCGGAGGGTACAACTCCTCCAACACGAACCACCTCGCCAAGATCTGCTCGAAGAAGGTGCCGACCTATCACATTGCAGACGCCGACTGCATCCTGCCCGAGTCCGGCGCGATCAGGTACAAACCCGTGGACAGCTCTGACGAGGTCGAACAGCGTGCATGGCTGTCGGGCGTCAGGTGCATCGGCATCACGGCCGGTGCTTCCACGCCGAACAACAAGATTGGCGAGGCGATCGAGCGGGTGCTGCAGAGCAAGGGCCTCGCGGTACCGTCTGCTTACGGGTAGGGAGCGTAACGCACAGTCGGGTAGGCCGGCCCTCCGGCACGGACAGCTTCGCCGGATGTCAGGTGCGGGGAACACCATGAGTCGAAGGTCCGGTATCGGCGACGACACAGTTCGAGGGGTTACGGGCGAGACCCGGCTGGCGGGACTCAATCGCCGGCTCACGCCCTCCGCTGTCGTGCTCGTTCTCGCCAACCTCGTCCCCATCTACGGCGTCGCCTTCCTGGGCTGGGACGTGTTCCCGGTCATCCTCCTGTTCTGGTTCGAGAACGTCGTCATCGGGTTCTACAACATCGTGCGGATTCTGTTGGCACGTCCCGGTGACGTGGGCCGCTGGTTGGCCAAGGTGTTCATGGTCCCGTTCTTCACCTTCCATTACGGGATGTTCACGTTCGTCCACGGGATTTTCGTGCTGGCGATCTTCGGGAGCGGGGTGGTGGAGTTGCAGGGCGGTCCCAGCCTGGAGTGGTTCGTGGCCGCCCTCACCGTGTCGGGTGTGATGTGGGCGGCGGTCG
>JABAOH010001647.1_pt4 | contig 11875 bp, 12 predicted proteins | sample 7062181 | NCBI WGS metagenome assembly JABAOH01 (sample SAMN14538630, study PRJNA623070) | marine sediment metagenome | biome: marine biome [ENVO:00000428]; feature: marine pelagic biome [ENVO:01000023]; material: deep marine sediment [ENVO:00002113]; isolation source: pool of 5 deep marine... | reverse complement strand
GATTTTCCGTCAGTCCGCATCCGGTGCATGTTTCTACCGCAAATCAATACTTTCCGCTTGTCTCACTCTGATCGTCTTGAATTCGTTAACCAAGCAGTGTTATATCCAGCTCACTTTGTCTCGGTTTGCCGCAAACGCAGTCTAAGAGCGAGGAATCAATGGATGGTCAATCCACGATGACGTTGGTCTGGGTCCTCAGCACCCCGGATATGTTCTGGATCTTGCTGACGACGAAGTCCCCCAGCACGTTGACATCGGAAGCTTCGACAAGGGCAACCACGTCATATGGACCCGTGGTGGCGTTGGATCGTTGAACTCCAGAGATCCGCCTCACCTCCTCGGCGACTTCCCTTGCGGCCCCAGCCGTACATTCGATAAAGACATAGGCTGATATGGGCATAGCGAACTCCCCCTTCCCCATGGAGGCCCATGGGACGAAGGCTTCCCCAAAATAGCACCTATTTCCCCTCCAATTTACCGGGTAGCAGTAAAAAGAGGGCGAATGTGATTGCAAAAAGAAGGCATGTATCGGTAAATCGCAAATAGGCGGCGGGAGTAAGCCCAACCACTAAAGTTTGTGCCAATCTTCCTATAATGCCGATAACGATGCTGATCACTGCTACAACAGTGGCAATAGCCATGAGGACCTGCATGAATCTCTGCATCAACCCTTCACCTCCCTTCCATCGGGCCAAGGGATAATCCTACCTCACCACCTTGAGCTCCTTATTTCCCATCGAACCCAGGGCTCGATGGAGCAACCCCTTAACATCTTTCCCCAGATCCCCCTCCTTTTCAACCCGGTAAATGGCGCACTTGACCGATTTGTACGCCTCGTGCAGCAAGAATCTCCTGATCACCTCCTGTATCTTTCGGCTCTCCGACTCCTCCCCATGGGCAATGGACATGCGAATCTCATTGTCCCCATATTTCTCGAAGACGTCTCCCTCCTTGAGGCGTATACCCCTCTCGTAAATCTCCTCTATGGAGTCCCTATCCCCACTCAGGAAGACCACCGAGATGGAATGATAACCACCCTCCCCCTGGCCCAACAATTTCAGCCCTTCCTTGAACTTGAGGTTGTTCTCTTGGCTTCGATAGAGAACCTGAGGTTTCATCGGCTCCCCTTCCAACTTCCTCTTCAACCTCTCAATAGCCCTGAGGTTGAATTCGAAGCTGGAATAATAGTTCTTAAAGGCGAACCCCAATTCATCGATCTTCTTGTCCCTCAACGGGTTCCTCCTGGCAGCTCTTCTATATTTTCCCTTCAGTAACTGCTGGACAGCCCTGATCTCCGCCAATCGGTCCCTGAGCTCCTTGTATTGGCGCCTCACCCGGGCAACGACATCCGGCGGAAAACGCTTTCCCGGAGCGACCATTCTACATCTATCCCGAAATTCATCGTGAATATCGCTCAAAAAGCGGTAGTTCATATCGATGGTGTTTTCCAAGCTCATCACATAGCGCTTAATCTTTAGATCTTCCATTCCGCCGTCCCACCCTTACCTAACTCAACCCAATTATACCATATGAAGACGTTTTTCAAGACATTTTTCAAAACGTTTTTCAAAAAGAAATCTCCTCTGGAGTTTCCTGGTTTTCTTGGGGGACTCCGTTGTTCCTGAGTGTGCTCTTTTGGAGAATGGGAATGATGGAAAAGACCATACGGAGTGATGGAATGATGGAGTAATGGAATAGTGGGAAAGAACAAAACTTTTGTTTTCATTTCTCCCAACCCATCGTTCCAATATTCCGTTATTCCACTATTCCAGTATCTTGCATCATTCCAGTATTCCATTATTCCAGATCTTGCCGAGGGTCCTAACCCACTATGGCGCAGGGTTTCAAGAGCTGCCGGCCTGTACAACTGCGGGGAAATGACCTTTCAAGAGGGCTATGCTGAGCGGAAAAAGGGCATCAATCCGCAAAAGCGAAAAAGAAACGGTGGGAGGGGTCTGAGCATCCCTCTCCCCTTTTTTCCTTTAAGGAACGAAAAGTCGGTGGGCCTTGATGAGTTTATCGCGTATCGGCTGATCGGCTTCCGGCATGGAAAGCCCTCTGAGCTCCTCCTTTCCCACCCATCGATACTCATGACATCCCAGGGCTTTCGGAGTCCCCTCCTCCAATTCGCACCGGTAACCAAGGAGCAGAACGGGATATCTCTCATATCGATGGTACACCACCTCCACAATTTCCCCCACCTTGACCCCGATATCGAGCTCCTCCAAAAGTTCCCTCCTCAAACATGCCTTGGGATCCTCACCCGATTCCATCTTCCCTCCGGGAAACTCCCAGAGAAATCCCCTATGGGATCGGCGGGTACGTTTGGCTACCAGAACCCTGCCTTTTCGCATAACGATTCCGGCGGTAACAATTTTGAGGTCATTCATATGTGCAAATGCGTGCTCTTTTCGGGAAACCCCCCTTCTATGGCGATTTGATTTCGACCATTCCTCTTTGCCCTATAGAGGGCCTCATCCGCTGATCTGATCAAGTCCTCCATGGTCTCCATGCCATCGGAAAAGCACGAGCCCCCCATGCTGACGGTGAGCTTCCCCGTGGGCTGTAAATCCTCATTGGGAAACGGGGTCTCCTCGATGGTCCTTCGAATCCTTTCGGCAACCTCCTCCATCTGGGCCAAGTCCGCATGGAGCAGGATTATCGCGAACTCCTCCCCCCCATAACGGCCGACGATATCCGTCTCCCTGGTAGCTCCATGAATCAGTCCCGCGACCTCCTTGAGGGCATCATCTCCGGCCAAGTGGCCGTTGTTATCGTTGTAAACTTTGAAGTGATCGATATCCAGCATGATCAATGACATGAAAAGCCCGTACCGCTTTGCCCTCTCGAATTCATAGTGGAGGCGGCTTATGAGATAACGATGGTTATAGATCTGGGTCAAATCATCGGTTATGGAAACCTCCTCCAGCTTCTCCATGACAGCCCTCAACTCACGGGCCCTTTCCCTATACAGCTCTTTGAGAGCCAAGAGTTCCCGGTTATAACTCTCCAATTCCCGATTCTTCTCCTCCCACCGGTGCTTCCACTCACCAATCTCCTTCTCCTTCCTGAGGGCTCCCTTTTCCAATCTCCGAATCTTTGCCTCGAGGACCTCGTAATCAGCCTTTTGGGTCATTTCCCCCCCCGATGACCTACTTCAATTGGGCAAGCAGTCCTAGAATGCCCGAAAGGATCAGGTAAAGGGCGACGAAGATATTGAGCAGTCTAGGGATTACCAGGATAAGGACGCCGAGGACCAATGCGACCAAAGGGAGTAATACACCCGAATTTTCACCCAATAACATTCCGATTCACCTCCCCCTCTGGATAGGGAGAAGTCCCTTCCCTTAGGGGCTTCGATCAATGGACGAGCGCATCCGTTGGAGGGGATGTTCCCGGCCCAGTGTGGAGGACAGATGATATGAATCTCCCCTCTGCCCCAAAATGGTATCGATCCTCCCCTGCATCCTTTGCAACCTCATTTCCCCGAAGGGCTTAACCTCTTTTAAGTCCGGGCTGAGTGGATCGGAGGGGTTGAAATCCTGGAGGAGGAGCCTACTTGTCCCAACGAGCTGCAAGGCTGCCTCGTAAACCTGCTCTTCCGTAAGGAGGGTGGGGGCTACCGTCATCCGAAGGATATAATCAATTCCCCCACTGGCCAATAGGGAAATGCTCTGCCTGATCGCCGAAATATCCACGGAAACACCGGCACATCGCATGTAAGACCTCGGATCCAAGGGGGCTTTGACATCCATGGCCACGCAATCCACCAGATCCCTCGCCATGAGTTCCTTGATCCGGCCGGGAAAGGTTCCATTGGTATCAAGTTTGATGGCCCACCCCTCCCCCTTTATCCCTTCCAACAAAAGCGGTAGGGTAGACGTCAGGGTTGGCTCTCCCCCCGTAACGCAGACGCCATCAATCCACCCCTTTAACCCTTTCAGGCGCCTCAAAATGTATTCCAGGGGAATGGTCTCTAACCTCTCGGGATTGATAACCAAGGGATGGTTGTGGCAGTAGGGACATCTGAAATTGCACCCGGGAAGGAACAGGACCGCTGTCAACTTCCCCGGCCAATCCAGGAGCGAGGTCTCCCAAAAACCCTTGATTTGTACCTTCATCCTCTCCCCAATCCATCATGAGGAAGAGAGCCCGTTGGCTCCCAACACCGCTTTGATCTCTTGTGGAGTTGGGACGGTACCCCTCCATGCCGCCAGCTCATGATCCTCCCTATCCTCCACGATGATGGTGGGGGTAGCCATCACCCCGTAAAAAGCCGCCTCCGCAAGCCCCTCGATGGTCCCCATATCATAGTCAATAACCTTAACCCCCTCCATCCTCAAATGATTCCCAACCTCCCTGGTAGCAGGACATTTCGGACATTCTCTTCTCGTNNGGGAATACCCTCAGTTGTAGAGACTTCTCCTCATGATGATATCGTCGCGACGTGGCGTGGCCTCTGAATCGGAAAAACCCTCATCCCTTTAACCATCCAATTACCGCAATCCTCAGTCCTTCGATCCATAAGTCCGAAGACGAACTGATTTAGACTTCGGCTGAGCGACTCGACATGAGCTCGTCGACATGTCTCAGTCGTAGCCCTCAGGACTTAGTGCTGCCCTCGGCCATGAGCAGTTCGGCCTTGAGCTCACTGCCGAAAGGCTCGGGCCGAATGGAGTCAGCAATTTCCTAGACTCAATTTGACAAAATACGTTACCATATTTGCGAATCGAAGCACTCAGCCCCCGATTTGCACAATTATGCCGATTTCAATGGAACCATCTCCCTCTCGTGGTTCCCATCTCTCCCTTCAACCCTCAGAAATCCCTGGTTTCTGTACCGATCGTGGAGTTCACCAATCTTCCCCCTGTTCCAGCTGGAAATCCTGGTAAAATACCCCGTAATTCGGGTTATTCCGTCCACATCCCTCGAACCACAGTAACTACAGATCCCCGCAAGGCCACGGCTCGTCCGATGGCAACGATTGCAGGTGGTGAACTCAGGGCTGAATGCGATCTGATCGTTTTGGGTATGTTTGAAGGTTTTCATCACGAAATTGGCCAGGGATTCCCTTGAGGGTTTGGCCTCCCCCAGCCAGATATGGGTGAGGGCTCCCGCCTCAATCAATGGATGGAAGAGACCCTCCTGCCTTACCCTCTCGATGGGGTTCATAACCGCCCCGTTATTGAGATATGTGGAATTGGTGTAATAAACCTCCCCCCGGGGGATATCTCCCTTGACGACATGGCGGGCCTTCTGCCAGTGATATTGGAGATCTAGTTTGGCAAATCGATAGGCCGTGCTTTCCGCCGGTGTCTGTTCCAAGACGAAATGCATTCCATGCCTTTCCCTCAACTGATCCCCCAGGAGCTTCATATGGGCGATCACCTTCAATCCGAACTTGAATGCCTCCTTGGATTCGCTCATCTGTTTACCGGTATGGATCTGAACCAGCTCGTTCAGCCCGACCATTCCGATGAGGTAGCTGGCCCGGTGCATTCTCAAGTAGGGTGATCCATCCCTTTTCATGGCCAGAAGGGCCAGGGGACCATTCTCGCCGTAGGAAAGGAGTTTTTCGATGAAGGTCTTCTTCTCCAGGTGTGCCCTGACGGCCATATCCATGAATTCCTCAACCTTTTCGAAGAGGGACCTATCATCTCCCCCCGACAGATAACCAATTCGGGGGAGGTTGAGAGTCACATTCTGCAGGGCACAATATCGCATCTTCCATGGCTGTTTGGCATCCTCCAAGTCGGAGGCATCCAATTTGAAGCTGAGCCGACAACATTCGGATACCTTGGCCGTTTCACCCCGATCGAAGACGAAGTAGGTGTTCCCCTTCTCGCTGGCCACCTCGCAGATGTGATGTAAAAACCCTCGGTGTCCCCGCGTCCTGAAGAACTTCTCGGTGATGTGGACGAGGGGTTTGGGAAAGAAGAAAGGCCTTCCAGAACCGTCCCCCTCCCTGTAGACTTCGAAGAGAAACCAGGCAAATCTCTGAGCCTCATGCTCATATTGGCTGTAGGTCTTTCCGGTATACTCCCCCATCGGCCCGACGGCCTGCACGTCTTCAAAGTGTCTCGGGATCTCCCAATAGAGATTCAGGTCGGTGAAGATGGCCTGGCCACCCCGAGCCACGGCCTGCTGGGAGAACTCGAAGATCATCATCTGGGCCAATTGCTTGACCTCCTCATCCCTCATCCCCACCAGATAGGGGGCGAAAAAGAGGTTGACCGCATCCCAGCCAATGGCCCCGGCAAAATTGCTCTGCAGGGCCGCGGCAAATTTGACCATGTGGGCCAACAACACCTCCGCGTGCTTGGCCGGTTTGGCCATGGCGATGGAATTGGGAAGGCTCAACCCGAACCGTTTGATATATTCCAGGGATTGCCCTGAACAGTATGGCCGATCGATGAATCCCAGGTCATGCAGGTGAATATCCCCTCGCATATGCGCGTCGGCGACTTCCTCGGAGAAGACGGAAAGCAGGGCGTACTCCTTTTTGATCCTTTCCGCCAAGGTGAGGTTGGTGGCTTCAGGGCCATGAGGGACATTGGCATTCTCCTTGTTGGGATGGAGGATCAACTGATTCACGTCGTAAAGGGGCATACCCAGCCGCGTATGCCTCTTGCGCACCTGCTCCAATCCCCTCTCGATCAATTTCGCGTCCACCAACTCCCGGATGAGGGGGGAGGTCACCATGGAGATATTCGATGAGGAAATGAGTTCCTCTACCTCCCGGCTGATCTCTTGGGCAGTGACCACATCCACCTCCGTTTCCCTTGTCAGGGCATCGACGATCCTCTGGCGATCCCAACCCGAAAACTGTTCATCCGAGGTGCGGACAAAAAGCGCCATATCCGTGGTCTGGTTATCCCTCCTCAAGGACTTACCCTCCTCGATCTTCTCCATAGTGCCCCCCTAGCATTTCTCCTATATATGGTATTATTTCTTTTAAATACTACAATATATAGGGATTGTCAAGCAAAAAATGCGGATATATCCGAAAAACTGGAAAAAGGAGCTCTGAGCGCGAAATTATAGAGTGTTGCAGTGCTGCGGTGCTGCAGTCATGCGGTTAGGGCCCTACACATTCTAACAAGTGGTGAAGCAAACTTCAGAATGGTCGAAAAAATATTTTTGAGCTGTGAAGAGCGAGTTTTTCGGAGATGTCAATGCAAAGAAATTATCTTATGCTTTCCAGTAGTTGGGACAGTATCTGTCCGGATTTTCCGAGGATCGATTCATCCACCCATCCGGAAAGGGGCGTCGGCTCCACATTGATCTCCACAATGAAAGCCCCACCATTCCGGGCTATGGTGGGAAATGAGGCCACCGGTTGGACGACGGCGGATGTTCCAACCACCATCAGACAAGCACATTCCTTCAAGCCCATGTAGGAGTCGGCCAGGTCTTTCTCCGAAAGGGATTCCCCAAACCAGACCACGTCGGGGCGGAGAAGGGCACCACACTCGCATCGGGGCGGAATTTCCCGCAAGGGGACCTCGTCATGTGAGGAAACCCTTCCCTCATCCATGCACCTAACCCTCCAGAGATTCCCATGGATTTCGATGAGCTTCCTGCTTCCGGCCCTTCTGTGGAGTCCATCCACATTTTGCGTAATCAGGAGAAACTCCTCAAAGAGGCCCTCCATGGCGGCAATGGCCATGTGTCCTGGATTGGGTTCTTTTTCGGAAATCAATCGCCTCCTCCAATCGTACCATTCCCAGACCAATCGGGGATCCCTCTGAAAGGCCTGGGGAGTGGCCAGATCCTCCGCACGATATCTCCCCCAGAGTCCGTCGGCTCCCCGAAACGTGGGGACCCCGCTTTCGGCCGAGATCCCGGCCCCGGTTATCACCACGAGCCTCTTCGCCCCCCTGAACCTGTCGATCATCTTATGGGGAAACATCCTCGTCCTCGTCTTCGGGGAATTGACTGCCCTCATAACCGCCGGAACCGATCCATTCCTTCTTCATGGGGATGACGTGTATAGGGGTCTCCAAAACCCTCCTGATCATCCCTATCAGCCCCTTCTCCATAGATTTTAGGGGAATGTGTCTCACCTTTGGATTGGAAAAATCACCCTTCACTTCGACGTAGTAGGCGATAATCGACTCATCCTCCCCCGCGAGAATCCTTCCGACCACGGGCACGTTGCTCACAATCGTGTCGACGGTCCCCAGGGGACGGAGGCCCACGGTTAAATCGAGGGCCTCACGGGCGATGTCCGCCTCCCCGATGATGGTGATCTTCATGGCATCGCTGTCCACCAGGAGGTTGTTCGTCATGGCGATCCCATTGGCGATCCCAATCTCCCCGGTGATCCTATTGTAGGGAAGCCCTTCGCCGGTCATCCCCGGAAGTTTCCCCTTGAATAGCTGGAGGACGTTGAGCAACGAGAAGACCTTGGAGAGGAGGCGAAAACGTCGAATCCTCCCCTTTTCCATCCCCACCCTGAGCTTCCCCTCAAGGGATCGCCTCAATTCTTTCCCATTGCGACCCCTTCCCATAAGGTTTCCCCATAGGTTGAAGGCCCCGGTAATCCAAACCCGCTCCTCCAAACCAAAATTTCTGAAGAACCGACCGGCATCCACATGGTTCAACGTGGGGTTCAATGCAAAGGCCACTTCATCTTCCTTGGCCAGATCAACCCAGGCCGTCACGTCAACCTTCCCCCCTTTCACCTCGCAATTGAACCTCTCCAGGTTAAGCCGGCCCTCGGCCACGGTGATATCGGCGGTGAGGTTTGAAAAATCAGTGTAGCGCCACTTCCCCTTCTTTACCCGAACAGTTACTCCTCCAAACTTCGGGAGGACGATCCCGCCTTTCCAACCCCAATTCCATCCTCCCCCTTTTTTCAGCCTAAAATCTCCTATATCCAGGTTTGGGGCCCGGATACGCAGGTCGATCTTTGACCGCTCCCAAGTGAGGAAGTCCCGGAGGGCTCCATCAATCTTCAGATGCGACCCCTTCAATCGGGCCTCCATCTTTGAAAGCCGAATCGTCTCTGGGGTAAAATGGATGTATCCTTTCGGAAAACGAACCGGGGAGAGCATCCTCCGGTGTCGAAGACTTGCTTCTTCTATGCTAACCCTTCCCTTATAACGTTTCCCCTTGAACCCATTTCCCCTTCCCTTGAGCTCGAGGGTTAACTTAGCCCCTCCCGATATATCGGAGAATGATTTCATGGCCTTGGAGATCCCCGGGAAAAACCCTGGAAGGATGCGCGAAAACAATTCCCTTAAATCCCACTCCCCCCCCAGGGTAAGGTTTAGCGGCTCCCCGCCTCGTTTCCCAAGCCAGGGGTTTCCCATCTGTCCCTCTCCCCAAAAGGCCGATTTCCCAACCTTCCCCCGGAGGCCGATAAGACGAACCCGATTTTTCGAGAAAACGACTTTACCCGAAACCCCCGTTACCGGAACGCGGACGCTCTTAATGGAGAGGCCAACTCCCTTAAGAACCAGATGGCCATTGTAACTCAACCCGGATGGATCCGAAAGTCTCCCCGCCACGCTGAGCTGGAGGTTTCCCCTTCCGGACATATCTCCTATCGGAATCCCCTTCCTCAGGGAGGCCCCCGGCTTGGCGATGTCCATAATCCCGTCCAGATCGATCTCTCCGTCGAGGGAGAGATTCAATTGGGGGGAGGAGTAGATTCGGGAGATAATCATTTCTGGGGCATTGAACCTCGACTCCCCAAAAGATCCTCTCAAATCCTGGAACCTCAGGGTACCCTCCTCCAGAATCACCCATCCAGAGATGTTCTCAATGGGGTGGAGAGCCTTGGCGAAGGGAGAGGCAACCCCATCCAATCGCATCTTCCCATAGATGAGATCCCCCTTCTTCGGATCTTTTAACATGGGGAAGTCCTCGATAAGCCCCTTACTTCTGAAGGATACGATCCTACCCCTTCCCCTGCTGGTGACCTCCCTCAAAAAGTTCGCGAAGCCGGGGGAAATGATCCTCAGGGGAAGATACTTCCTGATCTCATTGAACCGAAAAGAACCCGTGGTGGCGAAGACCTCTATCCGTCTCCTCGAAGATCTGATCTCATGAATAGCACCCCTTCCCCTTATTTCGATCTCAGGGAGGTGAAAAGAGAGGTCCGAGATGATCAAGCTCCTCATATTCAGACTGACATCGTAATCGACGACAAACTTCTTCGGTTTCAAGACCGTATCGAAGACCTTCGAATTGTTGAATGCCACATCCTTTACCTTGATCTGCCCCCTGGATCGAAAGAGCCCCGAGAAATCCCCTTCGTAATGCCCATTGATATCCAGAAATCCCTCGATCCCCTCCACGGGGATGTGGGGCCCATAGTAAGGCCGAAAGGGAAGGACATTCACATTTTTCGCTCGCGCCTCTGCGGCTATTCGTATCTTGGACGGCTCGAGGGAATCCGGGAGGGGATGGAGCTTGCCGATAATTGAAATACGACCATCCGGTCCTTTGGAATTGGGTTGCCTTGCCTGGACGCAAAAGGCGACGGGGGCGTCCAAGGATATTGACGTGAGCTCAACGGAGAGGTTCTCTATCCCTACGATAATGGGCCCAGATGCTAAGAAGTCGTCGTCGAAATGGACGCTCCCCTTGCGGATCTTAATCTCCCCGCTGGTAAAGGAGGATAAAAGGCGCTGGATATGAGGATATCCCTTTTCGCCCTTGACAACCAACCCCTTCTTCTTGGTCCAAAAATTGAAATTACCCTCGCGGCTTCGACGGAGGTGGACGGAGGGCTTCTCGATGATGAGCGACTTCCACCTCAACTGCTTCTTCAAAAGGGGAAGGAGCTTCATCTGGAGGATTAACCCCCCGGCCCGAATAAAATCTGATTTCCCATCCCGATCCTTAATGACGAGATCTTCAAACTCGATCCCGATTCCCCCCAGGAAGCGCAGGCTGGCCCCATGGATCCGCACATCCCTGCCCGTAACCGCTATCAGCCGAGACTCGATAAGTCCCCGATAGCGTTGGGGGAGCGCAATCGATCTCAAGAGAAGGATTGATCCGGCAAATATGGCGATGAGGAGCCCGGCAATGATCCAAAACAGGACTCTTCTCCTCGTCCTCTTCACCTTCGCCCTCCCATCGGGATCAAACGGCCCTCGCTAGGGTGAAGACGTCGACTTCCCCTGCCCCGGCCCTCAATAATTCCCGGGCGCATTCATTGACCGTCGACCCGGTGGTCATCACATCATCGATCAACAGGACCCTCTTCCCCCGGACCCTTCCTGGATCCGTAACGGCAAAGGAGCCCTTCACATTTTTCTCCCTTTCCCGAGGGCTCAAATTAATCTGGGGGGGAGACCACTTGATCTTCTTCAAGAGGAATCCCTCACAGGCAATGCCCGTCATCCGCCCGATAGCCTTACCCAATATCAAGGCTTGATTGAACCCCCTCTCCCTCAGCCGCTTTGGGTGCAATGGAACCGGCACCAGGAGATCATATGAGCCATACTCAATAAATGGATAGCCCCTATCCAAAAGCCCGACCAAGGGTTTGGCCAGAAAGGACTTCCCATTGTATTTCAACAGATGGATCGCTTCCCGTATCGCCCCCTCATAGAGCCCCAGGGCCCTGGCCGAACCGAAATGCCATTGCCTCCTAAGGCATTGCCCACAGAAGTGATCCTCCCCCATCTCCGCAGGGAAGGGAAGGCCGCACTTCGGACAGATGGGGGGTGAAATGAAACGGATATTCCCGAGACAACCCGGGCAGATTTCCGCCGTGTGATTTTCAACCAAGGGGGTACCACAGAAAGCACACTGAGGAGGGAAGATCATATCGATCAACCCTTTGACAATCCCTTCCATTTCCTCAACCCAAATGACCTTGTCCATGTACCTTGTATATTCGATTTTGAATGAG
>JABAOH010003639.1_pt2 | contig 11876 bp, 14 predicted proteins | sample 7062181 | NCBI WGS metagenome assembly JABAOH01 (sample SAMN14538630, study PRJNA623070) | marine sediment metagenome | biome: marine biome [ENVO:00000428]; feature: marine pelagic biome [ENVO:01000023]; material: deep marine sediment [ENVO:00002113]; isolation source: pool of 5 deep marine... | reverse complement strand
AATCGTGGAAGCACCTCAAAGAGACGAACTTGCGAGCCGTTGGCTTGGAGACATCAGTCAGCACAAGGGCAGGACGACCTGGGCTTCACGCGCGAGGCGCGAAGGGAAAGGTCCTTCGAGCCGTTGGGATCGGCTGAGCTCAGATCAGGCTTCTCTGGCAGATCCCACAATACGCTAAGTTGCGGTGGGAGCGTGCCTCCGATAATAAGGGCCAAGAGGACCCCACATGATTGAACCATCCGGAGTTCCGCGCGTGGTCACGTTTGTCGTCCGCTTCTGGCGAGAGTGGTCGGCTGCTGGGGTGCGCTGGCGGGGACGCATTCAGGATGTGCAGAGCGGCGACGCCGCTTCATTCATGAACCTGGACAAGATGCTGCAGTTCCTTCGCGGGTCTGGTGTGATGGCTGACGACGAGAGCTTGACTCAAGAGCAGGAGGAGTGAATTCGACCTTTCATTGCTTTCCCCTCTGCTGTGTGCTAGACTAGCGACCAAGTCGCAGCATGATCAGGAGGCATTCCAGTGTCAGCGAAGGCAGGAGCGCTAGACTTGAGAACGAAAGAAGTGGGACCTTGGGGGACGAACGCCTACGTTCTGGTCTGCCCCACCATGCAAGAGAGCGTTCTCATCGACCCGGCCGGCGACCCCGACACTTTGCTGAGAATGCTGGAAGGTTCGGAGCCCGTCGCCATTCTCCTCACCCACAGTCATATGGACCACATCGGCGCACTGAAGGAACTGCGAGCTAGCCTGGAGGTGCCCCTCATGGCTCACCCAGGCGGCACGGTTCGAGGGGTCGACAGGTGGCTCGCTGATGGCGACCTCATAGAGGTGGGCGAGCGCTCCTTGAGGGTGTATCACACTCCTGGTCACACGGACGACATCGTGTGTTTGGGCATCGTGGATGACAACCGCGTCATCGTCGGCGATGCCATCTTCGAAGGGGGACCCGGGCACACGTCTTCCCCTGAAGCCTTTCGAATCACGCTTCAAACACTGCGCAACATCATCCTCGCCTGGCCGGACGATACGGTGTGCTATCCTGGCCACGGTGTCTCCTTCCGCCTGGGGGACAAACGCGCTGCAATTGAAGCGTTCCTGGCCAAGGACCATGGCCCCTTCTTCGGCGACGCCACCTGGGAGATGTAGGCAGTCTACTCCAGGGCCTACCGGCGCGCGCTATGGCATCCCAAGCCTCTGAGCAGAAGCCGGGCATCCCCTTTGTGCGTTCGAGGCTCCAGCCAGGAACTCTGCTGACTGCCTCATGATCAGCAAACTTGACAAGCCTGAAAAAGGTGGTATAATTGTTTTGTTTTATTAGGGCCTCACCCGGGTGGTGTCGAGGAGATGTGTCTATGGAGAAGGGACTTCACTACTCAGAGGCGGTTGCCAGCCTCCTGAAGAGACAAACGCTGGAGCGCGCTGATGCTGGATTGCGTTCTCTGGCTCTACTGGACCGCAGCCGCAGGGTCCGACGGCTGATGGACCTGGCCATAAGAGACCTCCGGGTGGAGCCGATTCCAGTCTACCTGAGCGAGGGAAATGGGGCGATCCTGGTGAGCAACTACCCCTCGGTGTCCCAGTCGCTGCGGGCGGTGATCAAGGTAGGGTGTCGCTTATCTGTGGAGAGGCCTCGCATCAAGGCCATCGCCAGACCGGAGATTGTGACGGAGGCCAATCCGTTGCTGAAAGCACTCGGTATAGGCCAGTTCGTCTTCCCGGTGCACAAGGATCAGGCAGGGGCATACAGACTGGAACGGAGGGTCGTCAAAGAGGTGCTGCGCTATCTTGACCAACCTGGCAATGTGATGTGGATGTCCATCACAGGAAGGACCAGGGGCAACGGCTTGCTGGAGGGAGATCTGCGGACGGGAGCCGTTCTCTTCTCCCTGAAGAAAGGAATCCCTCTGCTGCCCATGGGGTTCGTCACCAAGGAGCACAGGGGGCGATCGAGGGTGACCGAGGTCAGATTCGGAGAGCCGATTCATTCTCCGGAGTTGTCGGACTTAGGTGACTTCGAAAGAGTGGATCTTATGATCGATGTCAGCAAGCTGGCGATGTGCGAGATCGCTAGGTTGCTGCCGCCCGGTCAAAGAGCTGACTTTGAAGACGCCGACGAGAGACTGGTAGATATCAAGTCTCGCCTGGGGATTGACTAACCTGTAGGCTGTCGGTAAGAGAGCCCTGCGCCTAAGAACGACTACCCCAAGCCCAGAAACTGCGGGCCGCTTTGTTCTGGAAAGCGGCCCGTTTGCGCTTCGTGCGAGTGCTCAGAGGGTGACGGCCAAGCCATGGTGACGGTGCCTGGTCCCCCCAGGACGCAGCTCCAGTTCGCGGGGCGAAGGTGCAGGGAACTGGCGCGAGACGGTCAAGCTCACATCAGCCCTGGCACTGCATTCCCCAAGGATGCCCTTTATGATCCGTTGACCTGCCGACGCCACAATGACAGTGCGGTATGGTTCGGCTTGGTCATCACACGCCAAGCTATCTGCAGTCTGACCAGGAGGGAAAGCATGGAGGGTCTATTCGCTACGGGAACTTGCCTGGGCATATGCCCTCAACTTCTGGCTACCCGCTTTTCCACGCCCCCAAGGTCAACATCTCTCAACTGTCCAGGCTGGCGCGCAGCGCCAGCCTCAGCGCCGCTAGCCTCCTTGTCGCCAACCTGGTGAGCATGGGTGACCCCCGGACGGGCATCAGCACCGAGACCGACTTGGCGCAGATGGCCGAGCAGTTTCCCGGCGACAATCGAATGATCCGAAGTGAGCTTCGCTAGCTCCTTAGCTGACTTGGGCCTGCCACACAGATGGCAGGCCCTATGGCATCCCAATCGGAAGGCCGGCAGGGGTGGGACAAATCCCGCTTGCGTTTGGCTCTCCCGCTTCGGCTCTGATTAGCCCCGCTTGTCAGACTTGGGTAGTCTGGGAATCAGCCAGGACAGGAAGGCATCGTCGCTTCGCGTCTGCATCAGCACCTTACCGGGGCCGGTCACGTCCACCACCAGTCCCTCGCCGCTGAAGAGGGTGGACTTGATGCCACTCACGGCTCTCACTTCGAATCCCATGCCCTGGTCAAAGGCCACCAGATGGCCCGTGTCCACGGTTACTGTCTCGCCGGCGGCCAACTCCATCTCGTGGATGGCGCCATAACTGGAGACGACAAGAGTGCCGTTGCCACTGCACTTGAGCATGATCAGGCCCTCGCTGGCGAAGAAGGTCTTGGCTCCGCTCCAGGTGGTGTCGACAGTGATGCCCTGAGAGGAGGCGACGTAGGAGCCGGATTGGACCATGAGGGTGTCGCCCTTCAGGTCGAGGACGGCGAGGTCGCCCGGCAGGGCAGGGGCGAGGGTGATCTCACCCCCTTGCGCGGGAGCGCGGTAGTCGTTCATGAAGAAGCTCTCGCCGCCGAGCATGGAGCGCTTGAGGGCGCCCAGGAGCCCGCCCTTCACGTCAGTCTCGATGGTGATCCCGGGGGACATGCTGACCATAGAGCCCGCCTCCACCTGGATGAACTCGTTGGGCTCCAGCTGCACCACTGCCAACGAATAAGATGGTCGATATTCGATATCTACTTCCATCTCTTCACCTCCTGAGTTGTATTATATGCCCATTCCAACCAGTACCGAGATCGCAGTCTTCGTTCTGTCGACCTTGAGCGCGTCTGGGGAGCGTCCGCGTTGATCTCTGGGCCTGCCTAGCCAACCCGGCCAGTGAGGTAGGCTTCGGTCTTGGGGTCCTTGGGGGTGGTGAACATCGTCGGAGTGTCGTTGTACTCGATGAGTTCACCCAGCCAGAAGAGACCGGTCCAGTCGGACGCCCTGGCTGCCTGCTGCATGTTGTGAGTGACGATGACGATGGTGTACTGCTCTTTCAATTCTTGCATTAGCTCCTCGATCTGAAGCGTGGCCATGGGATCGAGGGCCGAACACGGCTCATCCAACAGGATGACCTCGGGCTCGACGGCGAGCACGCGGGCTATGCAGAGACGCTGCTGCTGTCCGGCGGCCAGATCGAGGGCGGAGCTCTTCAGCTTGTCCTGCACCTCATCCCACAGAGCGGCGGCCCGAAGACTCCTTTCCACCACCTCATCGAGATCGCGCTCCAAGCCCAGCACCTTGGGGCCGAAAGTGACGTTGGCGTAAATGGATTGGGGGAAGGGGTTGGGTCTCTGAAAGACCATGCCTACTCGCCGACGGAGATCTACCACATCCACGTCAGGGGCATATATGTCCTCACCGTCGAGAAGAACAGTCCCCTCAAGTCTGGTCCCGGGGATGAGTTCATTCATTCGATTCAGCAGTCGCAGGAACGTGGACTTGCCGCACCCGGAAGGCCCGATCAAGGCGGTGATCTGTCGGTCCTTGATGCCCAGACTGACATCGCTCAGAGCTTTGGTCTGGCCATAGTAGAAATTGACGTTCTTCACTTCCATTCTGTTGTTGTAGACCATGATTGCTCCGTGAAGTATGCCCTCCCGAAGCTCCCCGCAATCGAACCATTCTAGCACACAACCAGTCCGCCGAGCAAAGGATGCTTGACGAGGACAGGGGCAAGGGCTATAATGATTTCTGTGAACAGGGCTAGGAGACAATCCTTGTCGGCGCGCCAGTCTCTGGGGTGGTTGCTCATCCTCTCGTTATTCCTTCTTGCAACTGCCTGTCAACAAAATGAGTCTCCAGTTCCGGGCGTGCCCACTACGACCATCGTCAACATAGGCTCTGACACCATGGTCAACCTGGCCCTCGCCTGGGCCGAGGCGTACCACGAGCTTCACCCCGAGATCTCCATTTCGGTGACTGGAGGGGGATCTGGCACCGGCATCGCTGCACTGATCAATGGCTCCACCGATGTCGCGAATGCGTCCCGCGAGATGAAGTCGGAAGAGTTCGCAGTGGCTGAGGCGCGGGGCATCACTCCAGTGGAGCATGTGGTGGCTCTGGACGCCATCGCCGTGGTCATCAACCCTGGAAACCCCGTTGATGAGCTTAGCATCCCGCAAATATCTGACATCTTCACCGGCCGCGTAATCAACTGGCGTGAGGTGGGCGGCGAGAACAGGCCCATCGTTCTGGCTTCTCGGGAGAGCAACTCGGGGACCTACGTGTACTTCCTGGAGAAGGTGGTGCGGGGCGATGACCCGGAGAACAATGCTCTCTTCTCTCCTGAGGCCCTGTTGCTACCATCCTCGGAGATAATAGGCCTGGAGGTCGCCACCAACCCCAACGCCATCGGATATGATGGCCTGGGATATGTCAGTGCGGATCAGAAAACGGTCCTCGTCGGCGCCACGTCAGCTGGGCCCTTCGTTGCGCCTTCTATCGACACGGTCAACGACGGCACCTATCCCATCGCCAGGCCCCTGTACATGTATACCAGTGGGGAGCCCACAGGCGCCATCAGGGAGTATCTGGAGTGGATCGTGAGTGACGAAGGTCAGAGGATAGTGGCTGAGCTGGGATTCGTACCTCTGGCAGGTTCCGCATTCAGTTCTTCCCAATCGGTTGCTCTCATGGAGTAATACGTGGAAGTTCCGGCAGTGCCCAGAGAGGTGGACTGGCGCGAGTTTGCCATCGAGCAGCTGATACGCGTGATGGGTGTATCGGCCATCGGGCTCGTGCTCCTGATCTTCCTATTCCTGATCAGGGAAGGAACTCCCGCCTTGCTGGAAGTCCCTCTGTCCAACCTGATCGGGGAGAGATGGTATCCTACATTCGACATCTACGGCTTGCTGCCCTTGATCCTGGGCTCGCTTCTCGTGACGGTGGGTGCCATTGCCATCTCTCTTCCCCTGGGGGTAGCGACGGCGGTCTTCATTGGTGAGATGGCGCCTGAGTGGGTGAGAGAGTTTCTCAAACCGGCGATAGAGATCATCGCCGGCATCCCCTCGGTGGTGGTCGGTTTCATTGGTATTCAAGTTGTCTCCCCTCTGGTGCGTGAGTTGTCGAGAGCGCCCACGGGCCTTACGGCGCTGACCGGGGTATTGCTGCTGGCATACATGGCCCTGCCCACTATCATCAGCATCGCCGAGGATGCCCTGGACGCCGTACCGCAGTCCTACCGCAATGCGGCCTACGCTTTGAGCGCGACTCATTGGCAGACGATTTGGAGGGTAGTGCTCCCGGCGGCCAGGCCGGGCATCATCACCGCCGTGATGTTGGGCGTCGGTCGGGCCATCGGCGAGACGATGACCGTGATGATGGTGGCGGGCAACGCAGCGAGAATGCCCCTGGGACTTGATGCCTTCCTGCGGCCGGTGCGCACCATGACGGCCACTATAGCTGCGGAGATGGGAGAGGTCGCGCGTGGCAGCACGCACTATCACGTGTTGTTCGTCGTGGGTCTCGCGTTGTTCATTGTCACCTTCTTGATCAACGTGGCTGCGGCGCTCGCAGTCTTCCGTAGAGAGAGAGGGGGCGGAGGTAGGTTCCTGGCATGAGGATTGCGCGCTACAGGACCCAGAAGATCGCCTTCGCCTTCATCACGGCAGCAGCCGTCAGCGTGGTTGTCCCCTTAGTCTTCGTGATCTGGTACATAGTGATTCAGGGGATTGAGGCCATCAGCCTTGAGTTCATCGTCGGTATGCCGAGCAACGGCATGAGAGCGGGGGGTATACTACCGGCGATTGTTGGCACCGTGTGGCTCACCATCGGCACGGCGATAACTTCCATCCCTCTGGGGGTAGGAGCGGGGGTCTACCTGGCGGAGTATGCGACTGACAACTGGTTCACGCGCACCATACGGCTGGCCATCATCAATCTGGCAGGGGTTCCGTCCGTGGTCTATGGTCTCTTCGGCTTCAGTCTGTTCGTCATCTTCCTCCGGTTCGGAACGTCGATCCTCGCTGGTTCCCTTACACTTGGCATCATGACCCTGCCGGTCATCATCAGTACCACTGAGCAGGCCCTGACGGCCGTGCCCCAGAGCTTCCGCGTGGTCAACGCCTCCTTGGGTGGGACGACGTGGCAGGCGACGCGCAAGGTCATCCTTCCCCAGGCCCTGCCGGGAATCATGACCGGGGTTATCTTGGGCCTGGAGCGGGCCGCCGGAGAGACGGCTCCCATTCTATTCACGGTGGCTGCTTTCTTCCTCCCGCGCCTTCCTCACTCCCTCTTCGATCAGACGATGGCTTTGCCGTACCACCTATTCGTGATTTCAACGCAGGTGCCCGGGATGCCCATCGAGATCCAGTACGGCACCGCGCTGGTTTTACTGGTCTTCGTGCTGACCATGAACCTGCTCGCTACGCTAATCCGGCGGTACTACCGCCGTCGTCGCCAGTGGTGATGGACGAGAGCCCCTACCAGGGAGAAGCGAAATTCGTCCTGAGAGACGTGAGCTTCTATTACGGGGATGAGGTGGCCCTGCGGGACATCGACCTGCAGATCTACGCCAACGAGATTCTGGCCATCTTCGGCCCCGCCATGTCAGGGAAGAGCACCTTGCTGCGAGTGCTCAACCGCCTGAGCGACCTCGCCGAGGAGGGGAGGCTGGAAGGTGAGGTGCTGCTGGACGGCAAGAGCATCCACGACCCGGATGTCAGTGTCACTCAGTTGCGCACAAGGGTGGGCATCGTCTTCGCGGTGCCGGTGCCGCTGCCTCTATCGATCGAGGAGAATGTGACCTACGGACCCCTATTGCAGCGCGGAACGAACAAGAAGGCGTTGGACGAGGTTGTGGAGAGATCCCTGAAGGCTGCAGCGCTGTGGGACGAGGTGAAGGATCGCCTCAGTGAGCCTGCCACCGCCCTCTCGGGGGGGCAGCAGCAGAGATTGTGCCTGGCCAGAGTGTTGGCGCTGGAACCGGAGGTGGTCTTGCTCGACGAGCCATGCTCCGGGCTCGATCCCATCTCCACTATGAAAGTGGAGAACGCTCTGCTCGCTCTCAAGGAGGACCATTCCATCGTCATCGTACCCCACAACGTTCAGCAGGCCTCGCGCATCGGGGACAAGGCCGCTTTCCTACTCATGGGCGAGTTGGTGGAGTACGGGTCTGCGGAGGACGTTTTCACCAAGCCGAAGGACCAGCGGACGGACGACTACATTACCGGCCGATTCGGTTAGCGGCCCGCGCCGAATTCCCCGAAGACTCGTTTCTCCGCGCCCTGGAGCGCGTGGCACAGGATCGCTGCGACAGTCAATCCCTCGGCACCGGTCTCTTCCTGACGATGAGTCTCGACGCGAGGAAGGCGTTGATCCCGGGATTTGGTCCGCGTCAGTGTTGGCAGCCTTCCCATGGCCGTGCTACAATGCTGTCTGAGGGCTGCCGGCAGGCGCCTGTGGTCTTGGCCGCAACCGATGCCCTGGCCTCCCGACAGGCAACGTGGGTATGTGCCGCAGAGTGTAAGAAGTGCAGCGATGCTCTGGGAGCTGCCGAACACACTGGGCAAGCGTGTCGGCGCTGGAGGTATGTGGCCGTATGCAGACCGACAGGGCCAGGCCCTGGGTTGGGTTGACGAACTGCTCTCGCTCGAGTCTTCTGGCGAGACGGTGGATGTAGGCCTGGCTAGGAGGAGAGGATGGGTGCTATGTCAGAGTGGGAGTTGGTGGGTCGCCTGGTCTTGGCCGCATTACTTGGTTACCTGATTGGGCTGGAAAGGGAGCTTAGAGGGCAGGCGGCGGGAGAGCGGACTCATGCCTTGGTGGCTTTGGGTGCCGCAGCCTTTGCCTTGATCTCAAGCATGGCATTCCCCGGTGCCGATGCGGCGAGGGTGGCAGCAGGGGTGGTGACCGGTATCGGATTCCTGGGCGCGGGCATGATCCTGAAAAGGGAAGGCGCGAAGATCGAGGGCTTGACCACGGCAGCAGGCATCTGGGCGGTGGGCTCCATAGGGTTGGCGATTGGCTCAGGGATGTATCTGCTGGGCACTGTCACGGCAGTGTTGGTGGGCTTGATCCTGGGGGCCGAAAGCATACTGAAGCTCGATGAGAGACTGGAGCGGCGAAGGGCTCGGGCAGAAGGGGCAAGCACGATAGAGGACCCGCCCGTGGACTAAGTCGGCACATGGCTGCCTAAGGGCGCGAGTCGAAGGTCCGTGATGGACGGTGCGGTTGATCTACTAAAGAAGTGTGCCGAAGTAGCAGCGGCCGAAGGTCATGGAAGAGAGAATTCGTAATGAAGGCCGGTCGGCTGTGGAATAGTTGGGGAAGAAAACACCGTATGCGAAAAGGAGAAGGGTAGTGGCGCTAAGCAAGAAACTTGAGGATGCCATCAACGAGCAGATCAACAAGGAGCTCTACTCTGCCTATTTGTATCTCTCGATGTCGGCCTACGCCGAGGCGGAGGGTTTGCCTGGCTTCGCGACCTGGATGCGGATTCAAGCACAGGAGGAGGTTGGGCACGCGATGAGACTCTTCGACTTCGTGAACAACCGCGGCGGGCGGGTGGTGCTCAAAGCAATTGAGATGCCTCCACCGGTGTGGAAATCACCACTGAAGGTATTCGAGCAGGTCCTTGAACACGAGCAGAAGGTGACCGGGTTGATCAACCGCCTTTACGAACTTGCGCTGAACGAGAATGACTACGCAACTCAGATGGAGTTGCAGTGGTTTGTCACAGAGCAGGTGGAAGAGGAAGACAGCGCCGGCCAAGTCGTGGAGCAGTTGAGGAGGGTTGGAGACCAGCCGATGGGTCTGCATATGCTGGACAAGGAGTTGGGCCAACGACAGGCCGGGGCAGCCGCGGAAGCAGCCGAGTAGCTCTACACTACTCTGTGCTGGCCCAACGAGGGAGACTCTGCGGAGTGTGGTCTGACCCAGATGACGGAGGAGAAAGAGTGAGGTGGCAGGCGTGGATGAGAAAGGACCACCATCGCGTTGTTGGCACCGGGGACAATTGTGATGAGCGGGCGGCTGATACAGCTACAGGATGAAACAGGAGGGGGGCGTTTCTTGTGCAGTCGAGCCGACTTACATTGATGGCGTTCTTTGCTCACCCTGATGACGAGGCTTTCGGAACAGGCGGAACGTTGGCCAAGTATGCGGCTGAGGGGTGCGACGTCTATCTGGTGACGGCGACACGCGGTGAGGCGGGAGAGATCGCCGTGCCAGACCTTACAACCCCTGCGGACCTGCCACATGTGCGTGAGCAGGAACTGCGCTGCGCTTGCGAGATCTATGGCATCCACCCGCCGCGATTCCTGGACTACCCGGATGGATTGCTGCCCATCATCCATCAGGGGCAGGCAGTGGCCAAGCTGGTGCGCATCATCCGCGAACTGAAGCCTCAGGTGCTGATCACCTTCGGAGCGGACGGCATCTACGGTCACTACGATCACATCGCGGTGCATCGTTGGGCCACCATTGCCTTCGACCTGGCCGCAGATCCCGGCTGCTTCCCGAATCAACTGGAGGGCTCTTGTGAGGTGCACCAGGTGAGCAAGCTGTATTACCGTGTGCTGTCTGAGGACCGCCTCAAGGCCATGTCGGAGGAAGGTGAGCGCCCGTCCGTGATGATGGACGGCGTTCCGTTCAGCATCGTTGGGAGGCCCGACGACGAGATCACCACCGTTGTCGACGTGAGCGATCACGTGGAGGCCAAACTCCAGGGCCTTCGGTGTCATGTCTCTCAGATTGGCTACGATATTCCGTTCTCGGAATCGCCTGACGAGGTGCTGGCGGAATCCTGGTTCCGACAGGAGACCTTCGCCCTGGGGCGTTCGGCCGTCGGATGGCCGGAAGGGGTGGAGACCGATCTATTCTCCGGCTTGAGATAGCGGGCTGTGTGAGAGTATTGGGGCCCATGTGTAGCCTCGACAGCTGAAAGGAGACGAGAGAGATGGCGGATTGTCATGAGATGAAACTGGGTGAGACGTATTTGTGTGAGGACTGCGGCCTCGAACTCAAGGTGGTCGCGGAGTGCGAGGAATGTGGCGAGGAAACTTGCGGTTGCGCTGCGCCTTGCACGTTTGAGTGCTGCGGCGAGCCTCTGAAACTGAAGGAGGAGTAGGATCACTCGGTCGGCTCACTTCCCTCGGAGGGAGGCACGCTACCCAGGCCTATTCGTGGGTGGGAGGGGGAGAGATCTCTCCCCCTATCGTGCCTCATGGGCGTGACCGTGTTGGATAGTGTTGGAAGCTCTGGAAAGAAGCGTGGGGACACGGCACGCCGTGTCCCTACGATCATCTGCCCCGCTTGTAGGAGAATCCTCACCACGAAATCATCTGCCCTTGACAGGTTCATCTAACTCTGGTATAGTGCGGCCAATTGCACTCAGCGCCCCGACAAGATTGGTCATGGGAAGACGTGACTTGCGACGGTGCATTCTCGGAGGCGTCCATAGTCTCTTACCCCATTTGAATCCTCGTTGACTAAGGTGAAGATAACAGGTCCAGTTGCGATTGCGTCGGCCCTGTGCCTCGCGTTTGTGGGGCAGATCTACTTCTCCCGCGAAGGGCCGGCCATAGATGGAATCATCCTCTTTGGTCTCGCTACACTCTGCCTCCTCGCGATCCCACCCCGACGAGATGACCCACCTCGCGGGGAGAAGGACCCCAGGAAGCCAGGCAAGCTGAACTTCGTCCTCATCGGCGCGGGCGTGCTTTCGGTCGTTCTCTGCCTGGCGGACCTCTACTTGAGCAAGGCCAGCAATCGTGCTCTCTTCTTCTGGGTGGTCGGTCTGAGTCTCTTTGTGGCCGGGTTCTGGCTGGGCTCCGCCAAGCCCAAGCTGCGTATGCAGCGCCAAGAGGCCGTGGTTCTGGGGCTAGTCTTGCTGGTGGCCCTCTTCATGCGCACCTATCGTCTGGACACCATGCCCTCCGGAATCTACCTCGACGAGGCGGACAACGGCGTGTGGGGACTTCGCTTCCTCCAAGCGCCCTATTCCCCCTTTACCGAGAACAGGCATGGCAACGCCACTCTGCCTTTTCAACTGTTGGGACTGGC
>JABAOH010187779.1_pt2 | contig 11877 bp, 15 predicted proteins | sample 7062181 | NCBI WGS metagenome assembly JABAOH01 (sample SAMN14538630, study PRJNA623070) | marine sediment metagenome | biome: marine biome [ENVO:00000428]; feature: marine pelagic biome [ENVO:01000023]; material: deep marine sediment [ENVO:00002113]; isolation source: pool of 5 deep marine... | reverse complement strand
GCGCCGTATATTCCTTACACCATCGCCAACCAGTTCATTCATTACGCCGAATCGCCGACGCATGTGCCCTGGGGCTTCTGGCGCAGCGTCGACCACTCGCTGCACGCATTTTTTACGGAGTCATTCATCGACGAGATAGCGATCGAGGCCGGACACGATCCTTACCAGTACCGTCACGACCTGTTGCAGGACGCGCCGCGATTCCAGGCCGTGCTCGGCCTTGCCGCCAAGAAAGCCGACTGGGGTGCGAAACTGCCCGACAATTGGGGACGCGGTATCGCGATCCACCGTTCGTTTGGCACCATCGTCGCGCAGGTGGCCGAAGTCGAAATCATCGACGGAAGGGTAAGGCCCCGCAGGGTGGTCTGTGCCGTCGATGCCGGATTTGCGATGCACCCGGACGGCATCAGGGCACAGATGGAAAGCGGCATCGTGTACGGCCTCACCGCCGCCATGTACAGCGAGATCTCGATCAGTCGCGGAAGAGTCGCGCAGAGTAATTTTCACGATTACCGGATGTTGCGGATGAACGAGTCACCCGACATCGAGACATACATCATCAATAGCGGTGAAAAAATTGGCGGTGCCGGCGAACCCGGCACGCCCGCCATCGCACCTGCGCTGGCAAACGCGATTTTTGACGCGACCGGCATTCGCATTCGCGAACTTCCAGTCAGCCTGCACGATCTGTCGAGCGACGACCCGGGGTCCAGGGACGTCGCATAGCCGCGGTGCTAGTCGGTACGACTTGTCACTTCGAGCAGGTGATAGCCGAATTGCGTTTGCACTGGCCCCTGCACCGTATTCACGTCGGCGCTGAAGACGACTTCGTCAAACTCTTTCACCATCATTCCGGGTCCGAATTCGCCCAGATCGCCCCCCTGCTGCCCGGATGGGCAGGTCGAATGCTGCCTCGCCAGTTCCGCAAAATCGGCACCGCCCTCGATTTCGTCCTTCAGCGCCTGACATTTCTCTTCCGAATCCACGAGTATGTGTCGTGCCGTAGCTTTGGCCATGCGAATGCTCCCTGTAACAAAAAAAGAGTCCGCATTATCCCGGAAATAAGCTGTCAATTGGTGCAAAATTTCACTCGCGAGAAAAACAAGTGACAGATTCCGACAATTCTCTTCCGGGGCAACAAGACCGATGATTTCCGCAAAAGAAGCGCTCGAACGCCTGCAGTCTGGAAACAAAAGATTCGTCGCCGGCCAGCAGGACGAAGGGGCAATGTCGCATCACGCCAGGCGCAGGCTGACCGCAGAGCAGCAAGACCCGTTTGCGATCATTCTCGGCTGCTCCGATTCGAGGGTGCCGGCGGAAATCATATTCGACCAGGGGCTCGGCGACCTCTTCGTCATACGCGTTGCCGGCAACATCGTCGCTCCGTCTCAGATCGGCAGCGTCGAATTCGCGGTCTCGAATTTCAACACCCCGTTGGTTGTCGTGCTTGGCCACTCCCAATGTGGCGCAGTACTTGCGACACTCGAATATCTGCGCAATCCGAAGCAGGAGAGTCATACGGACAACTCGCGGTCCATCATCGAGCGTATCCGTCCGGCGATCGAGGCACTCGAGGGGCCCGGGGTTACAGATGAGCAGACCGCAGTGCGTACGAACGTAATGGCATCGGTCGAACAACTAAAACATGGTTCGTCATTGCTGGAACGGCTCGTTGGTGAACAGAAGCTTGTCATCATCGGCGCCGAGTACTCGCTGCAGACGGGCGCGGTAAGGCTCATCGAGGAATGAGCCGATTCGACTAGATTTTGGACGATCATGCCGGATCGACACGACACGATGCAGTTATTAGCAACCAAACAACGAATTTTCAGGCTGAGGTGATCATCCCTGACATGTCATTACTTGATTTGATTTATTCTAAGACTGGTATCAGCGTCGGAACGCAGGGCTTGAGCGGCGATGATGAAAGCCAGAATTTAGTTGCCTCTTTGCTGGCATTGGTCGCCAAGAGCGATGGCGGTATATCACTGGATGAGTCGGAACGCATGGTAGGTTTACTGCGCAATCGATTTCACGTTTCTCCAATTGAAGCGTTGGAAATGATTACACGCGCGTCACAGGAACTTGCTACGCATTCCAGACTCGACGAAGTCTTGGATGCTATCAATCAGAAGCTGACGCTCGCGCAGAAAGAGGACCTCATGTTGATGGTTCTGCATGTAATTTCGGCTGATAGTCGGAAAGATGCGGGAGAAATGAGACTCCTCGATGCAGTCATCGAGGGTCTGCGTATGCCAGACCAGCTCATGGACAAGGTGTATCAAAAATATTTTAAACATCAACGGGAATGATGCCATGCTGAGAAGACTACTGGCGGTGGTGCTCGGGGTAGTCGCAGCCGTCATTGTGATCATTGCCATCGAGGCGCTGGGACATGCTATTCACCCGCCGCCCAACGGACTCGATGTCGCAAACAAACAAGCATTTGAGGCCTACGTCGCGAGCCTGCCGCTCACGGCGCTCCTCGTCGTTATGATTGCGTGGGTCGCTGCGACGCTGACCGGCGGCTTGCTCGCGTGCTTCATCGCGCAAGAAAGGCCGGTCGTTTACGCGAGCATCGTCGGCTTGCTGGTTCTTCTCGGAACTGTCATAAACCTCGTATCGATACCGCATCCCTTGTGGTTTTCGATAAGCTCCGTCGCGGCCATCGTCGCGACCATGTTGTTAACGGGGAAACTTGGATCGAGATTTTGCGCATCGGCTGCGAGCGTAGAGCCGTAATCTAAAAAGTGGCTGGCATCACCAGGTCAAGGCAGGAGAGCAGGAAATGAATGAATCGACGCAAAAAAGTGTGCCCCTGTTGTTGTGGCCGTTTTATGCGATCTGGCGGCTACTTACTTTTATTCTCGAGGTCATCGGTCGGGTATTCTGTGCATTACTCGGCATCGTCCTGATGATCGCCGGTGTGGCGATTGTAATGAGTGTCGTCGGTGCGCCCGTGGGCATCCCGCTCACCGCACTCGGATTTCTATTCCTGGTTCGCGCGATTTTTTGATCTCCCGAGACTTCGAGGAGCAATTTGCATGTCCGTTTCCCGACTCGAGCACATCACGAAAATCGGCGTGGAACAGATGGGCGACCTTGCCGACAGCCTCGACGATCCCGAAGTGCTGCGCCTCGAGAATCTCGATACCGACATCCTTCCACCGGCGTCGGCAATTCGATTCACGAAGGACGCGACGGAGGACGACGACGCGAACAGCTACCTGCCGTTTTTCGGGCTCGATTCCCTGCGTCAGGCAGCGTCGGCCCTGGTCGGCCGGCAATCGGGACAGGAATACGACTGGAAGACGGAATGCGTGATCAGTGCCGGTGGCCTATCCGGCATCCTGAACACATTGCTTGCAGTCATCGAGCCTGGCGACGAAGTGTTGTTGAGCGATCCGACCTACGTTGGCCTGATTAACCGGGTGCGCCTGGCTGGGGGTGTTCCGCGTTACCTGCCAATGCTGGCAGGCGCCAACGGTTGGCGTCTCGATCTCGAGGCACTGGTCGGAATCGATCCTGAAAGAATAGCGGCAGCACTGCTCATGAGCCCGTCGATGCCGACCGGGGCGGTATTTACCCATGATGAATGGCTGGCGCTGATCGATTTCTGCCGGCGCGCCGATTGCTGGCTGATCAATGATGCCGCCATGGAGCGCATCCTTTTTGACGACAGGCCCGTCATTCATCCGGGCTCGTTTCCCGGAATGCGTGAGAAGGTGATTACGATCGGCTCGGCATCGAAAGAGTACCGCATGATCGGCTGGCGAGTCGGCTGGGTCGTCGGCCCGGCGGTCATCGTTGCCGACATCGCGAGAGTGAGCATTACGAACGTCGTATGCCAGACCGGCATTGCAATGGGTGCTGTCGCAACGGCAATCACCGAAGCCGACGATGGCATCGCCGCCAGTGTCATCGAGTTACAGGCGAGACGTGATCTTTTACTCGAGGAACTGGCCGACTTCGGGGTCATACCACCGCACGGCGGCTGGTCTTTCCTCGTCGACGTATCGTCGCTCGGACTCGATGGCCCTGCGGCATCGAAGCGCTTACTTGAGAAAGGAAAGATTGCCGCAACGCCGATGATCAACTGGGGCGGCGAACATTGTGCCAACTATGTTCGCGTCGTATTCTCCAATGAGTCCATCCAACGACTACGCGGCATCGGCGAGCGTTTCAGGCGCTCGCTGACCTGAAGTATTGAGGAGAAGAATATGAACAACCGATTTACTCCTGAGGATGCGCTGGCCAAAGTCGCGGCATCGGCAGATAAGGCCTACGGGATCCTCCTCGAACACGGTTCGCTCGAACTCGGCTATTATAAGCCGCAAGGCGAGGATACGCAGGACCCGCACGACCGCGATGAAATCTATGTGGTTGCATCCGGTTCCGGTTCCTTCGTCGTGGAAAACGAGCGATATCCGTGCAAACCCGGCGACGCACTGTTCGTGCCCGCTTTCGTCGTGCATCGGTTCGAGGACTTCAGCGAAGACTTCGCGACCTGGGTAATGTTTTACGGACCGACCGGCGGCGAATAACCTCGCAAGACCGCAATGACCCGGGGCCGCGCTCTCCTCGCCTTTGTCGTGTTCGCCATTATTGCGGTTTTCGCGTTCGTCGATCCGTTTCCGCAACCGCAGAGTTATCACCAGTTCGCGGATGACAGGATGCTCCTGGGTATCCCGAATTTCTGGAACGTAGTGACCAATGTCCTGTTCCTGGTACCCGGCATCGCCGGATTGTGGATCCTCGGATCGGGCGATCATCCCGGCATTTTGCCCGCCCTCAACCCTGCGTATCACATACTGTTCGCGGGCGTGTTGCTGACAGCTTTCGGTTCGGCATGGTTTCACCTTGCGCCGAACAACGACACGCTGTTCTGGGACCGCTTGCCGATGACCATCGCCTTCATGTCACTCGTGACGATCATTGTCGGTGAACATATCTCCGAGAGGCTCGGGCGCAGGCTGCTCTGGCCCCTCCTCGCGATTGGCGCAATCTCGGTTTTCTACTGGGATTATTCCGAGGCACTGAATGCCGGTGACTTGCGCCTGTACGGGCTGGTGCAGTTCCTGCCAATGCTGACAATCCCGGTCATATTGCTGAGCTACGAGTCTGTCTTCGATCGCACCCGCTTCATCTGGATCCTGTTCCTGCTCTACGCGGTCGCGAAGCTATTCGAATTGCTCGATGCCGCACTCTACGACTTCGGTGGGATCATCAGCGGTCACTCGATCAAACATGTTTGCGCGGCCCTCGGCCCGATCGTGCTGCTGTATGGCGGAATGAAACGCAGGCGTCGCGACAGTATTCCCCTATCGCACGGCTAGCGAACCCGGTTAGTGGTCGATCCGTGCCTGCCAGCGTTCATTCTGCCGGGCGCACGATGCGCCAATCACGTCGGATCCCGGCTAGCGCGACAACCAGAAGACTTCCGAAATTTCCTTCAAGCCCGCCTTGCGGAATTTCGGCGGGCAAGTGTCAATGTCGTCCTTTTTGCCAACGCGAAGCATGTCTTCCCAGTATCTCGCCAGTTCGTCGGGCATCACGGAGAAAGGTGGACCGTTGACGACGCGCTGGTCGTACTCGAGGGTGATGATGAATCGCTTGGCGTCGCTTTTGAGGAGTTGCTTCGTATGCTCCACGTATCGCGGGCGCGCGTCTGCCGGTAGTGCCACGAGCGCACCGCGATCGTACAGGGCATCGAATGGCGGCGATTCGAAGTCGAAATAATCGCCACGGTAAATCGTCAGCGCGCGGTCGACTGCCGTGTAGCGGTCGAGTCCGCCGTGCGGCTCGCGCGCGTACGACAATCCATGGTCCTCGAAGAATCCCTTGACCGCGATTTCCGACAGTTCCACTCCGACGACCTCGTGGCCGCGTTCTGCCAGCCACAGGAGATCGGGCGCCTTGCCACAAAGCGGCACCAGGACACTCGAAGACCTGTCTAGATCGGGCCAGTACATCTTCAGGCCTTCATTGCCGGCCGGCTCGTGCCAACCGGTCCGTCCCTCGGTCCAGCGACCGAGCCAGTCTTCACTCATATCTTTCATCGATTGTTGTTCACGGCCGTATTTACCTGCAGATAGCATACCGTTACTATCGTCGCCCCGATCAATCCTCGTCAGACTTTTTTGGCCATGACCGCCGGCGGCGGTCTTTTAACTTCGGGTAACACGACATGGCAAAAGCCAGGATAATCGACGGCAAGGCAACGGCTGCCGCCCTGACCGAACAGATTACACAAGGTGCAGCCGACCTGTTGGCTAAGAGCAATGTGCGCCCTGGTCTCGCGGTAGTCATCGTCGGCGAAGACCCTGCAAGCCAGGTCTACGTCCGGAACAAGAAGCGCACGGCAGAATCCTGCGGTTTTCATTCCGTGCAACATGCGCTGCCGGCCGACACCTCCCAGGAAGGCCTGCTGTCGCTGGTCAGTGAGCTGAACGCCGATGACGCGATACACGGAATCCTCGTGCAATTGCCGCTACCCGACCACATGGACGAAGAGACAGTTACCCAGGCGATTGCTCCCGAAAAAGACGTCGACGGATTTCATTTTCAGAACATCGGCAAACTGACGGCAGGAAATACCGCAACCGCATTCGTACCCTGTACGCCTGCCGGTTGCATGCTGATGGTCGAGCGTGAACTCGGCAAGGATTTGTCCGGCCTGAATGCCGTCGTCATAGGAAGATCCAATATCGTGGGCAAACCGATGGCGAGCCTGTTACTGCACGCAAACGCCACCGTAACGATTTGTCACAGCCGCACCAAGGACCTCGCACAGGTCGCGCGCAATGCGGACATCCTGGTCGCCGCTGTGGGCCGGCCACGAATGGTCAAAGGTGACTGGGTCAAGCCTGACGCCGTCGTCATCGATGTCGGCATCAATCGCATCGAAGTCGAAGTGGACGGCGAGAAAAAGAAAAAACTCACGGGTGACGTCGACTTCGACGAGGCGGTCGAGGTCGCAGGCGCGATCACCCCGGTCCCCGGCGGCGTCGGGCCGATGACCATCGCGATGCTCATGTCGAACACCCTGGAGTCCGCAAAGCGGTCTGTCGCTTAAGCAATCCGATCTATAATTCTCAGAAAAAGCCGATGGCGGGCAGCAACGGCAGCCAGGTGTCTGTGCTGTATTCGAGGAATTCCTCACCGCTGTCATCCATCTCCTGGAGGCGCGTGGAGATCAGAAGCTGCGTTTCGACTCGATCAGGAACTGCACGTCATCGATCGACGGGTCGCCATCCAGCGGGAACGCGATGTCGATGTGCACGACGTCCCTGCCGGTCGAACGGGTCGATCCAAGCCTCAGGCCCACACCGACGTCCTTGAGCCAGCCCAGCGGCGGACCGCCGACCGGATTTTCGCCCCAGGTGCGGCCGATATCGGCGAAGACCGCGCCGCCCACGCGAAACAGGCGAAACGGGTACCAGTCGGTGAAATAGCGCTGCTCGGCAGTCACCAGAACTTTCGATTCACCGGTCTGGTAACGCAGCGGGTAGCCCCGCAAGCCGGTGTCGCCGCCGAGCTCCACGAGGCTGTCGACGTCCAGGTCATTGCCCCAGGTTCCCTCCAGCGTCACGAATACCAGGCGCTTGTCGGTGATCTTGTTGTAGAAACGCGCGTTTAGACCAAACCTGGTATTCACGCTGTCTCCATCCTCGAAACGCCCGCTCAGCGTAGAGGAAAGAAAGAACGCCTCGCGCTGGATGGAACCGAAGCTTTTGCTGGCGGTCATGGAGTAAACGAGGGCATCGCGATCCGAGCCGAAACTTTCACTGGCCCATCCGAGCCTGGCGGTGATCCTGGCTCCCATGAAAAAATCTTCCGTTCTTTCGATTTGATCGCGGTTGCTGGCTTTGTCGAAGTCGTCTTCGAGCAACTCGTAGCCCAGGAACGGATAGACCAGGCGACGATCGTCGGGAACCAGGGACGGCAACTGGCCATTGGGAACGGCACTGAATTCACGGTCGTCATATACGATTCCGGTCGTCCAGCGGGTAACCCAGCCCTGTCTGAGCCCGGCCGACCATCCCCAGAAAGCGCTGTGTCTGTCCGTCTCGGCCTTGTATTCGGCCACTTCGTTGCCGAGATCGTAGAAGGATTCCTCGCGTTCGTCGTCAAAAAAGATCGTGCCGGCGCTCCAGCGCGTATCCAGTGCGTAAAAAGGCCGCGTGAAGTTGATATGCGTGGTATCGCCGTCGGAGGCATCCGAGAAATCGAGAAATGCCCTCCACCAGGTCTGGCCCAGGTTCCTGTCGAAATACTGGAAACTCGTCGAGCTTCGGTCGACATCGTCTTTATATCGCACGCGAACTTTTACGCCGAGTCCCACCAGGTTCGATTCGGACAGTTCAATGCTCGTGCGGTTTTCTCCGCCGGAGCGGGAAATCGAGAAGCCGGGTAACAGCGTCCAGAGATCCCGGGTCCACACGCGGATATCGACCACGCCATCCTCGTACCTGATCGGCGTGATCTTTACATCGTACAGCCAGCTGTTTTGTCGCAGCAGCCGCTCCGACTCGTCGAGCAGACGTTGTGAGAAGACATCACCTGTGCGGAAGAGCAGTTGCTTTTGAATCGTCGAGTCACGCGTGACCACGTGCCAGCGATTGGCGAGCCGATACAGTGCGTTGTTTTCGCTGGGCAAACTCGTATCGAACACGTTTTGCTTGTCGAAGATGATGCGGCCGATGAGCGCGCCCGCCTGTTCGAGTTCCTCCGCGGATGGAATCGCGGATGCGTCCTCGGCGATGGCCTCGTCAATCTCAAGCTGCGCCGCAGCGGGCAACGGCAACGGCAGCCCGAACGAGATCAACGCCAGAATCACCAGTGTTCTTGCCGTCTTCTTCCGGGAAATCACGAATCGAGATTAACACTGTGGCAGGGGTTTTGGTGTAAGCGAATCAACGTACTACTGGCCCGCATTGCCAATTCGGACGTTAGAATGGTCGGCAGCTATCCTGGAGAGGACGCATGAGGCGATCGGGCGAGGACTTTCGGACAATCTGGCAAAAGCCGGACGATCCCGCGGTGGTGCAGATCATCGATCAGCGCCGCCTGCCCCATGAATACGTGGTCGCTGATCTCCGTTCCTGGCGCGACGGCGAGCATGCCATCAAGGAGATGCTGGTCCGCGGTGCCCCCTTGATCGGCGCGACGGCGGCATGGAGCCTTTATCTCGCCGCCCTGGAGAGCCGGGGAGAAAGCGACCGCGCGGATTTCGTGCGACGCGCCGCGGCCGGGCTCGCTGCGAGCCGGCCGACCGCGGTCAACTTGCGCTGGGCAATCGACCGCATGCTCGGCGTCCTCGAGCGAAGGATCGATGACGCCATCGAGGATGCGTTCGCCATCGAAGCGCGGAAGATCTGCGACGAGGATATCGAGATCTCTCGGGGCATAGGCGAGCACGGACTCAAGCTCATCGAAGAAATCGCAGCCGCAAAGTCCGGCGATACCGTCAATATTCTGACGCACTGCAATGCCGGCGCACTCGCAACAATTAACTGGGGCACCGCAACCGCACCCGTATATTTCGCCAATGCCAAAGGCATCGACGTACATGTATGGGTGGACGAGACGCGACCACGCAACCAGGGATCGCAGCTGACTGCCTGGGAATTTGCGGAAAACGGCGTGCCGCATACCTTGATCGTCGACAACACCGGGGGTCACCTGATGCAGCACGGCATGGTCGACATCTGTATCACCGGCACGGATCGCACTACCCGGACTGGCGACGTCGCCAACAAAATCGGCACCTATCTCAAGGCACTCGCCGCTCACGATAATGACATTCCTTTTTATGTCGCGCTTCCGTCTACGACAATCGACTGGACAATCAGCGACGGACTTAAGGAGATACCGATTGAGGAACGGGATCCCGACGAGGTCGCAAGAATCTACGGAAGGGCGGGTGACGAATTGTGCACTGTGCAGACGGTCGCAAGTAATACCGGCATCAGTAACTATGCATTCGACGTTACACCGGCACGCCTTGTGACGGGTCTCATTACAGAGCGGGGTATCTGCGCCGCGAGCGAAGAAGGCCTGGCTGGTCTTTTCCCCGAGCATGCTGCGGACACCAGATGATCGACGAGGGGTATATCAAGTTCGAGTCGCGCTGGCAGGAGACAGGGCCACTGCAATACGTTGAAATCGAACTGCTCAATCGTTGGCGCCGGCCGCTTTACGATGCCGGTCTCATCGGTCACTACGAAAAAGAAGGAGTCGGATTCGGCAACCTAAGCGTTCGCCTATCACCAAACGGCCAGTTCATCATCAGCGCTACCCAAACCGGCCATATCGCAGAACCCGGTGCCGAACATTATGCGCTGGTCGAGGATTTCGACATCGAAAAAAACAGCGTGTCGTCCCGCGGCGCCCACGAAGCCTCCTCGGAATCTCTCACGCATGCGGCCATTTACAGCCTGGATACGCAAATCGGCGCGGTCGTCCATGTACACAGTGAGGCGCTTTGGGCGAAGCTTATCGACTCGGTACCGACGGCGGCTGCCGACGTCGCGTACGGAACTCCGGCGATGGCTCGGGAATTTGTGCGTTTATGGAATGACACCGACTTCCCGGAGACGGGCATCGCGGTCATGGCCGGCCACGAAGCGGGCCTCGTCAGCATCGGTCGCGACTTACAGGAGGCGGCCGAACGAATTCTCGCAATCCACGCGAAGTTTTCAGACTGACGGGGACGCCCGCGAGCTAATTCGCGGTGTTTTCGACCAGGATCGGTTCGAGCCTGAAACGATAGGTCCGGCAGGTTCGCGCCCTTGCAAGGATTTGGTTGGGACTCAGCGGTTCGAAGGTCGACTTCTTGATGGCGCGCAGTGCAGGCTTTTTGAAAATCTTGTGGCTTGCCTCTTTTAGTCTGACGCGAGTTATTCGTCCTTCCTTGTTGACCATGAAGCATACGGTCGCCTCGCCTTCGATCCTGTCGCGTCGCGCAATCGACGGATAAGTCGGAAATGCGGTGAGCAGCGGTACCCGGTCGGTATTCGAATCGAGAAAATGCGTTACGGTAGTCCTCTCTACCTGTGCCGATGCATTCATCGTACCGAGCAATGCGCCTGCAGCCAGTGCCGCGCTGACCAGCGTCACACAATACTTACTGCGGATTGTTCTCGGCACGGGTTTGTCCCTGACGATCATCGATTTCTACTTCAGGTGCGACCGGATGCACGGCATCCATATACATCGCACGTGCAATCTTCAGTGTCCGTGCATTCGGATTCAGTGCCTCGCCGCGTATCAGGTCCTGCTCCGCCTTGTCCCACTGCTTCGTCTTGATATAGATGACCGCCCTGTTGTTGTAACCGCGCCAGCTGTTGTCGTTTCTGGTCAGCAACAGGTCGCAGTACTTCAGGGCATTGTCGTAAAGCGCCAGCTTGATGTAGCCGGCGCAAAGGTTGGATAGTGCGGCCTCTTCTTCGCGCCTGCCCTGGGCTATTTCCAGGCCCTTGTGCGTCAGGCGCACACCTTCCGCGTCATTGCCGGCGAGCAGTTCCTGGGCGCCGTCATACAGGGGGATGTTACGCGGACCGATTACCGTTGCCGCTTGCGAGTCGTGAGTTACCTTTTCAGATGCCTGGCCCCAGCAAAGCGGCGCTATGAGGACGAGCACTATCAGTTGAGCAATTCGGCTGCCCATTTCAAACTCCGGTGACTACTGCAATTCTAGACCATATTGCGGCGGCGGAACCCAGGGTTTTTCCTCCGTTCCTGCCGCAATATCCCGACGGGCAGCAGTTCCCATGCGGGTCGGCTTATGTCTGAGACACGATTCCTGCCGAAAAATTCCATCATGCGCCGGGAACACGCCGTGCGCTGAGGCTGCGGTCGTCGACATCCAGGGAT
>JABAOH010018920.1_pt2 | contig 11880 bp, 11 predicted proteins | sample 7062181 | NCBI WGS metagenome assembly JABAOH01 (sample SAMN14538630, study PRJNA623070) | marine sediment metagenome | biome: marine biome [ENVO:00000428]; feature: marine pelagic biome [ENVO:01000023]; material: deep marine sediment [ENVO:00002113]; isolation source: pool of 5 deep marine... | reverse complement strand
GCGTTCGATTCGCCCCAAGCAACGTTTTGACCGAACCTCAAGTTGGCACCGTATTGATAGGGAGCACACGTCCATGTAGCAGTTCCTCCAAGACTGATGTGTGCCTGAGCTAATCTATTCTCCTTCTCCACATAAGATTTAGACACTCGGAATTCTTGCCATCTACAAGGGTCGATGCCCAGAGGATTTAATGTAGTTGGGACTTGGAACGTAGCTCCTAAATTAACGAATTTTTCACATAGATCTAAGCCCGATTCGCCTATTATGAAATAAGAACTCGAATCTATATGAGCATTCTCTACTTCGATCAGCCTATCTGCCTCGTATATGTCACCGAGTTTCACCAGAACAGAGATGGCGATTTCAAGAGCCTCGCCATATTCTCCACTCAACACAGCTTCTTCTTCCTTTGTTAAAAACATGTTCAAATCACCTAACTCTCGTGATTTATGAAGCGTGCACTAATAAATTAAATATCTAGTCCCAGCTTGCGCTATTACTGAAACAAATAGCGTAAAATGGAGGCACCTTCATTACTCGTCCTCGCCAGCGTTCTTAGCGTATTTAGCCAATTCTATGACAAGTCTTGTAGAGCAGGCCCGCAGTACCGGGCAAGTTCAGTATCCTGCCGGTAACTTGATTCGCCACGCGCGCGCAATCGAACAGAATAACCCTCGTTCAATTAACAAAAAAAGAAGAGGAGTATTAGGCTTTGCCTAGTTTTTTGGCTAGTTTAGCTAGTTCCGGGTCTACTGCTTTGCCCTCGTCCCAGATTTGTTTTCCATCAAGCCACACGGAAGTGTTTAGGCATATGCCATCCGAATGCGATGGTGCATCAATCGGTTCACCGCCGGTCAGAATCGACCCTACATACCCAACTCCCCATTCGGTGACGCCCCAAACTCTCTCGTCTTCCACTACATCGCCGGTTAATTTAGCGCCAGGGTTACATCCATAGCAAACGTGAGCCATGCGTAGCATCCTAGGGTGCTTGAAGCTTTTGAGCCAGGTCTCGTAGGCTCTGGCGTCTTCTCCGCCTTCTACCTTCTCTATCTTCCCCTTTTTAACGTGGAGTATCACTGGTTCTTTAACGAGGCCAATCGGAGGGTTTATTGAACCGTCAAACGCTATTTTGCCGTTTATCGATTCAAAGACTGGGGACCAGCCTATCTGCCCTCCCAGCATGTGAGAACCGGGGGTATCTGCGTACCCAACTTCAACTAACATCAGCCTCTTGGGGTCGTTGTCAAATTCTACATCTCCTCCTCCTGGCGTTGTCATCCTAACGTGTTTGGCTGCCTTAGTAATGGATGATAGCTTTTCTTGATACTTCCCGAGAGTTGGCATGTCGACTCTGCCGATGACCCTCACCATCATGTCCACATTCATTCCGACGTAGCATGTGTGTCTGAGTTTTTTGTTTGCTTTCATGGCATTTTCGTACGCTGTGGAATAAAAGATCCACTTGTTGTTGAATTCGCACCATGCGTCTGCCTTGCTCAAAACGGCTGTCAGCGCCTCCCCAGGCAACATGGGATCCGCTTCTTTGGCTACGCCTAAGGGCGAGGCGTTCCATACCACCAGCGGTTTAGCTCCGACTGCGAAGGCAGCTGCTGCGGTGGCTTCAACAACTCTAGGGTCGGACTCCGTGTCTCCTGTTACAACTATTGTTTCTCCAGGCTTCAGTTTAAAACATTCGGAAACCAGTTTGTGCGCTGCTCTCGCCAATTCGTATTCATAATATTGCGGCATTTCAATCACCAGTTTCATTATCTGGTGTTTCTCAAAGGGCTTATAAGATTTTCTTACATGAAAATATTCATGGTAGTTTGGTTGTCATAGACAAGAATGTCGCGCGCGGGACGATTTGACTATGGATCATGCGTTCTTTATGGAAGCTACCGGGGAAGAAGAGGCACAAAAAGTAGACCTTAAGTCTTAAATAGCTTGTCCCTTAGAAAAAACCAATGGTGATCATTTGCCGAGAATCTTGTACATAAATCCAATAGGCACCGACGTTTTTGATGAGGCGATGTTAGAGACTATCAACGAGGTCAAAAGACCGGATGTGGAAGTCAAGGTTGTTCACCTAAGTAAGGGCCCGGTTCATGTGGAGTACCATTACTACGAGCATCTTAACCTTGGCGAGACGCTGGAATGGGTCAGATGGGCAGAAAAAGAGGGGTACGACGCCGTTGTAATAGGTTGTTTCTACGACCCGGGGCTTAGGGAAGCCAGAGAGCTCGTTTCAATTCCTGTCATTGCCCCAGCGGAGGCTTCGATGCACGTAGCCGCAACCCTTGGACACAAGTTCTCCGTCATAGTAGGTAGAAGGAAATGGATTCCTAAAATGGAAAGCAACGTATACCAGTATGGGCTTGAGAAGAAGCTTGCTTCCTTCAGGGTGATAGATTTCACGGTTCCAAGGATGGCAGAGGAGCCTGAGAAGTTAAAGGAGTCAATTTTTGCGGCGGCTAAGAAGGCAATAGAAGAGGATGGGGCTGAGGTGATAGTTTTAGGCTGCACAGGCGAAACTGGCTTCATGAAGGAGTTGACAAGTAAACTTGGGGTTCCGGTCCTCGACCCCGTCGTGACTGCGTGGAAGTACGCTGAGATGATGGCTGACCTACACCGTAAGATAGGCCTAACCCACTGTAAACTCTACGGATACGAACCGCCACCAAGCACGCACGAAAATGATATAAGGGAACTGGAGTGATAGGTTCCGATGGATAAACGGAGGATAAAAGTTTGAAAGTGTTTTCCAATAGGTCAGCTATTACAAAGATGCAGGCTGCAATTATAGCGGTTATCATCGTTGTAGCCGCAATCGCCGGCGTAGTCTACTACGTATACTATCGCCCAGAACCTGCCCCGCCACCTGAGAGAGTGTTGAGAGTCGGCTTCGCGTGGCCGACGTACATCGACCCGGCTGTTGGTTCTGACTTTTCAAGTTCAGCGAGCTTATGTAATCTTTATGACCCACTCGTTTGGCCGACTCCGGAAGGAGACGTAGATCCATGGGTTGCCGAAAGCTGGACGAGTTCGGCGGACGGTCTAGAGTGGACCTTCACCATAAGGAAGGGTATAAAGTTCCATACCGGCAATGAACTGACAGCGGAAGACGTAGAGTTCACCATGGAAAGGTTACTGACGATCGGTGAGGGGTATTCGTACCTATTCGCCCCTTACGTAGACACGGTCGAAGTGGTCGATACCGACAAAGTGAAGTTTACACTCAAAAAGACATTCGGTCCTTTCCTGATTTCGCTGGTCAGACTATACATACTTGAGAAGGCAGAGGTCATGGATAATATTGAGACGCCTGGACCATACGGCGAATTCGGAGACTATGGTAAAACGTGGTTACTCACGAATGACGCTGGCTCCGGAGCCTACATGGTTACAGACAGAAGCTTGGACGAGTGGTTCCAGTTCGAGCTCTTCGAGGATTACTGGGGATATGTGGATCCCCTTGCGCCTACCATTATTAAATACAGTTGGACCTCTGCTTCTCCCCCAACGACGAGGACTATGATGTTAACAGGGGAACTAGAGGTAACGGATCAGTGGATGCCCGCAGAGATTATGGCTGCGCTAGACGCAGAGCCAGGCATTTCGCTTGTGAGCACGCCAGAATCTTCTCAATATTACTATATGCTGCACACGAAGAAACCGCCATTAGACGACATACACGTCAGAAAAGCACTAGCATACGTCCTTGACTATGGAGACATGATGGCGGAGATATATGCGAGGTACACTGTATCTACAGGGGTTGTGCCCAAAGGGCTGCCTGGATATGCTGAAACGCAAATCTATACGCGTAACTTGACTAAGGCTGAGGAGGAGCTCACGTTGTCTAAGTACTATCCAGATATAGTCGAAAACCCGGATAATTACGTGATTAAGTTCCACTGGATCGCTGAAGTCCCGGAAAGGGAGAGGGATGCCCTGCTCTTCGCTGAGGACGCTGCTGAATTAGGTCTGAAAGTTGAACTAGTTAAAACTCCATGGCTTAAAACCATTGAAGAGATGGCTGATCCTGAAGTTAGTGGTCACATATATAACATACTCGTGGCCGCCCACTATCCTGAAGCAGGCTCATTGATAGAATCAAGATATCACTCAAAGAACGTTAAATCATGGGAGCAGAACGAGTGGCTTGAAGATCCGGAACTTGATGCGAAGATAGAGGAAGCTTTAGCGACGGTAGACATAAATGCAAGGTTCGCAAAATACGCGGAGGTTCAGGAAGACATAATGGCGCTCTGCCCGAGCATGTTCATCTATGATTACAGGGCAACATATTGCATACAGGACTACGTCAAAATACCCGCTGTCGAAGACCCAAGCGATGCCGTACTTGTAATGGGCTACAACTACATTCACAGACTCTGGCAAAGGGAAATACCTGAATAACAAAATCCTCTCCTCTTTTTTTTGCCCCAGTAACGTACTGTCAACTACGTTCTACCTTCGCTATAAAGAAGGGTATAAAGTTCCATACCGGCAATGAANNCTTTCCGACAGAATAGAGCCAAGCACCATATGCATGCATGCAACCCATATCAGAGGAATATTAGAAGTCAAAAAGTGAAAACTTTTTAACCACTTGTTAAGTTATGTTCCCAAGCGTGATGGTGGATGAAGCTCTCATCTTACATAGCAAAGAGAACAGTCTATGTGATATTCACTTTGATAGGCTTGTCTGTACTAGTGTTCGTAATAGCGAGGGTGTTGCCTGGAGATCCAGCACGAATGGCTGCTGGACCTAGAGCGCCCGAATGGGTCATTGAACAGTTGAGGATACAATTGAGACTGGATAAGCCATTGTACGAACAGTACTTTTATTGGGTAGGTGACGTTGTCCGTGGGGATTTAGGTTACTCAATAACCTCTAGGCGCAGCTTGACCATCGACGTGTTGGAATACCTTCCCGCATCCCTTGAGCTAATATTGCTAGCTGCTATATTTGAGGTGGTTGGAGCTTTCACACTCGGCGTGATAGCGGGCAGATACTCCTACAAGTGGCCTGACAACCTAGTGAGGGTTTTCTCTTATGTAGGAATATCAATTCCATCTTTTGTATGGGCTATAATACTTCTGCTACTGTTCGCTTGGATGTTGCCTCTCTTCCCGACGCAGGGGCTACTTAGTTACGGAGTCAATCCGCCTCCGACCATAACTGGAATGACTACTTTAGATTCCCTAATCACAGGTAGGGTTGACGCATTTCTTAACGTGTTATGGCACATGGTGCTGCCAGCTTTGGCACTATGTGTCGGAGGAATGATGCAAGATGCAAGGATCATACGGGCTGGCATGGTTGAGAACCAAGATAAGGACTACATAACAATGGCGTCATCTCAAGGCTTGCCTGAAAGGCTCATAATGTTCAAGTACCTACTTAAACCGTCGGTGATTCCAGCAGTAACGGTCATGGGAATGGATATAGCCGCGTTGCTGGCGAACGCATTTCTTGTGGAGAGGGTTTACAATTGGCCAGGTTTCTCCAAATTCGGTATTACCGCTATGTTAAACAAAGACCTCAACGCTATAGTTGCGTTGGTCTTAGTCATAGGGGTGATCTACGCTATAGTGAACATAGCGGTCGACGCTATGGTCGCATATTTAGATCCTAGAATCAGGTTGATGGAGAGGGGTGAGTAGATGAGGATAAGATTGTTTGAGAATCTTAAGCAAGTGCCTAGAAAGTTGGATTTCAAAAGGAATTGGTACAGATTCTCAAGGAGTCCGCTATCCATAGTGGGATTAGTGATCGCGGTTGGCTCCGTCTTGCTAGCTGTGCTGGCACCTTATGTAGCCCCTTATCCTAAACATGCAGGGTTATTCACAAACTTTAAAGAGAATTTCCAGTCTCCAAGCTTGAAATATCCGTTCGGCACAGATGATATCGGCAGGGACGTACTGAGTAGAACCATCTTTGGGTTCCGATACTCTCTAATGATGGTTGTGGTAGTTCTCTCACTCGTTATTCCACCAGGGGTAATCTTGGGGTTGATTGCAGGATATTATAGGGGGACATGGGTTGACGGTGTGGTGATGAGAGTAGCGGACATATTCATCGCTGTTCCTCCGTTGGTATTAGCGTTAGCCATAGCCTCAGTATTGGTTCCAAGCGCGTTTAACGCTATGATGGCGGTCTCGCTGATGTGGTGGCCTTGGTACACTAGGTTGACGTATAGCACCGCATCAGCTCTGAGGAACGAGTATTTCGTTCAAGCAGCTGAAGTAATGGGGGCTAGCTCGTTCCACATAGTATTCAGGGAAATTCTTCCCAACTGCCTCGGCCCGATTTTAACGAAGGTAACGCTGGATGTCGGCTGGGTCATACTCCTCGGGTCGGCGCTAAGTTTCGTAGGGTTGGGTGCTCAGCCTCCTACACCAGATCTTGGTACCATGGTTGCTGGAGGGGGGGTATATATGCCTGATTTCTGGTGGATAAGTATGTTTCCAGCGTTGGCAATCTGCATCATAATTTTGGGGTTCAATCTGTTAGGAGACGGCGTGCGAGACATGTTTGTGGAGGCAAGATAACAGCTTGAAACTGCTCTTAGACGTGAGAGATCTCTACGTGGGCTATAATACGTATATGGGTAAATTAGAGGTCTTGAATGGAGTACACTTGACGGTGCATCAAGGGGAAAAAGTGGGGATCATTGGAGAGTCTGGCTGCGGTAAGACCACTACTATGAGGGCCATTCTCAGAATTCTAGCCACTAATGCTGTGACAGAGGGAGGTGAGATATACTTCAGGGGTAGCGATGTACTCAAAATGAAGAAAAAGAAGTTAACCGAGATGAGGAGGAAGCAAATAACCATGATATTTCAAGATCCAACGGCCGCCCTCAATCCGGTGTTTAAAGTCGGTACGCTACTGGCAGACGTTATCAAGTATTCAGGTATGAATGGAAGCGAAAAAGTTACGAAAGACAAACTTAGTGCTAAATCTCTGGAGATGCTCAAGGAGGTGGCATTGCCAGATCCGGAGAGAGTGTTGGACAGCTACCCGTTCCAGTTGAGTGGGGGCATGAGGCAGAGGATCTGCATTGCAATGTCCTTAGCTACTGCCAGTGACCTTTTAATAGCCGATGAGCCGACCACCAATCTTGACGTAACGATACAAGATCAGGTCTTACGTCTTATGAAGAATCTTGTAGAAAAAAGAAGTCTGTCAGTAATTTTTGTCTCTCATGCCCTCGGGGCGATAAGGGGCACAGTCGACAGAGTTTATGTTATGTACGCGGGAAATATGGTTGAGGTTGGGGAAACTAAAGAATTGTTCTCAAATCCGTTGCATCCATATACTCAAGGGCTCCTAGAGTCTGTTCCTAAGCTAACTGGAAGCGAGTTCTCAGAAGGCATTAAGGGAAGGATTCCTGACTACATAAACCCTCCGACAGGCTGCAGATTCCACCCACGCTGCGACTACGCAATGGACGTATGCAGAAAGGAGAAGCCGCAATTCATTAATGTTAAGGATGACCAAGATGTCGCTTGCTGGTATTACCACAAAAGGTGAAACTTCGTGGAGAAAGCGGAGGACATATTGATCGTAGAAAACTTAACGAAACACTTCAAAACTTCCTTTGGAGTGGTTAGGGCAGTTGACGGAATAAACTTCAAGATGAAGTTCGGCGAGACCTTCGGCCTAGTAGGTGAGTCCGGTTCCGGCAAGAGCACAACTGGCTACGTTGATAATGGGGATTTACACACCAACATCTGGTAAGATAACATTCAAGGGTAAAGATATAACGATGCACACTAAGAGACGCCCTAAACATTTGAAAAGGGATATGCAGATAGTTTTCCAAGATCCAGCTTCCTCACTGAACCCTACAAAAACTGTTAGAGACATAGCGGGATTACCCCTAAAAGTGTACGCATTAGTAAATGATGACGAAGAACTGAATGAGAGAGTAGCCGAACTTCTTGAGGCTGTAGAGTTACCTCCAGAAGACTTCATGTATAGACGGCCGAGGGATTTAGGGGGAGGTGAGAGACAAGCAGTCGCGATCGCGAGGGCTATTGCTACACACCCATCTTTCATAGTGCTCGATGAACCCACATCGGCTTTAGACGTTTCAATTCAAGCAAAGATAATGAAGGTGTTAATGAGGTTGCAACGAGAACTTAACCTCTCATACTTATTCATAACCCACGACCTAAGCCTTATGAGGAACGTGGCTTCAAGAGTTGCAATAATGTATTTGGGCAAAATCTTCGAACTTGCTCCAACCCACATGTTCTTCCAAAACCCGTTACATCCTTACACTGAGATGTTGCTCTCTTCCGTACCTGTGCTAACGGACGAGGAGGAGATGCTAAAGCCTAAAGAGGTGATGTCGCGGGGTGAGATTCCGAGCTCCATCAGCCCTCCACCAGGTTGTCGGTTCCACACTAGATGCCCATTTGCAATGGACACTTGCAAGGTTAAGGAGCCTACATTTGTGATGGTAGAACCGGGGCATCATGTAGCATGCCACCGCATCAAGTGACTTCCAGAGCCTTTTCTATGCGCGCGCTTTTTTCTTAGAAAGTCTTTTAAGTTTTTTTTGGAAAAACTGGCTAATGTGAGCGGTGATTAAATGCCACAATATTATGAATACGAATTGGCGAGAGCAGCGCACAAACTGGTTACAGAGATGTTTAAACTGAAGCCTGGAGAAACATTCGTCATAACAGCTGACACGGAGTCCGATCCCAAGGTTGTGGAGGCCACGGCGGCAGCTGCCTTCGCAGTTGGAGCGAAACCGCTGGTGGTATGGAACGCCTCGCCGTTAGGCGTAGGCAAAGGAGCGGATCCCATGTTGCCTGGGGAGGCATTAGCAGCCGTTTTAAGTAAGGCAGATGCATGGTGCGAATTCAACAACAAGTGGATCTTTTATTCCACAGCGTACGAAAATGCCATGAAAGCAAACAAAAAACTCAGACACACACCCTTCGTCGGGATGAATGTGGCCATGATGGTGAGAGTCATCGGCAGAGTCGACATGCCAGCCCTCGAAGAGTATCAAAACAGACTATTTTCTTTGACTAGGGCAGCCAAACACGTTAGAATGACATCGCCCGCAGGAGGCGAGGTAGAATTTGACAACGATCCTAATAGGCCGATGTTGTCGGAAGTTGGGTACGCTGATACTGCTGGATCCCACATGCTGGGAGGGCAGATAGGCTGGGCGCCAGCCTTTGAGTCGATAAACGGCGTAATAGTCTTTGACGGTTCAATAAACCCTCCATTGGGACTCATTAAAGAGCCAGTGAAACTCCACGTCAAAGAGGGAAAGATAGAGAAGATTGAAGGCGCACAAGATGCCAGAGCCTACGAGACATGGCTCAAAAGTTTTAACCATCCTAATATGCTAAGATTGGCTCACGTTTGCTATGGATGCAATCCTGGCGCTAAATTGGCCGGCAACCATGTTGAAGACGAGAGAGTTTGGGGGTCCACCGAGTGGGGGATTGGTTATATAGGCACTATTCTGACCGGTGGAGAGCCGATTGATGCACCATCGCATTCGGATGGCATATGCCTGAACACGTCCGTATGGCTTGACGGAAAACAAATTTGGGACGAGGGCAAAGCAGTAGACCCGGAACTTGCAGAACTAGCCAAAAAACTAGGGAAAGCCTAATTAAACCATTAATATCCACCATTCCAACTCTTTTCTCTTGAAATCGCTAGTGCGCGCCTGCACATCATCGTTAACTAAACTAATTAAAGTACGAGGTTTGAAAATGAATGAAAAAGTTCTACCTTATCGCTGGGTGATGGCGGCCATAACATGGTCAATGATGTTTGCTCTCGGAGCGAGTTGGTTTTGTTTTACACCCATGATAATAATGCTGATGGAAGATCTAGCTGTGACCTTTGAGCAAGCTGGCATCCTCATAGCGCTGGTTCCATTATCCCTAGTTATGCTATGTATTCCTGGCGGCTTGTTTGCTGACCGCTTCGGCGTTCGGATAACAGTTTTAATTGGAGGAATAATAATGGGCATCTTTGGCCTGCTTAGAGGGTTCGCTTCAGACTTCACAACACTAGCCATAACTATGTTCTTATGTGGAGTCGGATATTCCATAGCCTACCCCAACCTACCTAAGGTAACAGGTATGTGGTTTCCCCCCAAAGAATACGCATTGGCGAGCGGCGCTATGTTTACGGGCATGGAGGTCGGCATATCACTACCACTCATTTTGATTCCTGTGGTGCTAATCCCTTGGACAGGATCTTGGCGAGGTGTCTTCATCGTTATCGGAATTCTTAGCTTAGTACTGACGGTCATATGGATAGCGTTGGCGAGAGAACGACCAAAGTCGGCAACTAGTTCTCCTCAGATGAATTCTTCTAGCGAACTCAAGGGTGTTCCGTTTAAAGAGTCTCTTTCCACCGTACTTCGAAACAAGTATATGTGGGTCTTGATGCTAACAACTTTCTTCCTACTTGCACCTCAAATCGGATTACTTGGATTTCTTCCAACGATGCTCACGTTGAAAGGGATAGAGCTAACTACGGCAGGGCTCATAACATCAATGACATCATGGTTTATGATTCCAGGTAGCTTCATTATACCTATGGTTTCTGATCGCATAGGTCTAAGGAAGCCTTTCATCTGGGTCACATCCATTATCGCTGGGGTAGCACTTTACCTCGTGGGTACAACGACAGGAATACCCTTATGGATTTCGGTAATCGTCTACGGGTTCCTCATTGGAGGTATGGCCCCTATAATATTGGCAATGCCTATAGAACTGGTAGGACCATCATACTCAGCAACCGCCGGTGGATTCACGCTCGTTGGCGGATATTTAGGCGCTATGACTGCGCCATGGTTAGCGGGTTACCTTTCAACGGCAACAGGATCCTTTTTTTCAGTCGTAATCATGTGTACAGTTCTTACAGAGATCGATGTGATCTGCGGTTTAATGCTAAAAGAGACCAGCCATGACTTGAACTCCGTCAGTGATCCTCCCACCCGCGCGCAAAAGAGGAAGAATCTGTAGAGGCGATACCGACCGTAGAGTCGTCGAACTATGTTTCTCGTTTCTTTAATTCTTTTGACAACTCCATGCACAATTCCTTGGTAAACTGCTTAAGCTGAGGCTCACGCCAAAAGTTTTGAAGATCCCCATCAATGTGAGCCCGTACTTTCATCAATAGCTCATTTTCCTCTAACTCTTGCACGTAATCGGGGAGGAAGGAAAGCATATAAAGGGTTTGTATAAGTCTACATGCTCCGTATGCCCGTTCCGGTCCCACACATCTTTCTGCGCTAGTGATTAAAAAAGAAACTATTTCAAACAAATACTCATTGGCAGTTTTCTCTCTCATTTCCCAATCCTCTTAAATATTAATTCATCCAGCGATAAACGCGGCGGAGGCAGCAGTTCCTCATCAGGGTAACCTACAGTGATGAGGAGAACCGGCTCAAGATGGTCAGGCAGTTCAAGCAGATCAATAAGAGCAGGGACAACGAAACTACCAATAGGGCAGCATCCAAGACCAAGAGAGTGGGCGTATAGAAGCACATTCTGCATCGCCGCTCCTACATCGAAGTAACTCCAATCCGTATCTCTTTTGCAGTCGATACACATTATCACCAAAGCGGGGGCTTCCTTTAACCAGCCGGGGCAAACCATTTTAATTTTATTCAGCATACCTTTGTCCGTTATTAACAAGAACCTCCATGGCTGTGAATTGCCCGCGGATGGAGCCCATCGGGCTGCTTCTACCAACATCTGCAGTTTCTCCATTGCAACGGCGTCCGTTTTATATCTCCTTACACTCCTTCTTTCTTTAATCGCCTTCACCAAGAGCTCATGCTCTATCATTCAGCCTAACCGCCCTTTTAATTA